>Ga0209611_10000403_pt1 | contig 62426 bp, 46 predicted proteins | sample S1TSphgellanicum_3_FD_187693 | JGI IMG/M metagenome (GOLD analysis project Ga0209611, IMG submission 187693) | Host-associated microbial communities from peat moss isolated from Minnesota, USA - S1T2_Fc - Sphagnum magellanicum MG (SPAdes) (version 2) | ecosystem: Host-associated > Plants > Peat...
TTTTAAAAAAAAAAAAAAAGGAAAAAAAAGGATTTAAAAATTTTTTTTTTTGGGGGAAAGCAAATAAGAAAATCTCATTGTGAAGACCAAAAAACACAACCCATGGGGGCTGACCCCAGGGCAGAAAAAAACTTTCACCTAACCATCCCGTTCCCCGGCAGAGCTTTGAAGGAGGCTGTGAATTGACAGGTCCTTACCAATATCTGTCTAGTATATATGCACGTGCCTGGTATCAACACTGGTGCTGCCCACACACACTTTGGGTCCATGTTAGGCATGTTTTGGGGTCTGTAATAGACCCTTTTGTGTCCAATTAGAGGCCCAAAAACTGCATAACATGGACCCAAATTGTGGATGGGCAGTGCCAAAACGTTTCTGGGCACTGCCAGACACACGTTGGTTGGTTGGGCAAATGGGCAGTCAAGGAAAAAAGAAGCAGACAATGCTTTTGTACTACCTGCAATAAGGACCCTTTGGTGATTTTAGGGTTTAGGGTGTAACATATAGGCATGTGCCAGTATCAGCATCGGTGTTAAGGACCCTTGCAGACTGGCAGTATCATAATTTGGTCTAGTACCTTGGCATGTGCTTTGGTATGAACACTGTTGGTATGATTTGAGGCAATACCTACCACATTGTTGGTCTTGTATATTGGCATGTGCTCGGTATCAGGGACCTAGCAAGCTGGTACAATTAGAGGCAATACCATCCTTGTACCAATACCAGCCTGGTAGGGACTCAAGACCTGAGGTAATATTAGCCTTGTACCAGTATTATACCAGTTTCAATACAAGGTATATATATATATACCTGTAAGGTCCCAATATCAAGACCATGCTGGTATGAAAGTTTTGAAAAGGACCCAATATCAGGACCATGCTGGTATGAAAATTTTGAGTAATACCCATTAATAGTATTCAAAAGTTGATACAAGACCAACAACACTGTTTGAAACTGAGTTTAGAAACTCTAAACTATGCAATAGAACTCTCAAAGGGGTCGGTCGGTAAAAGAAATTGCTTGCTTTTTTGATTGGATTGGATCATGCCATGACTAATGGGCCCAAGTGATGGCATTTATATAATCTCTCTCTCGGCTTTTCTATTCTCCAACATTTCATGTTTTTAAGTGGACATTTGAGCATTCCAAATAATTGTAACACCATTTAATGGAGATTGATAAGCAAGCATTGGTAGAGGCCCAAATAAGTAAAGGGGTGGCACTTGTGAGTGGACTTGCTTGAAGCCCAAACACTGGACCCACCCACCTCACATATGCCAGGCCCTCAGGCTGATTAACAACACCCATGACATTTTACTTACAAATGTCAGGAACAAGAATGGAGTTCCGGACTCCAGGTGTGGGGGCCATGCCGTGCTACTACTACTACTACTATCACTACTTGTGTGTGTTGGAGGGCATTGTTGTTGTCCTTTCTTGAGATCCAAATGATATTATTCTGCCAACCATTAGTAGTAGTAACACATCATAACAACATGCAACTCGTTTGCTTTCTTCATGTTTTTGATATGTTTTTGTACCTGAAACTACACGTGGGTTTGAATGGGTTTTTTAATTGGGTTTACCAAGCCTTCAAAACCTCTTTGTTGTAGTGATGGAACAAACACACACCATGGGTAGTAGTAGTAGTAGTAAGTAGTAAGGATTATGTGACCACAACAAGCAGCTCATTACATTATGAGTGGGGTTGGAGGTTGGTTATTGCTTTAAAAAAAAAGAAGAGAACTGATGGTGTAAGGTATTTTTAATTTTTTAATTTTAGCGTCATAAAATGTATCAAGGAATTTTTTTTTTAATTTTAATAATTTCAAAACCATCTGTTATCAATTTCCTAACCAAGTAAACGACTGGTTACCAATTACATCAGTTGTTTATTTTGGTGATACCCACCTCTTATGCATAGGGTCAGTTCTCAAATACTTGCTTTGATAGCTGCTTGTATGTTGCCCTACATGTAGGGTAGGTTTTAGGGCTTAGGTTTATGTTTTTGGGGGGGTGGTGGGGAGGGTGTGGGGGTTGTGGTCTTATTTTCAAGCATAAGGTTACTAAATAATAGGTTAAATATTTAATCCATGCTAAAGATGTTCAGGGTTTTATAGGTTAAATGTTAAATCCATGCAAAAAATGTCCATAGTTTCACATTTTAAAGTAGATTATTTTATGATGAATTTGTGTTTTCACTATTGAAATCAAATCACTACTCTTGATATTTAAGTATCTCTCTTGTTAATATGTCTCTTCCTGATTGGGATCCACACCCCAATTATACCACATATTAAGCTGCAAGTATCTCATTATGTGTGTGGACCGGAAATGATCCATATCCATTCTGTATATGAATGAAAATCGATTTGCATCCACGTGCAGAGAATGTAAATGATGCTAGTTATGTCTGATATATTAGAGTTATCCGTAAAGTCACCCTGTCTTTGGGTCTGCTTCCACCCCCATCCCCTCTTTCAGTGGTATCCGCAAAGTAAGGAAATTTTATTAATTCTCAGCATGAAATGCTGAAACTCAGCATTTAATGCACAAGGTTCGAGAGTAATTTTTAATAATTGTGCAGGTACCAGCAATGAAAAAATATGTAGCAGTAGTGGAGACGCTCAGGAGAAAGGAAAGACAGGATGAAACTCAGTTTACCAGCAGAATTGCTGGAAAAAGTACCCTGGGGTCCAGTTATTTCGTTTTGTAAAATTTTCATTCCCAGTTACAGGTTTGATGCCCTATTACCGTGGTACCTTGGCCATTTCAACACGTGTCCGTCGAATAATTAATTAATTTTGAAACATTCATTTCAACAAATGGAATATTTTTAAATATTCACTATTTTCTTTCACAATATTCTTTGATTTGGAAGAAATAAAATTTGAAAATTTCGACATTTCTGAAAATAATATAATTAGTGTCGAATTGGCCAAGGTACTAAGGTATGCGGAAACTGACTGTTCTTGCCCCCTAATCATGGGACTTTATGTATAACTCTATTGGCTTCCTTTTGGCCCCTCACCTATTCAAATTCTTTCCCCTGTTAAGTGAAAAAGTAAGAAGTAAATTTCAACTTTAAGGTATACTACTGTAACCTGTGCAGTTGGCCAAAGTGTGAACACATTCATTATTTTTCACATTTTCAGAATTGAAAATTTCTAAATTTGACAGTGTGAACACATTGAGGGCTCAACTGATTTTTCCTTCCAAACCCAATTTTTGCAATTTGTTTGAATCTCCAGCAACAAAATCCACTCAAAAATCAATGTCTTCCACACCTTAGCTCCGAAAATTGTGAAATAAGCTCTATGAAATTTGTCTCATCAAGGGCTTTCCAACACACCAAGAACACCCCCAAATTCCAATGTAATTTTTAATTTATTTAATTCTCATTAAGAAAATGATTCAATAATCAATAGCTTCCACACTGTAGCTCCAACCAGTCTCAAACCAAGTCGGTGCACCCTACTCATCAAGAGGTTTTCAAAGATACCAAGAACTTTAGACAAAGAAATTGTTATCGAAATGACACATACACACACACACACACACACTCTTATTGCATGCATGTGTGTGTACATATGTACTTATTTCTGCACACCCACCCTCATTGGGAACACTGAATGTTTGTTTCCATGTGCATATATATATATATATGGGTATACATACACTCTACGCCTTTTATCAATGATGAGTAAGCATGTCGTAAGTCCACGGACTCCTGAACCAATTGTTGGTCGGGCATGTCCCGATTTTACGACCTCTTGGACCTGCATTTTGTTGGCCCCCCTCCTCCCCCCTTCCCACCCCTAAGTTGGCCCCACATGTCCCCAAATTGTACGGCCTTCCGGACCAACGTGTTGGCCCTGCATGTTGCAACTCTATGGCCGGCTAGGACTTGTTGTTGTTGACCCCCCACCATAAGAAACGGTTCTGAAAACTTTCGGATGTATGTGAGTTTGAGTTTGAACCGATGACATCACTCAGGTTGAAAGCATGTTGAGAGTCGAAGTTTTATTATGATCACAACTCATTTAAACAATACTTGGGTATATGCATTCTTTTGTTTTTTAATTTTTTTTTTGGGGGAGGGGGGTGTTTTATAGTAAATAAAATTATTTTCTTAGAGTTAAATCTTTAGAAACCTCAATGTTGAAAAGGAAAATTTCATGAACATGAACAAAATCAAGTTTGGTCTTGACAAAACAAAGGTGGTTGTGTCTAGGCATAATCTTAATTGAAAGGGCATTTCTTATCGATATTTTTTAAAGCATTTGGGCTTTTCACGTTACGGTTGAACTTAATGTTGTGGTTTTGCTTAGTGAATTGGAGTTCTTCTTTCTTATAGGTGAAAAGGGGTCTTACCATCTTCACATTTTGTGGTACTATTGTTTGATGTTGTTTGATGTAAATTGAAGGGGTTATATAACCTTTTAATTATGTTTTGAGTATAAAATCTAGTTTTTGTTTTGTTTAGTCCAAACAAATGTAGCATGTTTAGCAAGCTCAACATGGATCTAAGAAGTTAATCTGAATTGTTTATGGTTCAAGGTCCTTTTCGTAAATTGCCATTACTTGTTATTGAGCCTAAATCTTCCAGATCAATTCAATTAACATATGCTAGTTGTTATGATACCAACTACAAGAAGTGCAAGAAGGCAAAAGATCTAAGTGGCAAATCGGCATGAGTGTAAACAAAACTTTCATTAAACCTAAAACCCTAGACATGAAATCAATAAACATTCGCTTACAATCAATTGGAGAAACTCCAAAAACTCCTAACAAGATTTTCACTTTGAGAATACAAAAGAAAAATGACATAAAGTTTGCCGACTAAAGTTTTATGATTTATTGGGTTTTTCACCTTGTATCAATCATTACCACAAGTCCTCCTTGCCAAGACATACATTTTCAAATTGTTGCAAACGGGCAAATATGATTGCCCAATCTCTCTCTTAAGACTTTCACAATTTTGGATGGAAAAATGTCTCATTTATCCTTGATATAAATCATTTGGTTATTATGGATAATGTTCCAAATTGATATATAAATGAGGCAAAAACCTACAATCACTATAATTGTGTCAATTAAAATTACATGTAAATCACATGAAATGACAAATGAATGATTTAAAAAAAGAAACAATTAAAAAAAAAATCTTTAACACATTACACATTGGAAAGCTGACATCTTGTGCTTGATATCAAGTTAAATGCATACCATGATGATAACATCTCATCAAATGTTGGCTATAGTCCATTTGCCATATGAAGGCATGCACACTTGTAGTCTCCATATGGATATACTAGGGTGCACAACTATCAAAACTTATTGTGACATAGTTTTAAGTTGACGACCTAAATTGTCAAACCTAGTGCCAAAATGAACTTGGTTTAAGTGCTCAAAAGACATTTGGAAATTGGTGCGATTGGTTGTTGGAGTAAAGGTCCATCATGCACAAGGTAGTTCCACAATTCCCGGGGTTGGTTGCCAAAGGGATTGGCTTGCACTTGCCATGAGTATATGGACCTTAGGTCTTAGTATCATGCAAGAAGAACAACAAAAATACAAAACTCAATGCAATAAAAAAATGTGCCTTTTGCCTTTTTGACATGCAACAATATGAACCTTATCTTAGTATATAAGATGTGCACAAGAAGCCTAGGGTAATGTGAAATATGTATTAGAGGAAAAAATTCTTTGAGTGTCTTGTCTCATCTCATTTTGTTTTGTTGTAAGGAGGATTTTTTAGATAAGAAACCCCACAATGTGAACAAGTGTTCAAATTTCTCACGAGGTTCAACGTGTTAAACAATATTTTCATTCAATTGCAATTGCAAATCCCTAGGGTTAATAATAGGCATACACAATTTGCATAGAAATTTTATGGTATTGATTAGTGTGTGTGTTTTTTTTTTCTTGATAAAGAAAATTAAGCAAAAAATTGTGACAAAATTTGGAAAATTTATATGTTTCCATACAAATTTAACTTGTTTTTTTGGGGGGGTGGGGGGAATTGTCAAAAAAATTTGACATAAAAAAATTGAAAAAAGAAATCCTTGCTATCAATCCTCTATACATTATTAAGCTCAAGATGGTATACAAAAAGAAAATTGTTGAATATATTTGCACATAAAAGGAAACACCCATAGGTTTTCACCTGTGATATAATAAATAAATAAATAAATAAATAAATAAATCTATTTATTTGTGCAATTGTTGAATGACAATAGTAATTATAATAAAGGTAAGAATTACTTAGGGTTTTATGGTTTAGCCTTCAAGGTTTAAAAGTACGGGTGACCATGGAACTAAAACATAAATTCAAAAAATCAAAAAATTGCTAGGGCCAAGTATTTTGGGTATGTATGTATGTATGTATGTATTCATGTACCCAAAATTATTCGGGTCCAGGTAGTTTATACCCACGCTTCTACCCGGGAAAGAGGCGGGAAGGAAGGGGGGGAGGAGAGATATATATACACGGGTAAATGATTTACCCGCGCGAACACAGGTTTGGTCTCTAGGCCCTGTCCGTTTCACACAACACAGCGACGTTTTGATCGCTGGAACCCGTTTTACACAACACGGGCCGGTTTTGACATCGGGGTGTGGTTTCACACAACACAGCCGAGTTCTGATCTTGAGGTCTTTTTTGATATGACATGGCCGGTTTGCATATCTAAGTTCGTTTCACACAGCACAGCCCAAGTTTTGATCTCTGGTCTCCGTTTCACGGCTGGTTTGCACTTTGCACATCTGGGTCCGTTTCACACAATACGGCGGGTTTTGACATTGGGATCCCGTTTCACACGTCAAGGCCGGGTTCGATATTTGGGTCTGATTCACACCACAAGGATGTGGCACCATCGTCTCTCTCTCTCTCTCTCTCTCTCTCTCTGTGCGCGCGGTCTCTCTGTCTGTGTCCGTGTGCCGCTGGTGCGCACGCGAGAGAACAAATTGCGCTGCGGCTTTCTCGCAATTTTGCACGCATCTCTTTGGTACCTTGTGGGGGCTGGGGCTCCATGGATTGCTCTTGATATGCTGCTATGCATTCCGTTTTGAATCTCTGAGAAGCTTGGGTGCTTGCCAAATTCCTGAAAACAACACCAGGTTTTCATCAATTTGTTGCAGCACAGAAGAAGTAAGAGCAGCACTAGCAGCAGCAAAGGCTTTTTCCTTTGTCTCCGGCCAGCGAGAGAGAGAAAAGGCAGCACTGAAAGACTCCAGTTTTTGCTGCATCTTTTCTCCCATTTTGGAAGGTTGGCTGAGGAGGGACGTAGCGGGACAAAAAAGAGAAAAAAAAGTTCAGAGACCATCCCGGAAGAGAATGGCGGATGCAACAGCAGCGGCTTCAAGTAGTAGAGGAGGAGGAGAAACTACTCGGCGTGTCTTATTCGTCTCTGCGGGTGCAAGCCACACCGTTGCACTTCTCTGTAAGCACTTTGCTTGTTTTTTCCTTCTCTCGCTTCCTTCCTTTCTTCACTAGACTCGCTGCTTTTCTCTCTCAAGCTTACTGACTCGGAGCTCTTGTAGCGGGAATCTGGATATGGGTCAGGATCGATTTTGCTGGTTTTCCGGAATTGGGTCACAGAATGTTGAGCTTGAATGGTGCATTGTAGTCACGGAACTTGGCTCTCTCTTTCTCTTCATGTTTTTCCTTAGTGTTGCTGCCATCGCTCTTACCCTAAAAAATCTCGGCTCACAAGAATAAGAATTGCATTAGAGTTGTGCAGACAGAAGAAGAAGAAGAAGCAACCCCACCCATGTGCTCAGGATGCTAAACTTTTTTTTTTCGCTAAGGTTTCATGGAGACCAGGTCTACCTCCTCCTTTTGTGACCTGCACTCAAGAGCTTAGAACCTCATGGCATGGCAAGAACTCCTGAAGCTCCTGAAACATCTGGCAGAGATAGAATGGTGCATGCACAGACATATGTCCAAATGATTCCCTAGCTCTCTCTCTATCTCTCTCTCTCAAGAACATACATACAGAGTCCAGACAATGGAAGAAATTGCACTATCCATTGTACCAACACTTCCACTGTAGGAAATCTTCAACAAGAAATGACGAAATCTCTTGTTGAGGATGATGAAGATCTGTTGTGGTTTCTAGTTGGTGAAGGAGATGCACCAGGCAGCAGCAGCAATGGCAACACCAGTAGCTTGCTGCCTCTTGTTTTTCTGATTGGGAGCTGACTGTGTTTTTGCTTCTTCTTCTGGTGGTGGGCAGCTGGAGATTTGGTTTGCTCATGGGGACGAGGGGAAGATGGACAGCTTGGTCATGGAGATGCAGAAGAGCGTCATCTTCCAACGATTGTCAATGCACACAAAAATAATGACATCTCTTCCATTACGTGTGGTGCTGATCATACCACTGCCTACTCCAACTCCACCAAAACTGTTTACAGTTGGGGCTGGTAAATAAAAACACACATTGTCGCCACTCCTTCTCCTTGCCTGGCCCTCAAAACAAAAGAAAGGTTTCCATCTTTCACATTGGATGATTGAGGGTGTTTTCACATTGTTGTCTTTTGATCAATATGAAACTTGCAATTTTCCTTCTTCTTGCTTCTTGTTTTTACTTCATGTTTCTCTCTACTCCCAGAATCAATGCTTGGAGACATAAATGTGAACTTTGATTTTAATGTCCTCTTTCTGCAATTGGGGTGCTTCTTCTGCCTTTGGAATCTTACAAAAGGATCATTTCAAAAGGGGTTGTAAAGTGTGGAGAGCTTTTTCTGATCTAGTTTTTCCCCTCTTAAAGATTGTGCTCTCAAAGTTCTCTATCTTGCTGCTCTTCTCTTTCTCTTCTTTCTTTCTTGTCCAGTATTTTGCCTTTTCTCACCTTTCTCGTGTTTCCTCACTTCTTTTTCTTTACATTTCTTCTCGTTCTTCTCTTGGGTTTTCTGGCTTTCTCATTCTCTTTTATGTTTTGTGGAGTGAACCAGCAGCATGATTGAGTAGTTTTCCTGTTGCTGCTGTCAGTCTTCTGACTGAAGGCTGATTATGTCAGTCTTCTACTACCAGGAATTTCGATGCTCTTAAATCTTGGTTGCACTCATGGGTCCTTTATAATGTTCAGGGGTGACTTTGGAAGACTGGGACATGGGAACTCAACTGATCTGTTTATACCGCAGCCAATAAGGGTGCTGAAAGGGCTTGAGATTCGGCAGATTGCCTGTGGTGATAGTCACTGTCTTGCTATAACGGGTGATGGTGACGTTTTTAGGTATCCTCACTTCCCGAAATAGGTAGTTCTCAACATTTTTACCTCATGTTTGTGTGATCCAGTGCTCTATGGTCCTCTTTGCACGTGATGATCTCCCTTCTCTGACTGTAGTGTAATTTTGTAACTGTGGGGTTGGATTATGAATGAAGCTGGGGTCGAAACCAAAATGGGCAACTCGGTCTTGGTCATACTGATGACTGCAATATCCCTCAAAAAGTCCTAGCGTTTCAAGGCATTGGTGTGTCAATGTTGGCAGCTGGAGCTGAACACACAGCGGCTGTGACAGAGAGTGGCAAGCTTTATGGGTGGGGTTGGGGTCGATATGGGAACCTGGGTCTAGGTGATCGCAGTGATCGTTTGGTTCCTGGTGAAGTTGCTGCAATAGCTGTGCGCAATTCTGCCCATTCCCAATAGCTGTGTGCAATCTTCAAGCCATAATCTAGAATTTTGAAGATATGGAAATTGCACTATTTCACTGGCCTTCTTCTGATCTAGTTGTTGCTGACTTGGGAGTGTGGGTGGCAGGGGGAGAGAATGACACAGGTGGCTTGTGGATGGCGTCACACAATTTCAGTTTCGGAGTCTGGCAAGCTTTTTACTTTTGGGTGGAGCAAGTATGGCCAGTTAGGTCATGGTGATTTCCAAGATCATCTTATTCCACACCAAGTTGAAGCTCTGGAAAAAACTAAAGTTCAATCTGTAAGCATATTTCCTGATGTTTTTCCCTATCTTTCACCAGAGTCACAAAGTGTCCAAGTCTTTTTTTGTGCAAAGAAGTTCTAAATCATAGTGGGTTCTTCTGCTCTCATCACATCTTTCAGTAGTATTATTTTGGGAGTGTGCACAGCTGTGAAAGCAATATATATCTTAACTGTGAAAGCATACATGCTCTCTGATTTGGATCACATCTGCACAGATATCCGGGGGCTGGCGCCATACTATGGCTTTGGACAATGAGGGCCAGCTCTATGGATGGGGTTGGAACAAGGTTAGTTTCATACACCTTTGCCTTAGAACTTTGGAATGTAAACAATGGATGTGTTGCAATGTGACACATTTTTTTTCCATTGTTTGCAGTTTGGACAAGTGGGATGTGGAAATACGGAAGATCAAACCAGTCCTCAACTTGTGAAGACTTTAGTAGACCAGGTATATTTGTGGGCCCAGAAATATATCTCCATCAGGAGTTTTGTTGATCTGCATAGTATTTAGTAGCACTGCTGTAATCATGGAACTGTTAAAAAAGCTGAAAAAGGTGTTGGGTAATAATCATTGCTGCAGAAAATTACACTCGTAGTTTGTGGGTGGAGACACACAGTGGCAATTACTGAAAGAGGGAACGTTTATAGCTGGGGCCGTGGCACTAGTGGCCAATTGGGTCATGGAGATGCTGTTGATTGGTAATGTGTACATGCTGCTATTTTAGTGTGAATTTTTTGTGTACCATGGTGACAGCTTCTTTGTGATACCTCTGAGTGCACCTTAGGGCACTTGGATTTTGCAGTGAGTGAGTTTCTTGTACTGCGGATATCTTCATGTGCTTCACAGATCAAAAGTTCAGTATCTTCTAGTTTTTGGTCGGTACATCTTTTTGGAGAAAATCTCATATCTTTTGTAAATGGTTGCTTCTGCAGCCACACACCGAAAAGAATAGAAATATTGAGTGTGGATGGGCAAGCCTGTCGACATCTGGAAGGTTCCCAATCGGCCAACCCTGCATGTATGTTTTATATCTACCTACCTACCTTCCCCCCATGTTCGTTGTATATCTACCTATCTACCTGCCTGTCTTTCTCTGTTGTTTTCATTGTTGTATAGAACATTGTTTTTAGTTTTTTGGAAAATTTCTGCCTTTGTTTTCTGGATGAGAGTGAGCAAGGAACCTGAAGATTTTAACGTGGGTCTGTTTCCAAATGGTATTGTAGCATCCAAGTGGATATCACCAGCAGAGAGGTATGCAGTGGTACCGGATGAGACACTGGGATCAATTGCTCCACAACTGCACCAGGTCACCCATGTAGATGTTACTCAACTTTCAATCTCCTTTCTTCTCCCTCCAACTCCCAACAATACATTGCCTTTTTATCAATCTTTTGTTTTTATTTCTTTGAAAGGTTTTTTCGAGTAAACAACCCACTCCAACGTTTTGTAACTTCGCCCTCTAGAATGTGTTACCTACCTACCACAGCCTGGGGTTTCTCACCTGCCTCTCTGGTGAGGCACCAAACACAGGCAAACAAGTAGAAACTAACTGAGGTCATCGTTGTTGCATTAGAAAATTTACATGGACCTCTTCTGAGGTTTTACTGTTATAGGTGTTTTTCTTTTTTCTGTGTGCAGAACGTGAAAAAAGTTTAAAGTTTAGGGTTTGATGAGAAAGGTCTAGGCTTTAGGGTTTAGGTTCTCATTTCAATTTCAATTTAGGATAGAACCCTGTTACAGAGCAGAAGAATAAGGTAACTGTGTATTGTCCTTGTTGACCATCTGAAACCAAACTAGTAAACTTGCTATTTCTTCTAGTGTAAACTAGTACACCAAACTGGAAGATGGTGCTTTGGTCACACCCTAATTTGCAAGCAGAAGGATAATCAGGCATCAACTAGAATACAAGGCTAACTGGAAGAAGATGGTTTGTTCGCAACCTAAGTTGGAAGCAGAAGGATAAAATGTACATCAATTAGTGTACAAGGCTAACTGGGGAAGATTGGGTGGTTTTAGGTGGAACAGGAAGCTCCTGGTAACCCGCAGAGAGCAGAGGAACAGTCTGCTGAGGATGCAAGTGTGCCTGATACTGATATGAAGCGGATGCGCATGGGCCCTTAGAATTGGTTTTGAAAATTCTGTGCTGATACCAATGAAAAGAGCCCAGCAGGAAATCGACTATGGTTATGGTTCATCAGGAAGTAGAGGATTGTAGTCAAGTATGATGGTAGTAGTTTTACACAGACAGTCCAGCAATGGTGTGGAGCTTTGGCAGATTTTTAAAGTTATTGAGTTGTTAAAACATTCCTGTCTATGTGTGCATGACTGAGCCCTTGATAATGGAATGAGCGTATGAGTGGGTGAAAACATCTTATAGTATTCCTGTTTTAAGTATGGTTAATTTCGCATTTGATTCACCTGAATTGTTTATTCTTCTTATGATCTTGCTACTTGTCGATCATTTTACTTTCTAATTCTAGGTCATTGGAAATGCAGCAAAAGTCTTAGGATACAGATTTTTGTGCTAGTTGTTGTGTTTAATGTATGTGTTTAGCTGATTATTATGAAACTTATTTAGATACACCATCAGGTTTCTCCGTAGAGTAAAAGCAGCTGGTTACTGCTATCTGTCACTAAGGTGATGTCTCAGGAGTGGAATGAAAGCAGATGAACACTAACATGCACAATGAGTTGAGTAGTTTGTGAGTGACAATTGGAAGGTTACAACCAGTGTTGTATTGACATATTGGATGGACCCTCAGTATGTCCATGAGTATGTCAGAACCTACCCATTGGGTAGGTGCATAAGCTCATTCCCAAACTGTTTGTCAAATTTTGGGCTTCGGGCATAGACCTAACCAGTTCAGAAACACACCAGTGGTTTCTTTCCTCAACCTCATACTTGCTAAAATCAATATCTCTTAACCAGCAATTTGAGGTTAAAAGGTGGTTTCAACATTTCATGGGCAAATTATTAATGTTGGCATGTTTTTTAATGTTGCCAACATTTTGTGAGCACTGAATGCAGATTGAATGTGCAAAAATTGTATTATCCAGAGTACCACTATGTAAAATTTCTCCATCTTTTCAATACTACAAGTTGGACAACACCATATTCTTGCATATATTTCCCCCTATGTACATAGGAGTACTCATACCAGGCTGAAACATTAAAATGCAAGGATTTCAGTACGAAGGACACTACCAGATTGATCAATTAGCAAGTATCATGGCTCACAGAAAGGAAATCAAGTTCACATCTCTCATCCATCAAGAAATCTACCACCAAGGAAGATACTGAATAGATCATACACAAAGGATTTAAATGGACAAGACTTTAAAGCTGAGAGTTAGTGATGCCAACTTATCAAATATTTGATTGTGAAATGCAATCTTCCATAAAATAGCTTCAACTTCATGAGCTTGCAACTAGCTTTCTCTTCCTGCATAATCATAAGGCATTATCAAAGAATCTGTTACTCAATCAACTAACTCCTGTGTAGTAAAGAGAAAAGATCCCCATGTGCAGGACAAGGGCATTTTACTTTGTTCTCCACATTACAACATTACCGTGCCAGGGAAGCAATCCAACCCCATTGCAAGTCAATTAACCTGATAGAATATCCAAAACACTAATAGCAATAACATTAATCCATTGCTACAAGTTTGTGTGCAGATAAAAACATCGCAAGAATTGGAAAACTCAGCAATTCGTATCTTTACTGGAAATGAATGGGACACAAGAAAAAGACTTCAAAAGCGCAGCTTTGTGAAAAACCAGCGGTTCTTGCCTGTCTTGAACCTCTCCTCCAAAACTGTCTTGACTCCCTGTCCAACAAATAACAAGATGTTATTCTCAAGATGGAAAACAAAATATCTGATGGATTGAACTGAAACAGCAGGTCTCTACATAGCAAGAAATACAAGTGTGGGAAAATTGCAGACAGACAAAGGAATGGAAACATCCTCCACTATCCGATCAAACAATCCTTCCAGTTTCCAGGCAACTTAGATGAAAGTGAATAATTTTCAAGATCACAATTGTACGATATATTGATAGCACTTACCTTTCTGGCTTCAACTCGGCTTGCTGTAGCCTCCAGCTTCTCAGCTGTCACCACTGTCTTCAAATCCACATCCAATGTATACCTGCCAATAACATAAACATGAGAGAAAGAAACTATGTACCAAAAAAACAGATTGCTAAGATAGCTTCTTTCCATATATCACCAATCTGAATGACCGCTCCAGCACAAGAACTCACAATCAAAGCGACCTGAACTTGCAGAGTGAACTACAGCAATGCTGTCAGAAATGCAAAGTTCCAGAAAAGGATGCTCGAAGGCAATAATTAAAATATACCTGGTTGGCATGATGTGATTGTAGTTCACAACTTTGGTAAATGCCTTCAGGCGCGACCGCTTTGCGATTTTCTTCTGTGACGACTTTTTAGTGACCTGCCATAAACACATCCAGTAACCTCAGACCCGATTAGTGTATGCTATAGACCTCCCACTGTATGCCATAGACTTCTCTTTGTATGCCATAGACTTCTCTCTGTATGCCATAGACATCTCTCTGCATGCCACAGACTTCTCTGTTTCTGACCATCTTCCTTCACTCACCTAGTTTAGGGTAGTACCATTCAACCTGTCACAGAGACTAAAGCTTGCAGAATTGAAGGTGCTTCGTAAGGTAGAGATGGACATTTTCGGAGGAACATTGTAAGCTCTAACAGTCTTCATGAAAGTGGCATGTCACGTTTTACCTCAATCCCCCGACCGTGGCAGGTCAATCAACAACCTCAAAGAAGGGAGTGGCAGAACAGTTTGAGACTCTGAGTAGAGTGAAAAATATTGGGAAGTTTGAGGATGGATTGATTGCAAGAGGAGGTTGTGGAAACCTACTTCTGCAAATCTTAGCTGTACTAATGTTGGTGAAGGAAGAGGCAACACGGATAACTGAGCAGCATCTAAAACCCTAAAAAACCGGGACAAATAGTTCACAGAGCGGTCAGACTGTCCGCCAGAAAAGATTGGAACCCTCAAAGGCTGCCAGACGGCGCGCATCGAAGAAAGGAGAGAAAGAGAAAGAGAACTAAGAAGACACAACGACAAACCTTGCGAGGGTACTTGGCAATGCCAGCTACAATGGCGTGACCGTAGGGACGCTCCTTGGTACCGTCATCGAAGTTCTTCACGATCACTGCTTTGCGACCTGCATAGCGGCCTTGCAACAGCACAACCACCTTGTTCTGCTTCAGAAACTTCACCATTTTGAGCGCTCCAGAAACAGAGTAACCCTGCCTCCACGACACGACGGAGCGCTAGTAGTGCAAAGACGCGCACACACCAGAGCGGAAGCGATAAGAAAGACAATCGATGGGGAGCGCCGCCGAGCTTGTAGCAAAGGAACTCAGGCGCACAGAACAGAAACCCTAATTAGGGTTTGCAAATCTATCGCCATCCGGACTCCGGAGGTACAAAATATGACCTAAATGGATGAAAAATCTCCACCAATAGATTGAAGAATGATACTAATATGACCTACATGGATGAATAAATCTCCACAATATATTGAACAGTGCGATTCATGATATGGCCTTCATGAATGAGAAATTCTTCATGGATGAATGTGGGGACATATTAATAGGTAAAAAATAAAATAAAATGAATATTGTGACGACGGCGCTGTTGTTGGTCTTGAATCCAGAGCAACCGTCCGATGTGGAATCTTGCGGTTAATTCGTAGTGTAGAGTTACTCAATTCGGGAGATCTAGCTAGCTAGGGGTAAGTTGATTTTCGGGTCACCCTATGCTTCAGTGGGAAGGTTTCCTTGTACTCCAATTAATGGCCCAGATTTGACCGGGTGGCCCGAGGAGGGTCCACTTGTGGGGCGGTTTTCTCACCACTTTTGGGGCTTTTTAATAACTAGCCATTTTTCTGCTCATTTCTCTCATCGGTGGATGAGGTAGGACTTAAGACATCTCATTTGTTTATAGGTTAAGGTAGTTTGGGGGCTAAATCAGGTGATAAACGAGATCCTGAATCAGTGCAGGTATATCGTTTCAGGATCTCGGTTAGTAGAAAGATAAGTAGCCTCTCTCTGTGTGCCTCACGATCGAGATCCCGTAACAAGGTCCTGAAGATTTGAGAACCTCAGAATTGGGACCCGAACTGCAGTGGGATCGCCGTCCTTTGGCGTCGTATTCCTCTTCCTCGTCGTGTCGAGGTCGGTCCTCTGTTCCAATTTTCTTTGTAGCAATCGCTCTCCGTGCGCGAGCGTTGTTGTTGTTATTGTTGTTCTTGCTCAAATTCTCTGTGCAAACGGCTTCAAGAAGAATGAGCTCTTGGAAAATTTCGCTTCCGTTTGCCTTTCTTTGGTACTTTCTTTTGATGTTTTGATTTCTCCACAGCGGAAAAGACCAAAGAGGGACAGAAACTGACTGGTTTCACGGCAATAGGTGGCAAAACTTGCAGGCTGATTGGAGCTTTTGAAGCTTTAGGATTGAAACTCCAACAGACAGACCTTTTGCCGTTTCAATTTTGTGAGATCTCGCTGCAGTTTTGTTTTTCTTTCTTTCCTTCGGACTGAACTTTGAAGTTCACAATCTGCTTGTTTCTTTCTGCACATCTGCTTAAGAAGTAAGTGCACACTCGTGTTGGTTCTTTTCTGGAACAAAAGGGTGCAACAGCCGTAGTTAGGGTTTTTCCATCGGCACTCAAGAAGCTAGGGCCCCGAAACACACCGGGCCGGTTTTCCGTGAACGGCGGGCAACGTGTGTGCGTCGAGACTTACTTCGTTGGGAACAACATGGAGTATCAACTGGACATGAAGTTGGAGTATCCACTGTCGGATTACCAAGTAAACGGCTACGGTGACGAGAGCAAGAAGAGGAAGTTAAGTAAGGAGGAGAGCAATGGAAGCATCCTGAAGCTGTCCAAAGACGAGTTGAAAAAGTTACTGGAGCCTCTCACTAAAGAACAGCTGGTCGCACTTCTTGTTGATGCGTAAGTTGCACATATATTCCTTAAGGCTCGCTCCTCTGAGCCTCTTTCCTTCTCTTTTTTTTTACTGGTTTTTTTATAATGAAGGCTCAAAAAACGTAACTCATGAACTGCACCGGTTTGCAGTCTATGAGTGAAAACCCTAGGTCATTTTCTTGCAGAAAATACTGGTTTCTGGGAAAGAAGAGTACTGATAGTTGTGAAGAGTCCTGTGGATACATGATTGCTGATGAGTTCACGATGACCATGACCATGTAGGAATGTAGTTCAATTTTTTTTTCTTTTTTTCTTTTTCATTTCTGTTGCCTCTCTCAGGAGGACCACGAGTTTACCCTTGCAACTTTGTGTCAAATCATGTCAGGTCTCAGTAGGTGACAATTGTGTGACAGAGTATTCAGCATACACTTTTAATGTTTAGAGCTGGGCCATTTGATCTGCTTTGTTCATACACTCAAAACACACTTGTGAACAAACAAACTCTCAGGTGTGAGTGGATTTACAGCAGTAGTCAGTCATACTTTGGACAGGTTGAGCAACTAACAATCATGCTGTTGTCTTTCATAGACAAAAACTCAATTTACAGCAATGATGCCAGCATTGGTATATGAAATGTAAGCTGATGATGGTTCATGGAGATGGGAGCTTGGGCAAGAGTGCAGTTTAGGGGTTACATGCAGAGCTCCCCTAAGGAAGCTCCAGGTCATGCCAAGAACACCCTCTTTCCTGGCAAAACAACAGGGATCTCGACCTGAAGCTTCCTGGTGGTGCTCTGTATGTACCAACTAAACTACGCTCTTGCCAAGAGCTTGTATAGCCTACATATCTATTCTATCACCTCAGCAATTTGGGTCTTTATTGCTTCTGTCAGAAGTGGTGTGAGAAGCTTGAAATCTGTACCATGACACATGCCAATTCTCTGATTTTGTGTGAAATATTAGATCCCTTTTACCTCCACCTGTATGTGAGCTATAATTCTACCATATTGAAGGCAATGTCATTCTCTGCCAGCTGGTGGGGTAGGAAATAGCTGTTTTGGATATCCTGAGTAAGTGTGTGGAACTGGGTCATGCCTCTGAACACGTCTTATTGTTCTTATGCTGGTGGATGTCAAAGTTTTTCTACAGCAATACAATGGACTCGCAATCAATGGTTTGTCTTTGACTTACATGTGTTTAGATTAGGTTGTAGTGATTTAGCCTTTCTAAGGCATTTGGTTCTGTATCTTTCATCTGTTATTCAGATGAGTCCTACAAGTAACAAGTTTATATGGCTGCCAGAATTTGTCTTGTTTGGTAGGCATGAGCACTGGGTCTAGTGAGTCACTTGCAGGTAGAGAAGTTTCATATTTACAGTTGATGTCCGACATCCTGTTCATTATGAAGCAAGGATTCAGTAGTAGATTCAATGGGAATTACTTGAAGTCTCTTTTCGTCTATTTTGAACAATTATGAATGCTCATGAACATTGGCTCCTGGTATTGTGAGAGGAATCAACATACACAGTTCACTCTGCAGGGTTGAGTCATAGGAATTTTTTATTTTTAAAAGGGCACATGGACTGATTCTTAAATGTGCACATTGGGTTTTCTGAAGAGTTTGTGGTTGGATGTGGCAGATCCATACGTACCCCTTACTGGCTTTCTGGTGTGTGTTGGGTGAACAAAGAGAGAAAGTGAGGCAGCAGCTGGCATGTTGGTTTGGCTTTCTGTGAAGTTGTGGAATGACTAGATTGACTTGGAATGTGTGTGTGTGTGTGGCTGGTTTGGCTGGAATGGTTGATTGCTTGCAGAGGGTTTCAATTCGCTTCTGTTGCAGATGATATTAGAGATCTTGCCAGCAAGGACCCTGCCCACCGGAAGCTGTTTGTGCGTGGTCTGGCTTGGGAGACCTCTTCACAGGCTCTGCGTGATGTGAGTGCATGTTTGATCGCTTGCATGTTGCCTTGTCTCATCTTGTGGTCCTCTTCAGTAATGTTGCTGACAAGGGCAAGATTGGAGCTTTCCTTAACTCTCTCTTCAGAAGATCATGGTTCTGATACCTACTAACCAGAGATGGATACTGACTGAGTCAAGTGAGGCAGTTCCGTTTGGGACAATTCTAACAAGAGTGGTATACAGATCCAGTGAAAACATGTGAGAGAATGAATGCCTTGTCACTCTGTATGTATCACCTCAAAATGTGGTGAAGCAGACTACTCAGAAAATTATTGGGTGAGGATTGCAGAATACTGCTGTTGCTATGTATTCAGGGAAGAATTAAGGTGGGTTACCAGTGAGGTTCCTTCATCCACTTGCGGCTGAGCACTTCACATGTTGGTCTGAACTTGGCCAAATGACTTGATGGTTTGAGTTGACAGTATGACCTTCAGACTGGTACTTGTCGACAGTTGCCTAAGAATGTGTGCTGTGAGTGTGCTGCTATAGTGCAGAGCAGGCTGATACATTCAATCTGAGCACCTGTGTGCATGAGTGGTGTATCCCTGGCCAGTGGCCTTTTTGTAAAATTCTCTGCTTCACTTGAGCTTGTAGGGTGGTCTTACATGAGACTGACTTCTCTGTCTGACCCATCAGAAAACAGTTTTCATGTGTGTGCTCCTTGACCTTTTCAATCATCTCATTTAATTTTGACTCTGAACAGGCCTTTGAACAATTTGGTGAAATCGAGGAGGGAGCTGTCATCACTGACAAAGGAACTGGGAAGTCCCGGGGTTTTGGGTTTATCACATTCAAACACATGGATTCTGCACAGCGTGCCTTGAGGGAACCAAGCAAGAATATTGATGTGAGTTTCACTGTCAATGCTGAATTTTCTCTTCTTTAGATATGGAAAATTAGTCAATGTGAACCATTTCCTTTTCTGTTTTCTCTTCAATAATGTAACCCTTTTTAAATTTTAGTATGTAACAAATTATGTTTGGGATTGGCTTGGTTTTTGTCTGAAGGGTCGAATTACAGTCTGCAATCTGGCATCTTCTGGCAGCTCAAGTGGAACAAGTGTGATTGACCAATCACAGAGGAAGCTATACATTGGGGGGCTGTCATATGACACCTCCAGTGATACTTTGTTAAACATCTTCTCACAGTATGGAGAGATTGAGGAAGGTGCTGTTGCATATGACAAGAACACAAACAAGTCCAGGTAATTGCTGTAATGGACATGTTTCTGGTTTGTTTCAGCACATGGTTTGTCCTAAAATGAGATCAGTCCACTAGGGCTTGTCTCTTCTCTTATGCAATAACATGCATCCTTGGATTTAAAGTATGGGATGCAGATCCACCTGAACTTTCTATGTTGTTATGATATCTGTGGTTGCAACAGAGGTTTTGCATTTGTGACATTCAAGACTATTGAAGGAGCTAAGAGGGCAATGGAAGACTCCAACAAGAGTATTGAAGTAAGTATGTCAGGTTTGCGAATTTGTGATATTAGGGCCCTTTTTGCCTAGCTCTTCTGTCTCTGATAGAAACTGTTGCAAATGAGAGTTGTTCCAGATGCTTATGGTTCTTCTGACTGACAATGTCAATGACACTGCTCATTAATTCAAGTTTGTGGACTGGGTTTTCTCTTTTCTTTAGGGCGGGCTTTCCTCTTTTCCGTGGTTGCTATTGGTTTCTGGTTTTTTGGTCAGACCTGAAATATCCAGTTTCTAATTTCCAATTTCTTTTCAGGTTGCCGTCAGTTGTAAGTATTGAGATATTCTCAATACTTATGAAGATATGGTTTTACCTTCTCCAATAGGAAGGGTGATGTCCATGCCTAATTACAGACTGAAGCCCCTGCACCTCTAATTGCTGCACTCCATGTCAAAAATACTCTTGTATGCATATGAACCATTTAGTAGATGAAAGAATGTGTAACTGTCTGATGGCTGTTCTGATTGTATCATGTCTTGACACTATTCTGCCTGGGTTTGTATAGGGAAGGCACGTGATTGTCAAGCTAGCAGCAGAGGGGCAGAGGGAGCGTGCACCAGCACAGGTTGCAGCCTTGCAAGTGCAGTCAGTACCCCAGGTGCAATCAGGCTACAGTGCAGTGAACCCCAACATTTCAAATTACGCAAGGCCTCAGGTTGCAGCTCCAACAGCACCTACTCTAGCATTTTCAGCGTATGCTCCTCTTACATATATGACTCAACCCACCTATGCGGGCCTGACTACGTCTCAATTTGGACCCATGGCAACTGCTACTCCCCAGTACAATCCCTCACAGTATTCCCAGTATGCAGCAGCATTTGCAACTCCACAATCCACTCAGACAGGTCTCCCAACAGGAGCAACAGTCATGACTGGGTCATTGCCATCATACTACACAGGTGCTACCTAAGATTTCAAAAGCATAGGGAAGTTTTTGTCCTTTTTATTTCTTCCCTGGTGCAAGATAATCAATCGTTTATCATTCTTGTTTGCAATTTGTATGGTGTCACCTAGCTGTGTTTTCTTCAAGATGTGTAGTTGGATGTGGAATCTCTACAAACTTATCGTACAGTCACTCTCAATTCTATTCAGGTTGACGTAGTCCTAAGTATGGAGAAGGTCTCAATACTTTTAAAGACACTTTGTTTCTGAAGACATGGGACATTTGAAGCTGCAGAGAGAGCAAGCAGCACGAGGAAGTTTTGACAAGAGGTGCTCTGATCCCAAATAGGTCTGGTGTAAGATTCAAGGATACCCACAAATACAAAGCGTTTTATCTTTTATGGGACCCTGTAGGACTAGGACATCAGCGAATATCTCGGCAATTATGATGAGATAATATAGTAAGGCTTCAGCTTGATGGTCTCTCTTGGAAGTGAAAATTGGTGATTCACAGCCTATTTTCTTGGTGGATCAGAAGTTAAGCTTTGCTACTTAATAGATCAGCTGATGCACAAGTCATGATCTGGTGGCAGGTCTGCAGAATGTGTGATTACTGATCGCCTGACAGCCAGTTGCTGTGTACAACCAAGTTTGCTGGCAAAAAACTTCAGGGATCTGAATGAATTCTGTTCAAACATTTACTAAAGTTTTGAATCTAAAAGTTCAGGAAGTGTGTTTAGTTATTCCTGTTGCTAGTTATGTTTTTGTACATTGCATTGGTCATGTATGATTGATTGTGTAAGGTGATCAAGCAAGAGTTGGGGATGTAGCCTCAATAAATGCCAGAAACAATAGCAGGAGGAGACTCCACTTCCCCACCTTCCAAGTTTGTTCTCATCACCTGAAAATCTGTCATTCATTACTGTTTTCTCTTGTACCCAAGGAGATAGTGACATTAAAGTGCATTTCTTGAGAAGGTGATAATAACCTTTGTGATGCACAAGTGATGCGCAAAGAAACTCTGTATTACTATTGAGCTTTCCATAGACAAGATCATCAATGAGTTGGGTTTGGGTCTGCTTGTAATGCTTAGAGCTCAAATGAATCATGTAAATACACTATGAGTCGAGAGTGATCTTTCAGTTTGAAGGATTTGGGCGACACTAGAAGTTGAAGCGGACACATTGCTCCTAAAATCAATTAGAGATACCTGCACAATAAAACGTTGAAAATATTCTAGGTCACAGTTAAGTGCTGTTTCTTGCCTTGCCACCTTCTCTGTTGTTGCCGGAAGAGCGAAAGCAAGTGACAAAGCAGAGGAAAAATATTGCAGCTTGAGTTTGCTGACTAAGGATTTTCATAAGTGAACAGGAGGCACACATGTGTTGTAGAACAAGTGAGGTCTGCCAGATTTGAGGGAAAAGTCTCTCAAAGATGTCACTAAGTGAGGAATATTCAGATGAGTTTTTGAATCAATCTTGCGGAGTAGTTTTTCTTATGTATTGTTTCTCACAGGTTAGATTGTTTTATGGGTGTTTCAATTACAAATGCTTATGATAGCAAACTGCATGTGAAGTAGCTACTTGCAGTTATAAGAAATGTTGTTACATGAAAATTTAACGTGAGCCTTGTTGTTCAAGTTGTGGATTTTTGTGGTGTTTTAAGGTTGAATCTAAGTTCATTGTGTTTGTGGAATGATTTGTTGTTTGTATTGTAGCAACTTTCTGTATTCTATATTGTAGTAAGAACTTTGTATTCCCAAATTGAATGACACAAGAGGTTGATTATCAATTGCTGTTGGCAGTTGTTTTTTGTGAATTCCAGAATTGTCCCCCATTTGAAATTGTCTCCTGTGCTTCCTTATGCTTTAGCTTGGCTTTTTCTTCATGTATGACAAAATCATGTGTAAGTCAGGCTAGGAATTCAAATTTGGTTTATTAATGTCAAATTTTCGAGGCAATATACAAATCTCAGTACTCAAGCAAATCTGTTTAGTAGATATTCGGATATTTCAAGGAGTTATGCCAAATCTGAACTTGTCAATGCAAGTAAGGATTGTCCTAGCATCAACTGACTGCGAATGTGAGCTTTCCTTGTGCCTGTAGCTCTAGGCACACTAAAGCTCTTTGATCAGTTGCTATCACAAAAGAATTGTTTTTCACTTTATTTGATCAAAATCTTGTGAAAGTGTTCTTTGAAACTCTTTGGTGTTTTGATGAAGTGTCATGAACAAGTTTTTGAAACTCCTAAGGTCTCATTCCAATTGTAGGGAACAAAGGTGACAAATGTTGTGAAAAATGTGAGAGATAATTTTGTGCACCTTGGTATGTTTCAACCAGAAAATGTGTTGTACGTTCATAGCATGCTAGAATAGGAAACCTCATAAGGAAAAAGTATGCACCATATTTTGCAACAATCAAACACAAGTGATCCTTCTGGTGGAGGAAGGACATCATTTTTTTCCCTCATTAGGTATGGCATTTGTACTTAATAAAAAGTTCAAATCATGATATATCACTAAATCGACTATTGCAAAGTATCATATAATAATTATCAAGTTCATGTATGTTCCAACAAGCAGATTGAAAGTGGTCATCAAGAAATTGTAAACACCACTTGTAGAATAGCAAGTTTCAACCAAATTCAAGGTCTATCCTACTTTGAACCTAACACAATTGAGCTCAAGTAAATTAAATTTCAAAGACTACAATCTCACTAGCTCCACCCTAAAATATTACATCATAACATATCTTAAACCCCAAACATCTTGAATGTTTTGAAATCCAAACTTGACAAGGTGTTTCATAATATATATCAATTGTGAGAATTTGAGGAGTCTCATGGATGTTTCCATTTCTCAAAGACACAATGTTTGACATTGTTCATGATATGCATCAAAGGAAAGATTGTGACAAGTTTGAAGACAAAGTACTAGAGCAAATGAAGTGTTGGATGTTCATGAACAAATGTGTTTTATGCACACCCATGTTCAAACATTCTAGGGTTTATTTTGTTTTTTGATTTTTCGTTTGGTGTGACACCATATGGTGTTTGGGTTTTAATTTTTCAGTTTTTTTGGTGATTGGCGATTCTTTGGCTCTTGTGTGTAGAAATTTAAATGATGTAATTTCCAATTTGGTGGCATAGGGACTGTTCAAGAAATTGGAAGGAAACTTTTTTGGTTGGAGGTTAGATTTGAGGGGATGTAATGGGTTTATTAATTGGTGCAACAAATGGATTCTGTATAGTTGGTGCATTTTAGAGTTGACAACTAAACTATCCAACTCATGTGTTTATTATTATTATAATTGTTTTCCTTTCACACACACATTCTAGGTTTTGTTTTGTTTTGGTGTTTTCCATTTGTTGTTTTACCTTCACACACATTTTTTGTGCATGCATGGAAGAGAAGTGGAAAAGTTGACAATTGAAAAAATTTGGGGTTGCCCCACTCACATTGTCTGTCGCAACCCTAGCTTTGGGCTTGCAAAGGTGCGAAATAAGAGTGAAGCCTAAAAGTCACATTTCATGCTCCTAGGAGTGTAGGAGAATATGAGGGAATGAACCCACACACTTCCAAGTGGGTTCCCACTTTGGGAACTGGAGTCCCGACGGATTTCTGAATTTTCAGAGGTAACTGCAGGGGTCAAAATTCATTGGATTAAAAAGTTACTTATTACATTGGAAAGTTCTTGGAACGTAGATGTTTAAAATGGGCTCGCATGACCCATTTGGGTATTTAAAACATAAGTTATGGCCAAAAGAAGGGTCAGGAGTCAAATTGTCAATTTGGTTCCCGATCACTAAAAGTTCGGAATCGCCCTGATTTACTTGCATGTAGGTGTCGTGCCACATACCGTTGGAAAAATTTCAATGAGGCTATAACTTTACTTTAGACCTCACCTCAATCAGAGGTTTGCATAAGAAGTTATGGGTTTCGAAAATTGTGGGAGTCCCAATTTCAGGAATTTCGGGATTCCCAACTTGGTTGTCCTAGGACAAAATGACATTTGGATGTAGGCCCTATGGCCAGGCATAGAGAATATTATGAGGGGGAAGGTGATGGCTTCCCCTAAGTCCGGGTTGTGGTGAGTTTTGTGAATATGTGTTTGCTCATGGTTCTTTCGTGCATCAAAACTGCTCCAATTACACATTAACCAATTTGTTATTTTGTTTGTGCAAGTCTGTGTGAATAATTGACCCGCTTGTCATTTGTCCTATTCCTTAGCCCGGAGCTCCAACATGCCTTTCTACCTCCGAAATGCTGTGAGCCAAGGAGCGTACTTCAATTCCTTATCTTTCCGCTATTTTCACCTTTGGCGTCATAGTTGAATTTATCAAGGAATTTGGGGGTGCATCATTGTCTCTTCCTAATAAACAATGTCATGACCCAAAAAACAGTAATAATCATCATTGTTCGAGTGTAACTAAGGACAATTTCAATTACAAAGAAATCTTTCATTTTTCAACTATTAGGCATTGGAAAATGTTTCAAAAGATAATACCAAAAAGTTTGGAATGCCAAAAGAATTAATACAAAATTTTGATGTACAAAATTTGTGAAGAAAAAATTGAAAGTACAAAATTCATGACCATCCTCATAGATCTCGTAGATGGTCAATATGTGAAATTGGTATGTGTTGAATATGTTCACCTAAACTCATTTGTTGATGTCAAAATCCCTTATGTAAACATTAATAATTAAGGGATTGTAGATGTGAATATAAAAGATTAATCTAGAATTAGAACAATTCATCTAAAGTACATCAACTAAAGATGTTAAAGAAACAACCACAAAATGGTTGATTTAGAAGAGGAATAGTAGATATTTAGTGTTGAAGAGGCACTCATTGATAATTTATTTGTATCTTGGTGTATGTACTTGATCAAAGTCAATAAAATTTCATAAATTTTACATGGTATTAGAGGACAAATTTTGATCATAGAAGTATTGTAGTTAGTGAGTTTTTCACTAACAAAAACTTTCTCAATATTGTGTTTTGAAGGTGTTATTATTATTCATAGAACCATGAAAGTTTTATGTGTAAAAAATGATGTGTTAAGTATTTAGAGTTATGAATGTTGTATTAGTTTTGTGATTCCTCCTTGATAGAAACACCAGCTTTTGATTTTTTCTAGGTTAGAAGTTTGTTTTGGGCATTTGACAAGATGGTTGGCATAACATTTCAATTGAAGAGACAAATGAATTTGAGAGTAGTCTCAATTGTGGGGCTTGGAAAATCAAAATTAAAACAATCTATAGAGAGAAAATCTCTAGGTCCAAATTGTCTCTACAAGGATCATCTACTACTTTCATTGTCATAGTTAATTGGGTGTAGATTATTGAGAATCGGTTAAAAATAATGAAGAATTAGGTCTCTTTCCATTCTTGTCATATTAGTAAAGAATGACTTGCTTGATATTGGAACACAATCCAATGAACCATACATGATGGTTGGGAATCTCTGAGGATAATAATTGAAGCAAAACATCTTACTATATAACTTCACTACTTCATTTCTCAAACAAATTTCATAACATTAAGATGGAAGAGGGTTGATGCATGACCAAATTCTTGAACTCTATCAAAGAAATAAAAGCATAATTTTTCAATGGTGGGAATTTCTGTTGATCTAGATCATGTTAAATGTAGTACCACCAATCTATGAAGGCTTCATTGAAATCATCATTGCTCAAATGTGACATTGAGTTTTGAAAAATTAATTACCTTATGAAGAGCATAAGAGAGGCTTACAAGTAAAACATATTTGGTAGTGAAAAGGTTTTGCTATTGTGATCACATTGCAACTTTGGAACACACACACAATTTGTTTTTAAAGATTAATACTACACAAGTGTGGAAGCATATGAAATGAAAACATAGTACAATGGATTTCTTTGGAAGTCATAGTTTTAATTTTTCTAGGTTAGTCAAGTCTTGTTTTATATAACTCAAACGCATTTGAGAAATATAGCAAAAATGAGATGAGAAACTGAAAATTATATTGTAATCTTCCCAACTTTGAAAAATTACACAAAAACATCAATATTCAATCAAAGGTGGACATTGCAATGTTTGATATATTCAATGCCATCGTCCAAGATATTATGTTTATGGACTTTTTGCTATTAATGGAATTAGAGAAGATCATTACAACATTTTACTATCACACATTGAAGTATCATAACATTTAAGATGAGAAAATCAAGTAAGAAATTTTTTTTCATTATTTTTAAGATTCAAAATGAAGACTTCAAATCATAAAGTCCATTTAAATATTTAAATAATTTTTTTTAAGGCCCATATTTTTAGAGATGTTAAAAAGTGGTTTAAATTAAGGTGATACAAACTTCGACATGGAAAAAAATGTGAACTTCAACATCATTTAGATGTTTTTATTGAAAAATACATTGAATTTGAACTCTAAAAATGGTGCCCATTGTGGACCACCCTAGTGAAAGCTTTCACCTTTAAAAAAATTGTTTTGTTTGTGAAAAACTGATAAACAATGGACATTAGGCTTGAGATTGTTAAAATAGGAAATTGAAAGTGAAGAAAGTGCTTAGAGGGAAGCTTAGAGTGAATTTCTTATATGTAGATGAATAAAAGGTTGCCAATGTTCATGGAAAGTCATTTATCGAAGAATTTGAAGTTGTAATGGATTTAGTGAATAATAACTTTTGTGACAAAAAATGATATTTAGATGTTGGTGCTAGTCAACATGTACTTGAAAAAAAGAGTTGTTAGATTTGATGAACTAAAGTCTAGATCCTAGACATGTTAAGTCCATAAATGTAAAGATGCATGAGATTAAAAGGAAAGGCAATGTAATGCTATAACTACCTTTTGAGCAAAATAAAGTGTGTTAGGGTGAAAACATACTAGAGTGAGCCATTTTAAGCAAAAAGTGGTGATGTATAACAAATATGATAGTGTAGAATGAATTTTTTCTTGGTGGTAATCTTTTGACAATCCTAAATTCAAGTAAATGTTTTTTGGAAAGTGGATGACAACTTATGTAATTCAAAATTCATTTTAAATCAAAATTCAATAGTTTGATTAAAAGGATTGGGTACATTAAATGTACACATAGTATATAACATGTGGTTTTTTTACCACCATAGGGTCCCCATATTGGGTGACATGTTCCACTAACAAGGGGGAAAAACGGAAAAAAATTTAGGCCCACTTCAACGATCTTACTCTCTTTCATTTGACATGCTTCTTTCATTAAAACATTTCATATTAAAGTTTTTATGGCTCACCGCCATTGAACTAGTTGGTTCCTTTTGGGACTTGAAGTGGAAGTAGGCCTAGCGCCCAATATTATGACAAGTATTAGTATTTTTCCCATTTCAATTGTTGGGTTCATTTTTTTTCTTTTTTCTAACAAGTAAATTGGCTATGCAATGCATGGTCATGGTCAAGAAGCAACAAACACAATTTTGTTTCAAAGCCTTTTTAAATTGACATTCAATAAATATATTAAACAATGCTTTTCATTTAGTGGGTGAAGGGCATTTCAATTCATATTTTTATAAAAAATTGAAATCCTATAAGGTGTGTTTATATATTGTGGTTGGGTTTGGAAATTGAAACACCAAAATCCAACTAGCACTGATTGGAATTTGGAACCACATTCATGTGGTGCCTATTATTAATTAGATGTGGGTAAATCTCATATATATTTTTTAAAATCTAAACTTTGAAACAATCATTCAAATAAAAGTTCAAATGAACTACAAAAATATCTATATATATGAAGGAAGGTAATTTGTTTGTTTTGTTCCAATGGTTCATGAAACCAAGGTCATAATGACACAAGGAAAAAATTGAAAATTGAAAATTGTATTGTTAGAAAAATAAAATTAACAAATAGTTGTAGAAGGCCACACGTTGTCAATGTGAAAGGCATGTAGTTAGAATACATGATAGAATGTGCATAATATTATCTAACTTGGATGCCAATTTTATGAAAAAAATCCATACTAAATGTTAACATATTATATTGCCTATGTATCAATTATTGAAATTTTTTACCCAATTACAAATATGTCTTAACAATAAATGTAATTAACACTCAATATTTATGAACATTTCATATGTTAAAGATGTAAACTAAAAATGTACATATAACATTATATATATATCTCTGTGTATTGCATTAGTATTGCACATAGTGCATACTAGATTACACTGATACATGTGTTAGTATCTCAATTTACAACAATGTTCACATTTTCTAAAAACATGTATTTTTAGGGGTTCAAGATTGTTAACAATTTTCAAAAAATTTCAACTTGTCACTTTAAAGATAACATTACATACGAATATGTATCATCATTTTGGATGATATCATTGCACCTTGGGATTTGTGCCCTATAATTATATATACCTTAACATTAGAGGAAATGATGGTTTGTAAAAATATCCTTAAGAATCCAAAGTGATGGTACAACTTGACTAAATGATCCTTTTTGACCCCTAAACATATCCATTTTGATGGAATTTCAAATTTTAAATGACACGTGTAGTTTTTGATTAAGCAATTTGACCAAGATGACCTATTCAACCAAGTGTCAAATTGAACATTTAGTCAAAATGTATTTAAAAATGAATATCCCAATCAAAATGACATTTGACTTAGTCAAAAGTGACAAGAGGTACCTAAACTACTTAGGTACCCTATGGATTTCGTTGGTCAAAATGACATTTGGCTTAGTCAAAAGTGACAAGGGAAACCTATATTATATAAATACCCTAGGGGTTTCATTGATCAAAATGGCAATTGGCTTGCTCAAAAAGATAAATATTATTTATGTCAACTAAGTGCCCTAAGTCTTGTGTTGGGTAAGTTAAACATATACAATATTAATATTGTATGACATTTCATAATTTTGGTTTAATACCAAATACGATTCGAAAAAATATATTTAACATTTATTTTGGTACATATTAAAACATCTTTAATATTTTTTTGATATTATTAAAATTAAAATTTCTATCTTGAACTTTTAAAATTAATTATTAGTTAATATTTTAAGTCTCTCATTTGTAAAATTATTTATTATAACCTTTAGTATGTCAATTAGTAACAATATGATATATTACATTATTATGTAAACCAAAGTTTATTTAATCAATTTGTTGTTTACATTTTTTATTTGGACAAATGTTATAAATATCATTTTCCAAAATCTTCAATTGATGTGATGTTAAGGTTTTTAAAATTTGAATTGATGATTTTAATTAATTGTAATCATGGTTATTTATTAATTGACGCTTTTTGAAAGTATTAGTTGCAATTTTTTTTTTATGTACTTAATTACATAAGTTTACAAAGTTTATTTCATCATAGTAATTTTCTGAAATTATTTTACAATATTTTATAATAATGTTTTGTAGTTATTAAATAATAATAATAATGATTTGATAAGTTTTTTGGATTTTCGAAAATTATTTAATCACAAAAACTTACTGTAATTATTTGATTATTTTCTGAAATAATGTAATCACCATAATGTGTTGTAATTCAATTACAGTAATTTAATGTAATTATTTAGTTATATTAATTTTTTGAAATTATGTAATTATATTATTTTTATGATTATTTGACTTTCTACTATATGTATTTTGAAATTTTAACTATTTAATTATTGAAAATTGTGATATATTTACATTTTCGTTTTAGAAATTCTTGATTTGATGTGTAAAATATTTTTTATTATTGTTATCAATTTCACATCTTTATTATACATGTTTGAAACAACCAAAATTCATCCCAAAAGTATACTTATAATTTACATCAAATATTAATTTAGTATATTAAGGTTTATGTCTATTTCTTGCATTCATTCCTTGTCATTCAATATTCTAGTATATATTTTTTGATTTATGAAACTTTGAAATTTAATTATCTAATTGTTTAAAATTGTGATATATTTGCATTTTAATTCTATACATTCTTGGATTTGATATGTAAAATGCTTTTAAAATAACAATTTTTTTCTTATTATTATCAATTTCACATCTTTACTATACATGTTTGAAATAATCAAAAGATATTTTGTATTCAAATATGCATAAGTACAATGTTGATAAAGTGGAAAACCATTACATTAATATTTTGATAGTACCTTTAATATAGGTTGTAATAACCTTAAAGGAAAACCTACATCATACAAAAAGTATTGGTATTTGATAAGGAACAATATCATATGGAAATGTTGAAGTCATCTAAATAAAGCAATGGAACAAAATCCATGAGCCAAAATTGTGAATGTAATGGTGAGGGATGAAAAATGCCCATACCTCTTAAGTTTGTATATATAGCTATTTATGCACATCTCCATGTAGAATCCAAATAAATAACAAGTTATAACTCTATGTTCTAAAGCAAGTTAGATTGTAAATTGATTTTTCTACGAATCCCAAATCCTATGTGGAAAATATGGATATGAAGTAATTTAAAAAATTGATCTATGTTTCTTGTTCTTCTTTCTAGAAATCATCACATATGGAGGAGTTGCAAGAATGGTTGGTACCTTTCTATCTGGCCATAAAGTTGACTAGTTTACATTTTTTTAGCATCGCCAAAATTAAGATCTACATTCCTTATGAAGATCATTGGTTCCTTCTGCAACTTTGCTTTTACTACTTGCATGTGTTCACATGCCCAAAGCAAGTTGTTGAGAAACCTAAAACATTGCAAAACTTTGAAGAACCCACAAAACAATCCACACAAGAGTCGATTTATAGTTTGTGAAACATTCTATTTTAGAAAGTGTGGAACATGTAGACATCTTTATGAGTCAAAGAACATACCTTAAACATGGACTCCAACATAAGATTGTCCATATCTATCCTAGGAGGCAAAAATTGCAAAAACTTTCTTGCACAAGTTGAAGGTAAAAATACAACAAGCACTGTAGTCATAACCTTATGAGAGTCTCTCACAATGTGTTAGACCATCAACACAAATAGGAGTGATCTCAATTGCCATGACATTCTATGGATTTCATTAGTTCCTTATGATGGTAGATTTCGATAAATACACAATAATCACCAAAACACAAAGAAGGTTCCTTTGACAATGCACGCAAACCAAAGCATGTTGAATCTACCCATGATGGACTACTACTGCATCTAGGCCCAAACCACCTTATTGTTCTTTCTTTAAAAAGTAAATCATTACCTTGAATGCTTCTTAGCAAAGAAAACCCACTTCTAGTCTTCCTTATACGTGTCTTTCATGACTTATTACAATTTTAGATACATCAGATTCTTTGCATTGGGCACAAAGATAAGGTTGATGTTGTGCTTTGGGTAGAGAGGTTGGACCACCTTAAAGTAATCAAGTTGATTGCAATCTGTAGCCAAAACACATAGTTGTTATAGGAAGTAATATCCAACACCTAATTTTAATTGACGATATGTAAGAAAATCATATCCTGAGTGTATTAATTATTCGGTTCTAACTCAATAATGAAATCTAGATGCAAGACAACTTACCATGGTTCGAGAACGCAAGCTAATAATAATAATAATAATAATAATAGTTGTTTTGCTTGCTAAGCCTAGAAGCAGCTACATGTCTCCAACATCAACATCAAAGTGCATGAGACCAAGTTGCAGCTATAGATGTAGTTCACTGTGACAATGATAGCTTCAATCATCGTTGTTAAATATAAATTTTGGACATAATATCAAGAAAAAAAATCCATTTATAATGTTGAAGCCAGTTTTGAAAATAAAATAATTATTTGACATTTGAGTGTAAGAAAACTGTTAAGATGAAATAGGTTGTCATTGTTGCAGTATCAATGTTGTTATTGTTCTTATGCAAGAGCCTTTTAAAAACTTTGAACTCCAAATGTTATTTGCTAGTTATGTTATTTTCTAATTCATATTCAACTTGTTTGCAGTATTTAGAAGTTTACCTTGTCGCCGTCATTGTTATAAACTAGCTTCATCAAGATAAACTTATTATTAGTTTAACTTGCCCCTATATAAGCAAGCATCGAAGTCTAAGGCATAGAGATGCCTACACACAAAATAATGAAATAGTTTAAAACAAAAATGGAGCATTACTGTGATAGGTTAATGCCCCTTAATAACCCTAGAAGCCTAAATTTCATTTTTCTAATTTCACTCCCTTTGAATACAAAACTACAATGTTGACTACATAGACCTAAACAAGCTCATGTAGTAACAGATGGAAACCATGCTAACAATACTTGGTTGTTTCATCCCCAACACAAGCACATACCAAGATGAACCATCAAAAGGATGCGTGAGCTCACACTCCTTAAGTTTGGTACTTGTTGAACTTGAACCATTTCAAACACATACATGGAGGGTGAACCCATCCTTGGGTGGTACCATTAGGAGCCACCTCAAAGAATGGTTAAGAAAAACAACCAAATCATTTTCTTCAGTCCTTAAAATTTTTTTTTTTCATAATTATAAATTATTATTATTTCATGTTTATCCATTGCATGGGAATAAAAATATTATAAAATTTAAATTTTATATTCTTAATTAAAATGGCCCTTTAAAAAATCGACATCATCAACTTTGGAAATTCATAACTAAATTATATTTAATCAATTAATTTCCAAATAAAAACCCAAAAATAAAATGACTTCCAAATTACCTTAAGAAAAAACTTCACAATAAAATTCTCAAATCATATTTCAAATCAATGTTCATGACCAAAAAATTCAAGGAGAAAATTAGTGTTACATTTTTAAAACTTTTTCTAAATGCAATGATTAGGAAAATCAAAATACACAATATTCTTGATATTATTAATATTTAAAAATATATGGAACCTAATAAATGTATTCATAATTTTTTATTATGAAAATGTTTATTTAAGTGTTTCCTATGATTTTTCAAAGTTTGATGGGTCTAGAAAAATCAAGGTGTGACATTCTTAGTGGTATCACCCAAAGATGGGCTTGCTTTGGAGTCCACCAATGTTATCTTGGTATTCTCGTTCCACACATCCATGAATTATATGCTATAGTACCAGCTGCAATAGCCAATGTAACCTATAGAATTCGCTTATGATTTGTGGAAAGATGGTATCATCATGGAAAAAGAATTGTTAATGGAGGGAAGAAGAAGCCCCATGTCCCAGTAAAGCAAGTGTTAAAGTTGTTGGATTATTTTTACTACCAATGTAACTAAAGGCCATCGATGTATTTATGGCAACAAGAGAAAAGGGACAACTATTGGATTATTTTTATTGCCGATGTAATTAAGGATTGTCCATATAATTATGGTGTAGAATAGTTCAAGTGTTGTGAAAGGAAGGTAGCAAGAAAAAAAATCTTTACTTTTAAGAATTGACAATAGCAAATTCCAAACTTCTCAAATTGCCCCAAAGTTCACAATATTGTCATTAACTTTAATGTACACATCTTGTCATTTTTTGAAATGTAAAAAAATATTCTATGACAATAATTTTACTTTAAATAGAGGCCATTGCAAATTGAACTTATTTCATAGTGTAACTTGGTCAAAAGAAATGAATTGGATTGTTTAGTCAAACAATCTTCAATTAGTGATAGGCATTAATGTAAGATCTGAAAATAATGGTTTGTATTGGCTAGAAACCATAATTTCATCTGTAGTTGTTATGTGAAGAAAAACGGGTTGATTTATGGCATAAGCACATGGCTCATTTGAAACACCAAAATTATATGTCAAAACAAGAAAAGGTTGGTGGAATGCCCAAGTTTCATTATCACATTGGTCCATGGGAAAGATATTTAGCCAAAAGCAACATACAAAACATTTTCCAAAGAATAAAAGGATAGATAAAAGGAACCCCTTGGACTTTGATGAAAATTTTGCTCATGCTGTGAAGTGGGCTATAATTTGCACGAGTGCATCCACAACATCCACAATAATAGGAGGCAACCTTGCCATTCAAGTGAGTGCTTATTTGAAATATTCCTATGGATATTCCATTTGTAAGTTGAAAAAATCATTATTAAATTTTTATGACCTAAAACAATGTTCATCATGAAATAGCACGAAATTGGATCTTGATTCTTCTTAAAGCGTTTTGTTTAATAATCATTAAATGTGTTTCTTTCTTTTTTGTTTTAAAAACAATTCATGATCATCCAAAAAAAAATGATATTGTAAAGCAAAAAGGCTCAAAGGGCACAACAAAAATATATAGAGTTTTTTTTTTTGTTTGCACGTATATGTTTAAAGAATCACCCCAAAATATGCCATGTTAAAAAAATCTCCCCAAAACTAGGAGTCTTTGCAATGCTTAAAATCATGAACTATAATGTTTAATGAATGTTTGTGAATAATCTATCCTTGTTGAGTTTCAAATCATAAGACATGTTTTCATAAAGTATCAAAAACATTGTAATGTAAACCTATTAAAAACATGCAAAATTAGTACAAAATTTGACACTAAAACATGAAAATCCAAGCACCTTGGTTGCACTTGCTATGGCTTCTATTAGTGTGGCTATAACTACATAGTAAGCACTTGTGGCACACCCAACTTGTGGAAGATGAAACGTTTAAATGTCCAAACTATTTTTTTTAATGGAGGACTAGAGGAGTATGTCTACATGGACCAACATGAAGGTTTTGTAATAGAGCCCATAGTGAACAAAAGGTGTGCAAACTTCAATGTGCTTTATATGGTTTTAAATAAGCCCCATAATGTGGTACAATTGTGTCAACATCTACCTTTTCAATTAAGGATTAAACAAAAACAAAGAGGATTTCAACTTATAATATCTCATGAAGGATGGGAGGTATGTCATTCTACTATTTATGTTGATGACTTGCTCATTATTTGTGATGATGGAGTGTAGATAAATCAAGTGGAGATGCAATATGCAATTGAAGCAAACATGTGAAATGATTGACTTGGGAGACATGAAGCTTTACTTAGGTGCTCAAATCACATATTGGAAAGAAAAGATCTTTATTTGTCAATGAACATGTATTTCCATCTTATTATTTAAAGCTTCAAGATGATAGATTATCATATTACACTACAAAAAATCTTGTGCATTTTGACCTCATGTTTGCAACTAATGTCCAAATCAATTAATTAAACAATTGCAATTGTTGTAGTGTATGTGTCCCAAGTTGCAAGAATGTTGAGTCATAAGTGCAATTCAAATTTGGCATGGCCAAGTTGTAGTTGTAGATATGATTATTTGTTGTGATTGCTATGCATTTTGAATGAAAAAGTGGATGAGGGGAGTTCATGTCAACTATAATTCATCACATCCAAAGACAAATGGCCAAAAAGTTGATTTTGCAATTGTTGTATGTACTATTGAGTTTATTTGTTAATTTTTGGTTGTAGGTGTGACCATCTATTGTGACTAAGTTGTACAATTGGATGAATATATGTATGAAAATGTGAAAGGGTTTGATAATTAATAGGTAGGTGGGTAGGTTATACATAAGTAGATGATATAGGTAGATTTGGGGTTAGTAATTATAGGTAGATAGGTACGCTAAATTTGTACCTAGGTTAGGTAGGTGGGCTAGGTAGCTAGGTATGTAGCTAATTTAAGTAGACTAGGCTATGTAAATAGTGAAGGTAGGTTGGTTGGTTGTAGGTAAGCTTAATTAGGTAGCTCTTGGTGTAGGCTAAGTACGTAGGTACTTAATCCAAGTGGGTAATTGGGCTAGGCTAGTGTATGTAATTAGGTAGTTAGATTAAAAAGGTAGCTATTAGGTAGGTTGTTAAGCTAGGTAGGTTAGAACTTAGGTTAGGGTTGTAGGCTAGGTATGGTAATTAAGCTAGGCTACCTAGATAAGTTAGAAAAAAATGGTCACAATAATAAAATAACACAAAGTATTATTTGTTGAAGATGTGGTGTAATGGTTAATTGGACTTAAGCCCCCAACATGAAGGTGAAAGGTTGAAGTCCTCAACCTTCCAACCTATTTAGATGCCAAGGCTAGGTTTAGGTTGTTAGCTATAGGTTATTTAACTTAGCAATAGGCTTAAACCTAGGTGTTAGCAATACGCTACTTACTTTAAGCTAGGCATACATTGCTAGCTAGGCTCCTTTGCGTGTGCTAGCATTTGCATGTGGTATGTATGACTTTAACTAGTCATAAATCCAATCATTAATACATGTGAATTTTTTATAAATTTGTTATTAAAATGACTAGAATGAAAGTATGAAATTGTTAGATGAATGGATGAATGAGGGGACCAATTTTGGCGCATGTGAATGTTCACACAATCCATTTTATAATATTAAATTGATAATCAATTTTAATGTTGAGTGTTAAATGAAAATTATGCAATAAATATGAACCAATAAAATCCATATAAATGAGGTCATTTGTAAAGATCTCCAAAACATGTGCTTTGAAAAAAAATTGAATCTCAAGAGGACTTTTAAAATAGGGTCATATTTTGACCATTTAAAGTCCATAACATAAGCTTTCATAAGAATTCTACCAAAGGACTTCAATTTTAAGTCTTTTATGACTTTTGACAAGCCATAGTAAGGCCCTTTAAATCATTTCCAAACAAAATTCCCCCTGATAAAAGTAGATGTAAAAACATTGTTATTTAACTAAGCCATGTGTTACATCTTCAAAAGTCCACCCACTTAGCTTAAATTTTAAAAAAAAGAAAAAATGATTACATGTCTATCTTCATACTCAAGTTGACAATTTAAAATAAAAATATATTGAAAAAAATATTTATTTTGATCATCTCAAAAGGGTTAAATGAACAACATGCCCTTACCAAAAAAATAACTACCTTATGATGTCCAAATTGGTACATTCATTCATACGTTCACCTGGCTATAACCAATGATTTGGAATACATCTAATTGATAGGGAGTTTGCTTTATCTCACACACTCTTGCCCATATATTAATCATATTGTTGTATGTGTAAATAAGTTCATGATTTAATATTGTAGCTACACTTTTATACATTATATTTCAAACATTTTAGGTTTATTAGCATGGACTATACACCAATAGGTGTAATTCAACAATTTTGAAACATTTATAATTTAATTAAAAAAAATTCACAACAAAAACTCTACACAATTTTTACACTTACTATCAACAAATATCTAAAATGTTTAAATATTTTTCTCAACATGAATTTTTCAAGGGGACAAATAAGATTAATGGTGTTAGTTGTCATCAATTTCACGATGATCACCTTTAATACAACACACATAATCTTTATGAATATAAAATACATAAATATATGTCCTTCAAAATTATACAAATATCACAAAGAAAAACATGGAAAATCATGCTTGAGCAAATTTTAATTTTCCATGGCAAATGATGTTCGATATTGAAAAAAATCTTTCTATGTATTGGGAAGCCACATTGAATGAATCAAATAATAAAATCATATAAAAAAACTAACAAAAATGGTAATAAAAATGTTGAAATTCTACATGAATGGAAATAATCTAGAAATGTAGACAAGTTATTATTAGTTTCAATCCAAGGTGACTTTAAGGGAAGTTATAAAAATGAAAATTGAATAAGAAATCCTATTTATTACAAGGAGTTTGAAAACAAGATAACACCACACAATACAAACAAAAGTTTGAAAAACTCAAAATACGATATGTGTTATGTACCATGAGGACTAATGCATATGTTGAAGTAAAAAAGACAACAAAAAAATCTCAGGTGGAATAATCGAATGTACGAGAAGAATTGATAGTTAGTTGCATGCTAGTCAAGTGATTTGCCCAAAAAGCTGATTCAAATTCTAGAGAAAGGGAAAGTAATTGTTCAAAAAATTGTATCTCCAAGATAAATTTACCCCTCTACCTGCCTGAATGGTTTTTCAAGTTGGCAGCTCATAATGGCTTGACAGAAAATTTCTCCTCGACATGGGAATGGCCAAAGGCTCCTACCATACAATTCAAGAATTTCTTCTAATCGTAGTTTGAATGGAAATATTAAGTGCAATTCAGCAAGTGCCAAAGGTCTACAATGTACTCCATTGTTGCCATGGCCAAAGTAAATTATTTGGCCGTCATCAAGTGGAGGCAAAATGAGTATGCTTCACTTTGTTGATAGGCAATTTTTAAAAAAAGAAAGAAAAAAGGGTAGAATTGATGCGAGATGGAGTGGAGATTAATAAATTGTCAATAGGAATGAACAGTGTATGTGTTGTCAAAACAAGTGTCCAGGCGTATTGTTTACAATTTTCTTTAAAAATTCCATAATTGGAAAAATAGGAAACTCCCACAAGCACATGTGACTTAACAATGTCCCCAAGGAATATAATTTTATAACAAGGGGTGTGTCACATTGTGACCTTGCCACTTACATTAAAAAGTATTTTAAGGCAAAAGAAGAATTATGGAAACTCAAATTTTTAACCATGCAAAAATATAATCTTCAAAAACATGCTCTAAAAGAACCAAAATCCTTCAAGATATTATAACTCTATAACTAATCTCAAGTTCCAACACAAGGCAAAATATCATATTTAAATAATCCTCATATAAAATTAGACCTATTACCTAGGGCCCAAAATCCATTAAGCTATTATACTCTATAATGAATCTAAACACAAAATCCTTGCCTTGGTAGGCAAGGCCAACGAAGTTTCATGTTTTGGACAAATCTGGTCTCTTGTGAAGATTTGAAAGTTTTAAGCATCTAAGACCATCAAAATAATGAGTTTGGCAAGAACGACTTTTGTTCTTGTGTTGCACTTAATTTTTTTGCCAAATATAAGAGGATTTTGGTCTTACATTGTCAAACCACCTGAATGCACCTACTCATCCAAGACTTTTCAATAATACTAAAAGCATGGCATGGGGGACTATGGTTTGGAAGATTTCAACACGAGAAACAAAGCACACAAACAACAAACTATTTTCCTTAATAAATAGATAGATACTAAATGAGAAAAGGAAAAAATGATGTCATGTGAGGGGAAGATTGAAAATAAGAATGATATCATACAAAGTGGAGATTGAAAAGGAAGCATGATGTCATATGAAGTGGAGATTGATAGCTTGCTAACAGGAATTAATGTAGGAATAGTTGTTGGCTCATGTGTGAATTTGTTACCCAACTAAGTTTTCCTTCCAAAATCATATTTTGTAATTTAATTGAATTTTCAGGGACAAAACTACTCAAAATTCAATATCTCATGCACTTTTGGTCTAAATATTTCTCAATCAGGTTCATAAAATCCTATTCATTCATGTGGCTTTCCAACAATACCAAGAGCACATCCAAGTCCCCTACGGTTTTTTGGTTCTTATTTAATGAATTTTCAGTTTCAAAAGTTTAATATTCAATGACTTTTGCAGTGCAGGTCAAAACTTAGGAAACCAACTAGGTGCGCCCCTACTCACGGAGAGATTTCCAATGGTACCAAGAGCCTGGTATAGACAATTGACCTTTTAAAGTTCTACTGCATGTGCACTTAAAGAGAAAATTGTTCCTTACATGACATTAATCCGTGACATTAATCTGTCATATGAAAGGCACTCAGCTCTTTCGGTTTTGCCACTACTACATGAATCCATTATAAGACAATGCACTCGATTATTCCAGTTATGCCAAGTGGTGATATGAGACCAACTATAGGCCTCGGTTTAAGTACAATATTATATTGGGTGCTTGACCATATTATTATGGGAGTAGAAGGCAAGTGATCTTGGGGTTTTGGAATTCGGACTATAAGTCATGTCTAGATGACTTTTGGGCCATTGAAAACCTTAAGTTTGTTTAGCATGAAAGTCTAAAGTGTTGAGCACATAAATTACATGACGTCCTTGATTTTTTCCGTTTACCAATGCTTAGCTTTTATGTTGGTACATTGACAAAGAAAACTTTAATTTATTTTAAAGTTTCCAAATGACACCAACGTGTCATCATGGCACCCGTCACACTTTAGTTAGATTCAATTAAAAAAAGGTCATTGGCAAGCGGGTTCTTTGCCCAAGCTCTTGTTCAATTCAACTATTTACCACAGTTTGCGCCCCGGCCAAAATGGTGACAAAACACTTTTGGAAATTAAAAAATTGTGTAGTCAATGAGAAGGTTCGGCATGTACTAGTGAGGAATTCATTTTTGGCTCTTTTCCCCTTGTTCCCAATGTGTTCACATCATCTTTTCATGAGGTTTTTTAAGTTCTCGAGTTGTTCCCCCAAGATGTTCCCAATAGCACCTCAGTTTTATTGCACATGGTTTGTCGAAAGTCCAAGTCTCATGTATATAAACTGAAATGGTGGGCCGTTGGGGAGTACATTTGATTCTATTTGGGTGGTCCAAAGAGGCACCCTTCTATTGGGGAGTGCCTGATGTTCCAAGAAAATTGGTGATGGGCCCAATCAATATGATCCATTACCAAAAAAAAAAGGAAAAAAGCATGAGGTCACCCATGAACTAATTAATATGAATCACACTAAGTACCGTATATCCCACTCTTGACACCTGCAGGCCAAAATGAAAAAAATCTCTTGGTCCCTTGCCATAACAAACCATTCAGATTTCCAGAGTGTAGTGTTAGGTCGGTTTTCAGCCGCAATTTCGGGTGGGACCTTTCCGAATTGAGTACTATCCCAATCAACATCGAGTCAATGCATAAAGTGGAACTAACAAGTCTTTTAAGGCACTTCTTTTTCAGATCTGTCTTTATGTGTATGGTAAAGCCTTAGGATACCGGTGTACTAGGGTAAGGCCCACCGAAGTTGAGACCAGATCTTGATTTCGCTCATGGATTCCTTGTCTGTCCGAGGGCTTTTACCCATCAAAAAGCACATGGCGAAATGAAGAATTAAAAAATCCCATGAAATTGGGATGACTAAAGTGTGACAACCTCGTGAACAAATGTAAATTCTCGCACATGGTGCAAAATTTCATGTACAAATTGTATTTTTTTGTGGGTGGGAAATTATTCCGTGTAAAAGCCCACCATTGTAAGTGTAAGTTTTAAGTGCCATGGAAACTGGTTGTTCCAAGGTTCTGGTCATATGCTTTAGCTCCCATGTAGTGTCGCCCTCCTTTGGTTTTTGCATGTGTGCCCCAAAATATCCGAAGCTTGTGGAACATGCCCATTTGAAAAACTTTGGTTTTAAGAAAAGTGAAAATATATAGGGATGCATTTGCAAAACATTCAATATTTTATTCAAATAGGTACATAGCAATTTATACATGATTATCATGCTTTATATCACATTGTCATGATACTAAGTTGTCGGACATCCCTCCTATGGCTTGGAACACTAGACTGAGATGAAGATGATTTTCATGCACAAACACATGTATGAAAAGATTCCAATTCAAAATGCAGGCCAAAAATTAAAATATCTTGTGCATAAATCCTACAACTTCTCATTCCAAAGCCTATTTTCAATGTGTTGATAAGATTATGCAAATATGATTAATGCCTCTATCCAGGCCCTTCCTTTTCTTATCGCATTGGCTACTACATATTGTACCTAGTCTTGAAATTATTCATCACAAGTACAATAATCAAAGACTCTAGTGAAAGTCCTTCAAAGTCATGGTGATTATTATTATCTATAACACACTAGGTTCCCGTCTACTTCGTAAATTGTGCATTTTATAACTTTTGCCTCTTGTGTTGCTCAATGATATGAAACCCTGCCAATAGTATATAAACCAAAGCACCCAAAAAGGGAGCCAATACCAAGAACAAAATCGTAGGGACCAACACGACAAAAGAACCACCTAAGAGGGTGAACCACAAAGGGAGCATAAGTTCTTGAACCTTCTCTTGTCACAAGAAGTGAGGGAAAACCTCTTGAAAGGACACTTAGTCTAGAAGAACCTTCACCTATTCTAATAGCACGTCTCAAATAGAGATCATCTATGTGTGTTTTAACATCATTGACATGCTTTGTCTATAAAATGTACACAAAATTTAGAAAGGAAGGCTTTTAGTGCCTTTCATTTTACATGCCATGTTGACACAACAATGAAAAAACCCATTTGCTTATTAGTGAAGACATTTGGAAACCTCTATAGCTAGAGGGAGAAACATGGCCATTGGGAATTGATTGTGATTGAAAAATCATCCTTTGCTTGAGTCATGATTGTCATCACAATCCCATGAGAAAAAGTAAACTATGAAACCAAATTAATTTGAGTGGGGTCAGTGATGATAACATCTGACAATGTGTGGACACCATTGATCAATAACACAATGTCGATTCAATAATGCGAAGATTGTAGGATAGGGGGCAGAAGGACATGGGTTTGTTTCCTGAGACATGAAATTTCGCATTTTTTATAGTGTTTAGGAAAACATTTTGCACAACATCATGTGAGGCCATCCTTTCCCCACCATGCACGTAGCGAAGAAGGTGGATTTTCATAAGATCCAAAGGTTAGTTACAAAAGTAGTGTGACATTTCAAGGATTAACCTAGTAGGTAATGCGATGCGAAAAACATTTAAAGGTAGGTAGAAAAAACACCCAACCTTGCACATGACTTCAAATGCGCTCAATGTGAATTGGAAAATAAATCAGAAAAAAATGTTAGTAGAAAAATGATTGTGCATTCTTTTTCAAATACTTTTTTTAAAGACGATTTGCATTTCTTTTGGCCAACTATTCAAAAGGGGGACACATGTTGCAACCTTCAAAGGAAAAAGTTCTCACATTGATCTTAAATGCACATGAAAAGAAAGGGACCCCGAACTACTTGCATCTGTCACCTCCAACAAAAGCAAACATAAACCCAACAATTTCATTATGTTGTCTTGGTCATAATCATCCATAAGTACATTAGTCAAATATGGCAATAATCAAAATATGAAAATATAAAATTTTAAAGGATATACCTTTTTTTATTGTAAACAATTGTAACAATGTTTTAAATAAAATTTTTGTATGTTTGGTGATTTAAAAAAAAAGGATAAGCATTTTTTGAGTAAATTTTTCCTTTGCAAAATGGAAAAAATTCACCATGAAAAAAATTCATTCCTTTTCACTCGTGTTGGATTTTTTAAATTTAGAAATCAAAGAACCTTTAGTTGCCGGGTTTTTGTATTCATTTAGAATATCAAAACCCAAGTTTTAGTTCTTCCATATTTTTAGAAGCAAAATAACTTGTGATTTTAGGTATTTGAAATGTTTTAATGGAATTACCTGTATCAATTTGTATTTTAAAAAAATGCTCTAGGTTATCAATTTCTGGGAATTTTACTTTTGAAAATACTTGTTTGTTATGCAAAAGGGTTGGTTTTTGGAATATTTGGCTTGAGAACCTCAAAACATGCATTATGTAAAAAGGTTAATTTTTCTTACTACCCTAGCTTGGCCTCACCTAATATGATCTCGAGTTCCATTGTAAGTGATGAATTAATTTGTTGTGACCATTTTTGTGGCCTGACTCATCATTCAAATGTTCCAAGTCTTGTATGGTCATTCCCAATACGATACATTATTTATATGCTACATGAATATAATCAAATGGAAAACATAAATCTCAACACAATAGAAACACCATATTTATTTATGAAGGAAGGTAGTTTGTTTGTTTTGTTTGTCACATTGAAATCTTGCAAATCACAGCGCCTCTTGCTGTGCTCTTGTATCATTGAAAAGCCTTCAATGAGTCCTTGTTGCATCAAGAATATTCAGCAAATTTTTATTGAAAATTCACCTAAACCAAAACTAAATAATATAGGAAAATTTGGCACACTCTTGGTAATGTTAGAAAGCCCTCAATGTGAAATTTAATGAAATGATTTCTAAAATTTGTAAACCTACAATGCAAGAGATATCGAATCTTGAGTAGTTTTTGTCATTGGAAATTCAATTAAATTTTTAAAAATGGTTTTGAAATAAAATATTAGTTTAGTAACCAGTTCAGACTTGGGCACAAGGTACACTAGTTGCTATTCAAGATGTACAAGTCAAAATGCAACATGCTTGATTTTTATGCTCAAAATGAAACATCTTCAAAAAGATATTCATTGAAACTTAAAGTGTGAACTGCCTAGTGAAATCAACATGTATTACTTAACTTGGGTATAACAATTTCCTTGGTTTAGGGTGGCACAAGTCGTATCTTGACATGTTACACTGCCCTGCATTTCACATACTAAACCCTAAATCTTATTCCCTCTTTCATTTGAAGGCCCCTTAACTACTATACATCCAACCACAACAAATCTGGGACATTCTCTACACAATTTAAACCTAAAACCATGGTATGAATTGGCATCAGCTTCTATGTCAAGTAATATCTTGTTGCCATCAGGGCATGTCCCTTACATGGTTGCTTAAAATCACATATGAGCTTCTGCAATATGAATAGTGTATGAAATCTTTGCCTACAAAGAATCTTGTGAAGAATAAAGCACCCACTGAAATTCATGGGCAAAAAGCTCATGTCATTTTGACCCGTATGGCAAAAAGAGGATACTTATGAATTAGGGAAGCCAATGTGAAAACCCTTGGGGCTGATGTTGCAACAATAAAAAAATAGTTATTCCATGAAATTTACCGTACTATGACAAAATAAAACCTTGCATGACTTTGGTTTCATATCTCCATTTTTGGTCCTTTCTTTAAGATTTTGTTTCTCTATTTGTGACTTTTATGACATACAGTTTATGGCATACCTAAAGAAAACAAAGGCCTACGAAAGATTGCACAGTGTTTGTTTCACCCTCTTAAGCTCAATGGCTTTGTAATGTAACTACTTGAGCTTCCAAAAATAACTATTTGATTCAGAACTTGAGAGGAAACAGCAGTCCAAAGGCCCTCGATATTTCCCACTACATATTGACAAAGTTTTGTTGGCCTCAGCACCTGGTCTAAAAGTGGATCTTGGGTCTCCATGGCAGACTCAAGAATTATTTTTTAAAATCTATGTTCAACACACATTGTGTCATACTAGTCACTATGATGAGTGTATGATCCTCATTGGAAGTTTATGTTAAATAGGGCGGTCAAAGAAATGACAGAATATGCAACCTTAGACCTTAATGAATGAAAAAAAAAAGAGAAAAAAAGAATTTTCTATTGGAAGCGACGTCTCTTGTTCTCATGTATTCGATCAAAAGCTAATTTTTGGTCACCTGAATTCTAGTATCCATGATAAATTGGAGCTTCTTTGGGGAGCATCTTGCAGTTCCATGAGTGATCTGCCTTTAGAATGATAATTTAAAGAGTTGATTCCATGTTATATCATCACTTTTGTATTGTTACGTGTGAAAATTTAACGTTTTTGGTCTTTGAAAGTAATATAAACATATATTTGAATTCAAATTTACATGACATCACAATGAATATAAAAAACAATTCTACAAAAAAAACTCTTTGAAATTACTAAAATTTCATGAGTTTCTTGGAATATAATTGTTACATTATTTTATTTTATTTTTCAATAGCTGAAAAATAAATTTCATGGGATAAAATTATTATAAAAAAATATTTCATGAAAAACCTATATGATCATGGAATTTTGTTCTGAAAATGGCTTTAAAATAATTATATATATATATATCGATTATTTTATCGGAGCTGGTTTAGGTGGGATGGGCTATAGTTGTAGGTTGTACAAAAAGACCATTCCAAGCTGCAAGTTTATTAGGGGTCAATTTTAAACCAGAATTTTTTTAAAAACAAACATTTTACAAGTTGTAATGTTTCAAAATGTTCTTTTGATAATTAAAATATCAAAAGAAAAAAAAATCTTTTTATTTTTTTCAATGTCTTTTGAAATTTTTGTGTCTTTTCAAAAAAAAATTTGAATCTTTGCGTTTTTCCAATTTCATACACATGTTTACATGTAATTTCATACAAATGTAAATATGTGTTTTTTCATTTGAATATGTTGAAATTATTTCAAGAGATTAACATGTTTTTTTCCTTTGAGATTAAACTAGTTTCAATAATTTAAAAAAAAAAAAAACCTAATTCAAGAATTTAATCTTCACTTAGCTGATTTAATGATTATTCACCCTAATTGCTTCCAAAATTTCAATGAATTAAAAATAAAGATAACGGATTAAATCTCTCCTTAGATGATAATTGAACGATATGTTATACAATTTGAATCCTATATATATATCTGAAAATAATAAAGTTTTTAAATGTAAACCCTTATTTCTTTTGTGTCATTTCATTGTCACTTGTAGCTGTGTAGCAGCGCTGAGCCCAAATATATATTAATATCATAAGCTTATGTCATTTTGATTGTCACGGATAATGCAGAACTAGCACAGAGCCCAATTTAATATTTTAAAAAAATAGTTAATTTCAAACAAACGAGAAAAAGCAACACCCTGCCCCACACCCCCACCCGCCCGCACACCCAAATCCAAGGGTCAAACATTTGCACAGCACAGGTAACTTTAGAAAAATGGTTTGAACCTACACCCTAACGGTCAAACAGACGTACAGCACACTTACTAAGGGGGGGGGGTAATGCTTCGGACTGGTGGTCAAAACCTCTTACAGCCCTGACAACGTCCGTTGAATAGAATGGTCTAGTCCGTCAGATTGAGATCATGAGGCCACCCTTGATATGAGGCGAAAAAAAAGTCTGGCCTGGGAGACCATCGTGGCCTTTTGGCCGTTGAAAAAACACCTCTTGGTCACGCTCACGCAGTTCCTTCTTTCATGCAACCATGTGTTTTAAAAAACTTATGACACAAATTGATCCATTTTCAACAACAACAACACCCCCTCCCCTCCCCAAAAAACAAAACAAAAAAACAAAAAGAAAAAAACAAACCGGAGAAAAGAACTCATTTACTTCCTCAAAAACGATGAACACGTTTTTTTCACATTTCACAGACCGAAAGCATGGTACATTCTACCATATTGTACTACACTTTTCCATTCATTTACTAAACTTTTCTACCACACTTTTCTGTTGTTTTAATGATGTAAAAATAATGTACGCCCTAAGAGAGTTTAACATTACATCCATTGGTAGGGTACTTATTCATCACGCTTCTATTAGTTACCGGTCATTAGGGGTGGGTGGGGGCCGGGGGGAAAAGGGGGTGTATACGGCCATGGTGGTAGTTTTATTTATTTTCTTCCTTCCAAAAGGAGACAATTTAATTGGCCCATCACCAATATTTTAGGAACATGAGGACACTCTGCAAACGTAGAAGCCCAAATGTGAAACATGCTTTTTCATGCTTTTTCAAACCCCTTTTTACACTTTATATACATGGAAGTTGAACCAGGGCCAAACAATATGGGACCAAAATAAAAAATTGCTATTGGGAATGTCTTAGGGGAACACATTAAGAACTTGGAGAACACGTGAGGAAGCCGTTGAGTTTTTGATGGGAACACATTGGGAACAACAGAGATCCAACACCCCCTGCCCTCCAACACTCAGCCCTGGTAGCATGCTTGCAAAACTTATTGGCTCAAAAGAAAAGCTTTTTTTGCCTACTTGTATGCTTTACCATTTTTGGCCTAGGCTAATGGCAAGGAGTATTCTATGAAAAATTCCTTTTTTTAAAGAAAGATCATGAAAAAATATATATTGAAAGAAACGAAAAAAATCACCACAATTGCCTACAATATGAAATGGCTCTTCAGATTTGTCTACTTTCATGCTTTGAATCTCACCAAATTTGGCTAAATATAGTTATGGATGATCGTCACTGGAGCAACATCACAAATATTTCTATATATTAAAAAAAACACTCAATGTTTTTGTGATATCATCCATAACTATATTTAGCCAAATATGAAGTAGAAAATCACAAGCACCCTTGCATATTATAGGGAAGTGTGGCAATTTTTGGCTTTTAAAATTTTTTAAAATTAACTTTTTAGCAATTTTTTTTTTCAAACAACAGGGACTTTATAACAGTATGTTATTTTTCTAAAATATTCACAATTATGGCGAAAAATCGCCACCAAAAAAATCACTAAAAATTCTCTTACGGTAATTATCCATGTCCCCCTTATTACTACTATCCAGTAATAATAGTGCGCTGTCGTAATGGACAGTCCACTCCACTAGTATACGATGTCCTGGGCGCCTAAATACGAGGAAAATGGAAATACGCTACGGTGTGTTATACGTATTCGGCCTGGAGCTCATGTATTTAAACTCGCGAGCACTGCACATTACTCTGTGGAGATCGCACAATTGCCTTAGTGTGTTTGTCGATTGCATCCTCCGCTTGTTGTTGTTGAGGATCTTTTGGGTTTCAGTCGATTGTAGTGTTCTTTGGTAAGAGAGCGAGAGAGAGGGAGAAATAAGCAAGAAAGCGAGAGAAAAGTTGTTGTAGAACGGAATTTTAGGAAGTGAAGCGAATCTTGTGCATGGTTGCATTTGCGTGTCGGAAGAGTAAGAATCATAAGGTCTGATCTTCAGCCGACGTTGTAGAACGGAATCTTAGGAAGTCAAGTGGTTGCATTTGCGTGACGGGAGAGTGAGAATTAAGGTCTGAACTTCAGCCGACGTTGTAGAACGTAATTTTAGGAAGTGAAGAGAATCTTTTCTTTTGCATGGTTGCATTTGCGTGACGGAGGATTGAGAATCGAGGTCCCGAAACAGTTGACGTTTTAGAACGGAATTAGCCAGTGGAGTGAATTCGTATCGTGTTGCGTTTTGTACGTGGTGGAAGTGCCAAAGTTAGAGAGGCGGCGGTAAAAGAAAGGGGAACTTCTCTGATCAGCCGTCGAAACTGCTGTCGTCGTCGTCTACAAAGAGGCTAATTATCTGGAGGCTGTTGATTGTGGAGGCGCTTCAAAGGATCCAGCAAGGCTGAGAGAAGAACAAGAACAAGGACAAGGACAAGAACAAGAAGGTATTGTTTAGTTATCCTAAAGACTTGCTGCGATGGCTGCCTCGGTTGCATCACCAACTTTGCCTGCCGGACGATATGGATCATCATCCGTGTGTGCGTCTCATATAACTTCGGGGACTTCTTCTCCATGTGCATCGTCGATGACGTTATCATCTTGCTCTTCTGTGAAAGCTGCTGGCCTGCTTTCCAAAACAAGCCTCTTCGGTAGTACGGTGAAGGAACTGAAATGCGCGAAGTCTAAAACATCTTCAAAAAGTTCTTCGATCCCGCAGGTAAGAAAGAGAATATCTTCTTCTGCTGCTGCTTTCCTTACCTCTACAATGCTCAGGCCTGATCTTGTCCATGCTAGAAACTGTATCTTGATGGATCAAATCTCATTGCACAATTACATCAAGATATTCTTGTATCACCAACTGATGTAGAGACGTATACTCGGAGTCTCGGATGACTAGAAATTGTCTCTTCATGTGACGCGCAGGCGGCATTTTGAGTAGTTTCAGGGTAAACTACTCTTGGAAATGTGTCTGTTTCTAACGCATGTCTCGTGTTTGCAATCTGTGCACGTACAGGCGGGGAGGAGAATAGTTACAGCGTCAATGGCCGAGATCGGGGAGTATCTGTCTGAGGAGCCTCCCACACCTCTCTTGGACACTGTCAACTTTCCCATTCACATGAAGAACTTGAACAAGCAGGTGTGAATCCCTCTCAACTCTCACGTTGCAATGTTACTTCACTTATGTGTTCACAGTAGTCGTGATAGATAGTTCGGGAAGAAGAAGCACTATTCCGAAGCTTATGTCAAATCTGTCCTTAATATACATGGGCAAATGCTGACCTTGTGGAGTTCTCAACTTGCTTTGCAGCAATTGCATCAGCTTGCAGATGAGTTGCGATCTGAGACGATTTTCTCAGTCTCAAAGACTGGTGGACACCTGGGATCAAGTCTGGGAGTGGTGGAACTCACTGTTGCTCTTCATCATGTTTTCAATGCACCTGAGGATAGGATTTTGTGGGATGTTGGGCATCAGGCAAGTGTTGACTTCTGCCACTTTGAGCAAAAATATGCATGTGTTTGTGTTACACGTTGCAAAACAGTCTTCAGTCTTCATTGTTTTTTTGGTCTTGTAATTAATTGTGTCAGTTTTTGTTTGTGTACAGACCTATCCACACAAGATCCTCACAGGCAGAAGGTCCAAGATGCCTACTCTTCGGCAGACTGCTGGCCTTTCAGGTTTCACAAAGCGTTCAGAGAGTGAATTCGATCCATTTGGAGCTGGTCACAGCTCCACAACCATTTCAGCTGGGCTAGGTACCCATCCATAATCAAACTCTTTGTTGAATAGTGAATGGTTTCATTCCATAGCTTGAGTCTGTATGTGAGGTTGACAAGTCCAAAGTCAGGGGCTTTGTTTGATGTAAGAGGATTGCACGTGAACTACTTTTTTCTCCCTTTCCAAAACCTGTCTCTCTCCGCTTGACTGGAATTTCGGTTCCTTATTGATCTGGATATGTCCACATAGCCAACTCTGAATTTGTTGAAATGCAAGATTCAAAATTGCCATGAGGGAATGCATATTTTTTCACACTGTATCATGACTTGGATCTGCTGGCTCTGTGCAGGAATGGCTGTTGGTCGAGATTTGAAGGGAAGGGGAAACCATGTAATAGCTGTGATTGGTGATGGTGCAATGACCGCTGGACAGGCATATGAAGCCATGAACAATGCTGGCTACTTAGACTCCAACCTTATTGTCATTCTCAATGATAATAAGCAAGTGTCTCTCCCCACTGCCACTCTTGATGGGCCTGCTCCCCCTGTTGGTGCCCTAAGCAGTGCTCTAAGCAGGCTGCAATCGAGCAGAAAACTTCGTGCACTTCGGGAGGTTGCCAAGGTACAGGTTCTGGCCATTAGAAACTTTTGGGTGATTACATAACTTAGTCACCAGTGATGTGAGGGATCCAACATGTACCACATAGTCTCTTTTCACTGTTTTGATCAAGTTCTGGTTGTTGCTCTAGAAATTGCATAATAGAATTTAGCTCTCACTAGGATGCATGTTCCTCAGCATCTATGTTTGTGAGAATTTGCAATTATTCATAATTCTGCTTGTTTCTGGACAAATCTAGACACTATGGTCAGCATCCATTATGAAGCAGATGGTTCTTAAGCTGCTTCTCTCATGGAAGGCCAGGCTATGGAGTTGCATATCAATCTCAAATGTAGTAGCTCTTGTCTTGCTCTTGACATGTTGCGGTTCTTGCTACAGGGCATGACAAAGCAGTTGGGAGGGTCAATGCATTTGGTGGCATCCAAGGTAGATGAATATGCACGTGGCATGATCAGTGGCTCCGGATCCTCGCTCTTTGAGGAGCTGGGACTCTACTATATTGGCCCAGTGGATGGCCATAACATGGATGATTTGGTGACTATCTTGAAGGAGGTGAAAGCTACAGAGCAATTGGGACCTGTGTTGATCCATGTTGTGACTGAGAAGGGACGAGGATACCCGTATGCTGAAAGAGCTGCAGACAAATACCATGGTGAGACCAAAACGTTCTTGCTTGCAAGCAAGGATAGTTCTTGTCTGGTACCCCAATTTATTCATTCTGTATCCTGGGTTAAACCACCATAATAACATTTGATACTGATTGCTCATGTTTGCATTATCCAGGTGTGGTGAAATTTGATCCAGCCACTGGGAAGCAGTTCAAAGGAAAAACAGCTACAAAAGCATACACCACCTACTATGCTGAAGCATTGATTGCTGAAGCAGAAGCCGACAGTGGGATTGTGGGTATTCATGCAGCAATGGGGGGTGGTACTGGAATGAACATCTTTGGCAAGCGATTTCCAGAGCGTTGCTTTGATGTGGGTATTGCAGAGCAACATGCAGTCACTTTTGCTGCAGGTCTAGCTTGTGAGGGCATGAAACCCTTCTGCACCATCTACTCCTCATTCCTTCAACGTGCCTATGATCAGGTTGAATACCTGTTGCCATACCTGATTAATCTCACACATCCAATCATATATCTTTAAGCTTTTGTTTTAACAATCCAGGGCAAGCTCTTGTTCTTATTCATCCTGTATTTCTGCCTATTGATGGTGTGCAAGACTGGGTCAGTCAGTTTTGGTGAAATCATTTTTCAGTAATGAAGTTAGGGAGTGATCCAGCTTGGAGCATTGCGATGTATCAATGTAAGAAGAGATATTGGGATCTGTGTAGAGTTTTTTCTTAGGGAGCTTTTAATCAATTCAGGCTTCTTTCTTTGCAGGTGATCCATGATGTAGACTTGCAGAAGCTTCCAGTGCGGTTTGCCATGGACAGAGCAGGCCTTGTGGGCGCAGATGGTCCAACCCACTGTGGAGCCTTTGATGTCACATACATGGCATGTCTACCAAATATGGTGGTCATGGCACCTGCTGATGAAGCTGAGCTTTTCCACATGGTGGCTACAGCAGCTGCAATTGATGACCGACCCAGCTGCTTCCGGTACCCAAGAGGCAATGGCATTGGTGTCCAACTGCCAATGGGCAACAAGGGTATTCCTCTGGAGGTTGGTCCCAATATAGACACCACCTGGGGTATCTGTTATGCATCTCTCTGCCTGGTGTCAAATTTCATCCCCATCCTTGCTCTTCCTCCTTTTGAGAACATGTAGTCTTGATTACTGGATTTTCCCCGTGAACATTCCCTTTTCTTTCAACTGTGCTTTCATTTGGATAGGAGTGGTAGGGTTATGATTTGATGGAGTATGCCGATGTATGCAGGTTGGAAAGGGGAGGATTTTGAAAGAAGGGACACAGGTGGCGCTTCTAGGGTATGGTTCGATGGTACAATATTGTCTAGAGGCACATAAGATACTGGCAGATTGTGGGGTATCAGTCACAGTGGCAGACCCTCGCTTCTGCAAACCTCTGGATCATGGTCTAATCCGGCAACTTGCCAAGAACCACGAGGTGCTGATCACAGTTGAGGAAGGCTCCATTGGAGGATTTGGATCTCATGTTGCACAGTTCATGGCTCTTGATGGCCTTCTGGATGGAAATCTGAAGGTATGTACAACTTTCTGCTACCTCTTCTGTTGAAAATTTCAATTTATTTGAAATATTTGTGCTGCAAACATTTAGATTACTAGGCAAATAAGCTACAAAAAAGCTTTCACTACTATCTGCAAAGGCTGATATGATCTGCAATGATCATGGATTGAATACTAATTCCAGTAGCTGTGTGTTAAAATCACACTCACTTATGACTTTTGCCTCCTCAAAGATCCTTAACATCCTCAAATATTCCAGTTTGTAACATTCTTTCTTGTGATGGACAGTGGAGACCTCTGGTTCTTCCAGACCGCTACATTGACCATGGTTCACCTGCGGATCAGTTGGCAGAAGCAGGCTTGTCAGCTTCCCATATTGCAGCCACAGCACTGAATGTGCTTGGCAAAGCAAGGGAGGCTCTCCAGATTATGACCATCAGCTAGACATAAGAAGAAATTTCCCCAAATCTGTTGTTCAACAAGAATTGCTCATGTACTTGAAGCTTCAACCCAAAGCGTAAGTCAGTATGTAAAATATATACTACAATTGAACCAAAACAGGTTAGTTTACTGCTCATTCATGTTCCAAGAGCACAAGACAGAACTTGTAAAACGCTTCAGATGCTGGAGAGGGATGATATCAGACTAGGAGGGCTTTACTACCACTGCAGTCAGCCACCAAAACTAATGCACTAGACGCTCATCCTGAAGAAAATCTTCAGAATTCCAGTACTCTTTTTCAACATACAGTCGAGCCCTTGTTTTATGTGTTGGGTGATAATTCAACATTAGGTTAAGTCATACACAATTTTATAAAGAGTTTTCATGAAGAGACAAAACTGTTTACTTTCATCTAACTCAATTTGGTGACAATAAAAATTATTGCTTATCTCACATCATCTTATTGTTTGAGTGCATAGAAGAATTTTTACATGGGTATCAGAGCATTTTTTCGATCATTAATTTGCTGTCTAGAGAATAGAAGTGCAAACACCCAAAGCTCTGCCCTAGGTAAGATCTGGCCCAAGGATTCAGACATACCCAAATGGCAGCTTCTTCTATTGTTGCCACAAGGGCATGTCAGATTGAAAAACTTAATAGCACAGTTTTTTTCCATTTTTGGTCTATAAAATTTGACATGTTCGTAAAGTCGATCTGATGTTTGGGGTTTGGGGAGTGGGCAATGGCAATTGAACCTCACCCAATCCTTCTTCCTAGTTGTTGGTCCAGTAGCACAAGCTGCTTGGAAGTCTAAAGACTTGAAGGAAGGCATGTTTCTGATTCTTGAGCTTGGAAGTCTAGAGATTTGAAGGAAGGCATGTTTCTGATTTGATTGTCCATTGTGGAGATTGTCAAATTCAATTGATTCAATTAGATCTTTATGTTCACAGATAGATTTTAAAGTTTGGCCCATATTTTAGGGCCCAATTCGGGATACATAAACACACATTCATTCTCCCTTTCTTTACCTGAATCATAATTTGTGACTGATTGTGATTGTTGTTGCACAATTTTAACAATTTTCATTTTTTAATGCTTAGGTGTGAAGGGTAATAAATGCAAAATTCAATCAAATTTCGGGCAAGTTGTACCCTCTTCCAATACCCTAATGTTTTCCTACTCTCCCCAAGTTAAGAAAGTATTTTCTTTCCATTTCCATCTCCCCTAAAACAACATAACAGCATGGAATTCTTTAGTAATCATAGTAGCATCAAATCCTTGGATTAGAATGGTAAGAAATTTATTCTCCATTGCCAACAAGAAGTCAATCCATGTTCACTTGGTGTGTACTATGTTGCAAGGTCCAACACTTTTGATGCTACCTAGGTCAAGTCTTTGTGCCACCAATAAAACACTAACCTCGCAAAATATCTTATTGCATCATCAATTGAGGCATTATCTAAATGTCATCAAGGTGCAATCACATTAACAGGAGCCAAAGTTGTAACCAACGCATTTAAGCACTACAAGGACTTTTAATTTTAGGAATATTTTTTAAACATGACATTTTTTAGTCAAATTTTTTTTTTCCAACTTTTAATCAAAATATTCCTAAGATATTTTGAGAATATTGTAAAATAAGCAAATCGAAGTAGGTGGGTTTAGTTCTTATCCTCCTATTTACACCCATCAAACAAATGCAAAGTTCCCAAATGGTTATGGGGATTGGTGAGGCAACAATGAACCTTCCATTATGTGAAGGATGCATCCTTGGTAAATACTAGGTGGCTGATTTCCTTTTGAATCCAATTCATAGTCAACAAAATTAGTAGAATTGCTACACATGTTAGACCTTTATGGTCCCATGCAAACATCAATTCATTGTTTTTATTGATGAGTATTTTAGATTTATCATTTTTTATTTCATTTGCCATAAGTCAAATGTATTTGATAAATTTCAAGCTTATTTAAGGGTTTTGTGGAAAATCATGAAAATGACAAGAAAATCAAAATGCTTTGATTTGATGATGGTGATGAATTTATCGCCAAAAGTTTTAATTTATTTTTTCATAATTTGGGAATTTACAAATTCTTACCTTCCACAACAAAATGGAGTTTTTGAACCAAAAAATATAATATTAATGGAATCTATCAAAAACATGTTGGAGTTAAACAAGTTGCCAAAATCTTTTAGAGGAGAGGTAATTGTTACAACATGCTAGCTTCAAAATTGATCCTTTATGCATGCTTAAAGGACAAACTACATATGAGCGTTGGGTAAGAAGTCAAGCCTCCGTCATTTCAAAATATTTGGTTGCACATGAACATGATGACACACAATGAAACCCCGAATTGAAATCAATTCATTTATGTCCATAACTTCAAATTGGTTATGGTGAAATGTTGATGTGAAAGGTTATAGGTTATATAACACAGTTGCATGGAGATCACTATTTAGTCATGATGTGATCTTTGATGAACAAGCTATGGTTTTATATCATGCACTCACAAATGTTTTTTCAACTTTTGCCACAAATGATACAAAGTTCAACAATCAAATCCATTGGCATTAATGGATTACCAAGACCATACCTACTATTTTGAAAATGATTTTATTTCAATTCCTAATTAAGGTGGCCCTCCTCCACCCTCTCCACCATCACAATATTGCAACATGCAAGCCCAAACACTCCTAAACAACCTCTCTTCTCCACCGTTGAATTGCGTACTAATCAAGATTCTTTCACATATAATCTTGATGATATTTATCTCCATACCTTGGTGATGTCAATTCTCATACATGTTAACACCATTCCCTTCAATCCAACCTTGATTTAGACATCTCCATAATCAACAAAAGGTCAATATATTTTCACTAAATACAATGATTTGAATTTCATACAACCCAAACATGATTCTTTTGCATAGGCTCTTATGTTTTAAGTTAATGATCCTATTTCAATTGTGGATATCCAAACTTAATCCTACACAATGGCAAGATCCCTTGAATATTAGTTTTTGATGTTTAATAATATAGATGGACTAAGGGATAAAGTCCATTTCATTTTTTCCAAATTATTGTGTGTAGAAAAAAAATACAACTAACTAAAATATAGAATATAAAATATATTTAAATATAAATGGTGTGCTTAAAATTAATTATGAAAATATACCTGTATAATATACTTATGATATTGTCAATTTTAATATAGCACATTATTTTAATATTTTATTATTTCATAACATACCAAAAGTACCTTTTTGTCTCATAAAATATAGAAAAAGGTGACTTCCTTTAGTACATAAAATTTAGAGCTTCTATTTCCCAATTATTCTATACTTACTTGCAAATGGCTTTTCAAGTACAAATATCATGTTAATGGAACACGTGCAACATACACTTGGCTCAACTTGTAGCAATATTGTTGTCTCAAATGGAATGATTTGATTATGGAGAAACTTTATTTCATGTGGTCAAGGTCACCTTCCTACAGATTCTCATTGTTTTAGCTACAATTTATGATTATTTTATTTACATCAAATGGATGTTCAAAGCATGTTCCTTGAATGAAGAAATCTTCATGCAACAACCACTTGGGTATATTTGGCTAGGAGATGAGAATGTGTAGACTATTGAATTAAACCATATATGGGTTGAAACAAACTTGTCTTTGAATATGTGGCATGAATGATGAAATACTCACCTTTTACATATAGGATATAATAAATATCATGGAGAGATCCTAATGTTTATATTTGATGAATAAAGGATGGAAATTTTATCCTTTCAGATTATATATTAATGACTTTGTGTTTATTTAACTTATTAACTTTGAATACCTTGAACAATCCATGGTAGGATTGGCCAAGGAGCCATGATTGATAGTAGTGATTTTACTATTGCCTTAGTATTCACATGTGTGCTAGGAAGATAAAATCAAACTTGCTCACTCAAGAAAAATATATCTTAGATCTCCTTACAAAGTTTCACATGTTTGATTCTAAGAAAGTTCTACACCCATGCCATTTAGTGCTAAATTCATAGAAACTTGAATCCACTCACTTTGCAAACCAATTTGAAATGTATCATGTATCATGTACTTGCATATTATGTGATTGTCAATTGTAACTCCTCATGTACTTGGTCACTAGTGCTTGGTTGGAACTTGCATACATGTTAAATTGGTTGTTGTCCCTAATTTATGGCCAATCATGGTCCCTTGCACTAGATTGTTATTAAATGAGTCTTTCATTACATGAAACATACAAGTACATGCGAAGTTTTTTACATTACAAGGATGAAGTAAGAATTCCTTCAAGTTTGGTCAATTCCTAATTGGGCTAGAGACCCAAAGTTTCATAAATCATTGACCTTTAAGTATATCTTCCTACTTGGTTGAGACCAAGAGGTGGTAAATTTGACAAAGTAGACAATAAGCAAAATTTGGTGTCTCATCTATAGAATCCAAATATATATATGTTGACTTTGCTACAAAAGAAGAGATGTGGCTTTGTCATCTTTTCAAGGACTTATTGTTTCCACAATCTAAAGCCTTCTCACTTCATTGTGATAATTAGTTTGGTATTGTTTTGATTTTATATCCTTGCTTTCATGATCACACTAGAGACATATTGAAATTTGATGTCACTATCTTCAATAGAATTTCTACATGACCTTTCCAAAGCCTTAGCATGACATACATTGTCATGCAATCGCACAAGTAAAGATTCAACAAACTAATTTTAAATATTTTCATTACAGGAAAATGTTGTCCATGATAATTCAATATTTAAATTAAGTTAGACATAACTTTATGAAAAGTTTTTATGAAGGTACTATTCATGTTTTTGAATTATTTTCTTTACCCCTTTCAATTTCATGACAATAAAACTTATTACTTGTACAAGTTTTTCACACAAACATCATCTTAGTGTTTGTGTACATAGAGGAATTTTTAATAGATGTAACTTTTGATTCTGTTTCTTCATACAAATGTAAATTCTCACATTTGTTTATTGTATCATTTTTGAGTCATGATATGTAGGCCATAAAATTTGCTATTTCCTCTATTGGGAAGGAAAAATTTATCATTCTTTTCCAAATTATGAAAAATTTTCACTTATGAAAACTTGGTGGTTGTTGCCAAAGTGAGTGTGGGTGAGTTCAAATGAACCAAAATTGATATCAAAATGTCAATTTTTCTACAATTCTTGTTACATATGTCTATGTGGTGCCACTTTAATAACATGAGAATCGTGGAAAGTTGTGCTTATTGAATAATATGGATATTGAAAAATCTTAAATGAGCCAAAAAATCTTCCAATATCAAAATTTATTTTCAACAAAGGATGCTTAACAACTTCATTAAATATATAACACTATACTTTCACAAAGGGCTCCTTAGTTTTCATAATACAATTTTTTTGATCTTCAATTTTTTTGTAACTTAATAGGGTACTATTAGACACATCTCAAAAACACTCAAATTTTCATATTTTTCAACTTTGTGTTTATCAAAACCTAAAAATGTTAACATGTTTTGGTATGATTTGAAATTATGACAATTTTGTAAGATGAAACACGAAATCTAACAAAATTTATACATTTTCAAAAAATGTATTTATTCAAAATTGATTGTAAAGAAACATATGAAATATAGAGGGAAATATAAATATAATAAATAAAAAGTTTCAAAATATTTCATTTGGAAATTCCTCTTTATGAAAAACATGTTTTTTGGCAAAAGGACCAAAAAAGACAATAGTCCTAAATGCAAAGTAAACACATTAGCTTGTTAAATGTCGTTTAAACCCAAATATCATATCTTTTGTATTTGGAGTTGCTTTATTCTAATGAATTCCTAATCACCCTAAGGTTGTGAATTACACATTGATTATGGCTTATTGAAATTTCAGAATTTTCACATTTTTTAAAAATAAGTTTAAGGTTAAGTTTCTATAAGTCCATATAGGAGGTAGGTATAATATAGGAGGGAGATGTATGTAACAATAACTTCACCTATAACCCCCATTTAGGCTTGTAATAGTGTTTATCTAACATGGTATCTAACATGGATAATTGTTTCCAAATCCCCATACCCATAAACATGGAAAATGGGAAAGTATGAAGTGAGAAATCAATTTAAAATTAATATTTAAAGCCAACCAATCAAAAGTTGAACCATTGTAATGTGGAGTGCCTTTTATGAACATTGGATCTTTTACAAAAATTTAACCCAAACCTACATATAAATGGGTCAAAGTTCACTAGGGTGGACCAAAAGTGGACATGTATTTTTAGGACTTCGATAATATGAAGTCATCTAGATGAGCCCAAATTCAACTCATAGAATTTCATATGTAAATTTTTGATGAAATATTTAATGTTTGTTTTAATCATCAAACCAACAACAAATTCAAGGCTCCAATATCAACAAGAACCTTTCCACATTTTGATGTGCTTTTAAAATTCATTTGATCTTAGTTTTTAAAGTAGATTCACATAAGTTCAATAGAGATTCACAATGATTTTTTATCCATTCATTCTGATGTTAGTTGCATGTTTTATATGCATGACACATATAAAAGTGATAAATAAATACCTTTTGTGTTCCCTTAATGTACCATGCTTCAACCTTTTATTAGATTGATTCCATAGTACGTGATGCACATATACATATCCAAATGTAGGAGTATGACTATAATCATTGTTGAATGGTGTTAAACAAAAACTAGCCCCAATATTTCAAAGGGACAATAAAGACCAGAAGGCTAGAAAATGAGCCTATGTATATGTTTACAATTTTCCATAGTGTATACATATGTGGGAAACACAAAACGCATTTGGTGCAAATCAATAGTATAAATCACAACTTAAAAATAAATAAATTATTTAATTAAATTATATTGGGTCCACCTTTATTTGAATATTGGTGAGGTGGTTCCTAGTGGTACCACCCAAGGATTGGTTTGCCCACTTTTGGTGTACTTTTAAAATTCACTTGATTTTAGTTTTTAAAGTACATTCATATAAGTTCAATAGAAATCCATGATTATTTTTGAACTATACTTCCTTCCATTTTGATGTTACTTGCATGTTTTTATATGCATGACACATATAAAAGTGATAAATGGATACCTTTGTGTTCACTTAATACCATGCTTCCACCTACTAGGTTGATTCCATAGTACATGATGCACATATACATAGTCCAAATGTAGGAGTATGGCTAGAATCATCGTTGAATGGTGTTAAGCAAAAACTAGCCCCAACATTCCAAAGGGATAATAAAGACTAGAAGGCTAGAAAATGAGGGTCACAAAATAAGGATTTGTACAAAGTTCTGCACCATTATTCCACCATGCTTTTAAGCAAGGACAAAAAAATAATTTAGCTCTACTATTTTTTTTAAAGGAGTCTTTAAAGTGGCCTAAGTGGTGACTATGTGCTTCAACCAGCAAGTTCCAATGTTCCAAAGGAACAATAAAAACCATAAGCTAGAAAATGAAGGTCACAAAATAAGGATTTGTACAAAGTATATCACTTTTATTCCAACATGCCTCTAGGCAAAGACTATATAATTACCTAAGTCCAATGTTTTTTTAAGGAGTATTGAAAGTGGTCTAAGTGACAATTGTGTGCTTCAGCTAGTAACTAAGGTTTTTGAAGGATTAGGTGATGTAACCGAAGTGTGATCATTCAAAATATAATTTAGCCAAATTTGGTTACATATTGGATATGAAAGTAGGAAAAAATAGATACCTTCTATATTCTTGGCTACTTATTGGAACTTATCATGAAAATCTAGTAATTAAAAAAAAAATCTTCAAAATTTGATGAAATTTTGCCATTCTTTTACACTAGTGTGAACCTGGTGCATAATGCACCCGTCGAGCTTCCCCCCGCCC
>Ga0209611_10000405_pt1 | contig 62345 bp, 31 predicted proteins | sample S1TSphgellanicum_3_FD_187693 | JGI IMG/M metagenome (GOLD analysis project Ga0209611, IMG submission 187693) | Host-associated microbial communities from peat moss isolated from Minnesota, USA - S1T2_Fc - Sphagnum magellanicum MG (SPAdes) (version 2) | ecosystem: Host-associated > Plants > Peat...
CGACTCATTTGGTGACATTTGCAACTAATGGTAGGTAGAAGGGTCTTCTTGGATGGAAATTGTGTTGAAAGCTATCCAAATGAAAGGATGAAAAAATCCATTAGTCGCAAGTTAGTCATAGAGTAGTAGCAAGCAAGACCAAATGCAAAAAGTAGTTGTAAATATAACCAACAATAGTTGTAAATGTCAAATAGTCACAACTAGTCGCAAATTGGTTGGTTACAAAAACCCAGTTTTCTTCTAGTGTAATGTGTAGATCAATTGCAATGTTGTGTCCATGTGAGCTTGCAAGGTTATTTGAAGAATGGTAGCCATGAAAATCTAAGCTCTTCAACCCTAAAACCATAAAAGCTCTCTTTGTTTCAATGAACCAAACATAAACAAACTACCTCAATTCAAGTGTCAAGGTTTTAAAAAGCTCCATTGAATTCGTTCATTCACAACCTAATACATGGATGAGAATGTTTTTCATCCATAGCCTACAAGGGTCAATTTTTTTAATAAATAATATTTTAGGTTTTTAAAAATAATTTATGACTCCAAAGTCCATTATGGATTATGTGCATAATTAGACTAATTTAAAGGTTCTAATTCTAGTGACTTCTTAAATATACATGTATATTAATCCTTGAAAGCTATATTGTACATTAATTTTATTGCATTATAACCTTGTTCAACCATATCCTTTGACAACATAATATGTGTTTCATAATACTTTTAATTATGCATAACACCTCCAAAATTCATGGAAATGCAACCTTGCCTTTCCTTACAACATAAAAAACAATTCTTCTTTAAGGAATTTTTTCAAATTATGTATTTTTAAAGGTCAAAAACACCTTCAAAGGTGATTCATGTAAAACATAGTGAAGACATCTTTTGAAATTCTTTCCAATGCCATGCCCTAATGTTTATCAAAATATAGCCTCCTATGAAATTTGAGAAGGAATAGTTTTGTTTCACATTGGAAAAAAGATGTTCAAAATCAAAAATAGTAGTCTACAGCAGGTTCATTGCTTACTTTTCATTTTTCAAATATTAAGACATCTCCAAATTACAAAAAAATCAGGGAAATGAAAATTCACAAGTATAAAACCATTACCCAAAAAAATTCATTATTTTTCAATATTTCATTATTTCCAATGATTTTTCAAAGTTGATTGGGTGCAAGATTTTATGGTAGTCAACACAGTCCTTGGCTCCTTTTACTGTGATTTCACCCATTCAAACTCCTAGTTTGGATTGATCAAAATAGAGGCTTGTACATACCAGTTCTTAATCTCTTCCCAAGCATTTTGGCATTTTTCTATCCACTCAAAAATTTCATAGTTTTTGAGCAACTTGTTGATAGGTGACATTGATAGCAAAGTTCTTGATAAAACACTTGTAAAACTATGTCATCTCATTGAACACTTGGATTTCTTAGGGGTAGTAGGTACTAGCATGTTTATTAAGGCTTCAACCTTTTTATGATCCATGACTTTGCCTTCCTTAGACCCTATGAAACCTAAGATAGTTCCTAAAAACACTAGAATGCACACTTGTTTGGGTCTAAACTACTACTAAACTCTTTACACTTAAGAAAACACTTTTTTAGCTTTTCAAGGTGAGTTGATAGGTCATTGAAAATTATAAAATCATCAAGAAAGATCTTTATGAATACATCAATGTACTTACAAAATACTTTGGTAATTGCCCTTTAATAAATGGGTGGTCCATTTTTGACACCAAATGGCATCACAACCCACACAAAAGCCCCCAAGTCTATCACAAAGGTGGTTTTGTGTTGGTCCTCTAATGTAATTGATATCTAATGATATCATGAAAATATGTCCATAAAGGTATACACTTCATGCCCAACAACTATATTAATGACCTCATTAGTGAAAGGCTAAGGGTAAGGGTTTTTTTTTGTTGCTACATTGAACTTCTTGAAATCAACACAAATTTTCAACATTTTTCTTGGGAACAACTACTATTGGTGATAGCCACATGTTTCTTCAATCAATTTGATGAAACCAACAACAAGTAACTTGTCCATGTCTTGCTTGACAATGGTAGTGTAGTTGGGATTCAACTAGTACCTTGTTTGATGAATAGGTGGTACTATAGTATCACGTTCAATCTTGTGTTGAAGAATCTTTGGTGATATATCCTTTAGGTCCTTGTATGTCTAGGCAAAAATGTCTTTGAATTTCTTTAAACATTCAATCAATTGTTTTGTAATAATCGATTCAAGTGAAGCATTCACTTTCACCTAAATTGCATATTCTCTTTAATGCCCAAATTGACTTTGGTCAATTGTTCACCTTCAGTGATTGTCCAATCGGTTATGGTTAAATCTTGGATTCATTTTCAAATAGGTGTTTCATCAATGATCATTTCTCCCATTTCTGGATGGAAAAAAGTCTAAGGTAAATGTTGTTTAACAATATCAAGTGGAATAATTAAGTTAACAACTAAGACACACACTAGTTTGACAAATTGTGTTTGGACATGTTTTGTTATCTTAAGATTTGAAATGCAGTCTATTTTGAAAATTGGTTTAGTGTGAGTAGGTACTATTATGGTTCCTATTGAAAACAAATCCAATTTTGTGGCAAACATCATATCCTCCTTTTCATTAGATATTCCAAAATGGAAATTATAACATACTAAGACTTTTGGTCATTTCGTTTGAACATATAGTTTTTTGGTAACAAGTATGGTTTTCAATGTACTTGTTCCTTGTATGGTAATAGTGTTAGTTCCCCAATTGTGGGACACTTTTGCATCTTTCAACCATAGACGTCCCAACAACATTGAATAACTAGAGTCTAGAACATTATTGTTGATGATAATAAATGTGATTATATACGGAATTCCATGAACAAATATCTTTAGATCTTTAATAAGACCAAGTGGTTTGGTTATGGTTTGATTCACCATCCACAAATTGTAAGGTGCTAAAATATTAAGCTTTGACAAATTTAATTGTATTTGACAGTGACAACTACATTAACTAGTACATTATCAGGCTTAGAAGCTTTTGAAACTACAATGGTAGTAGTGTTTAATTTAGTACAAAACATGCTTTAAACTTTCATCTTTCTAGGACAATTTGGCGCATGGTGTTCAAAGTTAAAACAAATAATACATGGATATCTCAAAAGTACTCTAGTTGGTTTAACAGGTTGTACAATTATTTCAACTACTAGTTCAACAACTTTGGTGGGTACAATAGGTACTGCATGTTTTTCCCTTTTTCTGTTATGGTAGGTTTCTTTGGCATGACATGTTTTTCCATAGTTTGAATAGCTTAATTATTGTTTAGTTATAGTGTAATTGACTCTTGGTTGTGTAACTGATTTGGATTCTAGTTGGGTTAACAATGTAGTTTGTTATAACTAAGCCATTTTCTTCACAAATCATTGTAGCTTCCTTATGCTTAATAAGGGTATTCCTTGTCATACCTACTATTGTTAGTCTAAAGAATGGTTACAAACCCATTTTAAATATTGTGGTAAGGAAAACATCAATAACCTTGACTTGCAAACAATTAGCAAGTTTCAACAAACGTTCGTAGTAAACTTCTACCCATTCGCTAATTTATTGTTGTAGGTTTTTCAATTGCATGTAAACTTTTTCATCATTCTTCATTGTTCAAAAATGTTTGCAAAATGCTTGCTCCAACTCTTCAAATGTGCAATTGGGATGATCTTGAGTAAAGTTTTTGCCCCACTTTGAGATGTTATCTTGTAAAATGAAATTAATCAAGTTGATGATATCATCTTCCATGGTCTCTCCGTTGGCTCTAATTACTTTCTTGAAAACTCTAATGTGAGCATTAGGATCAATATCCTTCATGTGTGTCAGATATTGAAGTTTTTAGCATGGCAACTTATTGGTCGGTTTGGATTGAACTATAATCGGTGGGTACCACGGTGGCATGAATATCTTTGATTAGGTGCCAACCATTTACAAAATCTAGGTTGTGTTTTTTGGACAACAATAGGTATTGCAACTATTTCCATTAGTTCTACATGCGATTGAGAACTAGATCGATGTGAAGGTATTTGCTCCAAGTTATGTAGTTGTTCCAACCGGTTTAAAAGTTAGTTGTGTTCAAATTTTAAATTTGCTATGATTAGATTCAAAGCAAGAATTGGTTTAGATGTGTAGTACTTAATAATTGGTGTTGATCGAGATGCTATAGTAATTTTGGGAATGTAGTAGCTAGGTGTTGCAAATTGCCCCTTTGTCCTAGTTAAGTTATTTCATCAACATTTTGTATAGATGCGGTGTTTTGTCCCCTTGATTGTGTGTTCGGCCTCCATTGTTGAAACTTATGTTACGGTGTCAAAAAATGACTGGTTGAATGTACTTGTGCTTCCTTCCTTTCCTCTTGTTCTATTAATATTTGATGAAGAAGTATGTTTATTATAACTAATTGTTGAGGATCAATGTTGGGAACATCAACCAATTGAATTCCTTTGGCTTGAAAACGTGGTTGGGTGCAAATGGGATAACATGAACCACACCCACTTGCTTTTGGTGGAATATTTTCTAGAATGTTCTTTAAAAAGTCTTCAAAAATGTCTTCAAATTTTTTAATAATTTTTTATATGATTATGTCAAGGTTTATGTGAAAGATTTCAAAATATATGTAATTTTCAAAAGTTTTGAAATCTATTTTTAAGTCCTTTCAGTGCTAAAAAAACATGTGTTATAATGTTTAATGAGTGTTTTTGAGAGTTTATTATTCATTGGATATTTTTCAAATTAATTCACATATTCCAATGATATATTATGAAACTTACTATATAAAAAAATCTTATACTTTCAACACCAAATTAAATTACCATTTTTAAATGTGAAAACTTAAGCACTGGTTACACTTGCTATGGCTCATGTTAGTATGATTGCACCCAGTTGTTCTTGTGATTGAACCGTCTCATGAATAAATTGTTGTGGTGATCCCAATTCTAGTTGCCTCCTTAAGCCCCTTATGACCACTCTTGACATTGTTCACTATTTTAAAACAATTGTTAATTCTTATATTTTCTCTAGACAACATGTTGTTCTAGTAATTAGAAATTAAACAACATGCAAATTTGAAGAAATTTTTAAACTAATTTTGTAAAAAATAAAAAATGATCGAAACATAAAACAATTTTAGAAAACTATTAAAGTTAGTACAAATCCAATCTAAAATTTAAAAACACAACTTTCTTGTTGAAACTAGAGATTGTAAACGTGATTGTTTACAATTTTAGTCTACTATGTGGTCGCCAAATTTAAAAGTGTTTTCTATTCTCTCAAAGAAAATAAAATAAGGTTTTTACTTTGTAAATTTTAACTTGCTTTCAAACATTAACCGGGTTGTTCTACTTCAAATCTAAAATCCAAGACATAGAAACAAAGATAGAAAAAACATGAGAATGTTTATTTACAAAGGCAAAAATCCACAATTGGTTTAAAAAATCAATTTACAAAGAGAAAATAAATAAGAAATTTGGAATGGATTGAATTGTTCCTCTTTTTCAAATGTTCCTACTAATACCATAGAATAGTGTTGTTCAAAATCAAAGTCACTAACCAGTACAATTGTCAAAGATTTCAAAATTGAACTTCAATAACTACTGGTCATAGGTTGATATCTAACATGTTTTGTCAACAACTAGTTATGTAACAAATTGGTTACCAATTAACCTAATAGATTGATTTAATAAAATATTTGTTATTGCTTATCATAACAAAGCGATGACTTGTTATCCAATAATAACTAAAACAGTCCTCAAAATAATATTGCCTCATCAAATACTAATTGGTAACAACTAGTTACTATATACATAAAGTGAAAATTTGGGTTAACAATTATGAACCAACATAGCCCCTACTACTAACAAAGAATCATCCATATGAACATGGAATTCCAACTATCAATTAGGTGAAATTAATATCGGAGCCTCAATGTATCACTTCTTGATGAACTCCCATGCTTATTGACATTTAATTGTTCACACAAATGGTTTTGTTTTCTGCATTACTTTTGTTATTAGTGCCATTATGAATGCAAATTCTTTAATGAAACATTGGTAAAATTGTGCAATGTCATTGAACACTTATATTTACTATGGGTTGATGGGAACCGACATGTTCATTAACGTTTATATCTTCTTAAAATCTAGTAGCTTCCTTTCCTTGGAAACTATGAATCCCAAGATCATTCTTGAAAATACTATAAAAACAGAAGGTTCAAGTTGATACCATATTTGTTACATTTGAGGAAGCATGGCCTTAGTTTGGATAGGTGTGTCTCCATCTTACTATAAATAGTGAAGTTTTTTTTAGAAATCATGAACTGATTTAAATATTCCTTAATTGCTTGACATACTATTTGTTGGTGTGTAGGAGGTATAGTCTTCATTCAAAAGGCATGACTAGCCACACAAATGATTCTTAATTTGTTACAAAAATAATCTTGTACCTATCTTTCGGTGCAATGGATGTTAATGATACCTAGAATAACCATCCAAAAATACATATGCTTCATGTTTAGCTACAATGTTGAATATTCATCAATAAATGGTAATTGGTATAAATCTTTTTTTGTTGTAACATTTAACTTATGGAAATTTATGCAAATTTACAACTTCCCATTTCTTTTTAGCACCTCTACAATTGGAGAAAGCCATGTTGTGTCTTCTGCTGGCTATATAAAACCTACCGTTAACAACTTGTTAATGTTTTATTTAATTATAATAACATAATTTTAATTCATGTGGTATCTAACTTGATGAACCGGTGGAATTGTGGTGTCTAGTTCAATCTAATATTGTGTTAATTTAAGAGGGTTCCCCTTCATGTTCTTATAGGTCATCCTTGAACTCTTGTAAAAGAATCTTTAGAAAACTTGTTTGTGTTATTGTCAATTGTACATTAATCTTCATGCATTGTGGTTGTTCAATGGTGCCCAAGTTTAGTTTGATGAACTATTCTTCTTTTGTTAATATCCATTTTACCATTTCATCTCCTGCACCCACTATTGAACAAATGTCTCATCCAACAATTTATCACCAACAATATGGTGATAATAGGTATTTGTGTACACCATGTCCTCCAAGCTTATTACGGGTTGAATTCTTACCAATTTCAGAGCACTTGTTACACCATTGCTTGGTGCTTGGGATTGAGCTAATTATTTGTGGAATAACATCCCATTCCACTTATGATCTAGTCAGTACTCCAACCTTTTCCAATAATACAATGGTATTAATGGAAAAAAATTCTAGTTCTACTATGAATATGACATCCTCTTCATCATCTGTGATTCCATGTTGGAAATCATAACACATTAGCACTTTTGGTCATGTATTGTTACTCCTAAGTGTTTGGTCACAATAATTATTTTGATTGTACCATTACCTTGGATAGTTACCAAGTTGTTTCCCTAATCATGTGAGATATTGGTATCCCACAACCATAGTCTACCCCACAACATCGAGTAATTGGCATCCATTACATTGTTCTATAGTACAATAAAGGTCACTACATATGGTATCCCATGCACTAGAATCTTCATGTTCCAAATTAAACCTATTTTGCCACACAAAATCAACGTTCCTCTAAAACAAAAACTTCCAAAGAAAAAATGATACACAACAAGAACATGGAGGAGAAGAAATACTACCCCATTTGAAAATAAAACAACAAGAATTCAAAAGTACTATCTCATGTCCAAATTTGAATTAGTTTTGAAACTATTTACTTGTTTAGTCTTACTCTATCTATTTGTCCCCCAACACCAACATATCTTCATCAATAAGCTTTAGGACTAAGATGTCTAATCCAATATATCTTTTCACGCAATACATTTGCTTCACTGTAGCTAGATGGAGATGAAACAATGTTTCACATGCGGCTTGCAACCAATATATAGGTACACAATGCCAAGCGCATTCATGACCTCATTATTTGGAATTGTTTTTGTAATTCCTTAATGAAATGATCCACAACATGTGCACAATGACATTTAATTTCCCCAACCTAATATGCAAATTTTGTTTTCATCAAAGGTCTTGGTCCTTTGGTTGTTGTACATACCCCATGAACCATTGATCTAGAAAGACAAGGTTTCTTCCCCAAAATTCAAATTTGTGATCCAATCCTAATATATTATACAAAAAGTGTTGTCAATAACATCATTGAAATCAGGGAATATCTTTGGCTTGTAAGTAGTATGAAGCTTGATGTACATAGAGTACAAATCAACTTCACAAATTTGGATATCAATAACATAATCATAAATGAAGACATTCTAGACTATGTAAATTTGATTAAATTGTAGACACATTCCAACAAGGGTAACAAACATGGAAGGCCCAAAATATTATCAACATCACAAAAAACATCAAAATTTGATTGGATTGTTGTTGTAGATGAAGCATCCATGGCCATCTTGACAACAAGGGTTATAAACTTAAATTGGACTCTTTTTAAATGTTCCAAAATGCTAAACCAATGGGTTTTCACATTTTCAATTATTTTTAACCCCTATGTTTCCATGATAACATCAAGATTAGAAAACTTAAGGGTAGCCTTGTGGGATTTTGAAAAGTATCCATACAACTTTGTAAGGAGATTTTCCAAGTTTTAAACAATTGATAGGTGTGACAATGATCAAACAACCAAGTTTGTCCTATGTGCCATGTAATGCACATTAATTAGGAATGGGGTAGGTTGATATCTAATCTACATTATTACACCTATCCTTAAGCCTTGAAATATAGTAGCACCATCAATGTTAGACCAATTGGTCTCCTTGCAGTTTCATATTTAGTTAATCCACCATAGTTGATTAGATTCCCCCAAATCAATTTAATGAAATGGCTTGGATTTCTTATTTCCATGACTCTCTCCAAGGTCAATGGAATGGGAATGTGTTTCCATCCTTCCAAAACATAATCATGAATAAATAACCAACTTTGATTATCAATAGATTTCATTAGAGGAAATGGAAATGAATTGTGACTCCACAATGTTGTGCATGTTAACCATTTTAGCCTAGAATAATCATTCGAGTGCTTGATTGGGTTTGTGGGACTTTCAAAAACTTGTACAAATTCTATAACTTTTCATAGTTAATCGATGGTTTGCCTTTGTTTAAAAGATGAAAAAGTGTAACAAATTGCATAAGTTTTTTCTCCTTTTTTGTTGTTACACCATGCATGACTTGATCTAGAATTGTATATGGACTAGTTGCAACATACAACCTCTCATTCTTCTAATGTGTAATATTAGTGACAAAATAAATCTCAACCATAGCCACCTTTGCCTTAGCCCTCCCTCTCCCTACATTCTTCCACAAAAAAATCAAAATTCGCAATTAAAAGCTTTTTTTGCCTTCAATTGTAATGCACAACTTACAATGGACTTGGTGAATTTTGCCATCTTTATCAATGACAAGTTTTGCCCATGGTAGTTTGCATGCCCATTCATCTTGAAACTTCCTATGCAATTTGTACATAGTTTTGCATTTTCTAAACTCTATCACAACCTTGTTTAGATTTGTAGACTTTGAAAGTTCACCATTGGTTGTTTTAAGTTGTGGATTTGAGGTAAGAATATTTGTTACTACTAAAGCCAACATTGGATCCATAACTTAGTTGTACAAAAAAATGCTTGAATTTGAAATTAGCAAGTGAGGGGCCATATTGAGAAGAAATTAACAAAGGACAATCTAATAGACTTTTTATTGCAAAATTTTCACATGTATGCAAATTTTTTTCACTTTTTTTTCTCACAAAATGAAATTTATACATACAATTTATACATGAAATTCATAAACATCATTCGTGAAACATCACGAAATGAATTGAAAAAAAATCCACATTGTGAAACAAAAAATTGGAGATGCATCTAAATACCCATGTTGCTATTTGCAATGTAACATTCTTGAATTTGAAAAACTAGATTCCATTCCCACCTTATTCTAACTTGCCAAGGTATTAATCCCCAAACTTGTTGCCAATCCACCAATCTACACATTGAAGATTCACATTCAAGTTTCAACCACCATGTTAATTTAACATTTCTAGAATAGATGGCAAAATTTTCTAAAATGTATTAGTAAATATGGCAAAAGTAACATAAAAAATACATAACTATTAGCGAAAACTTGAAAAGCATAGGGATGTTTTATAGTTCTTAGAGGTCAAGACCTTTTAAGTTCAAAGGTGAAAGCACATTATGGACAACCCACTTTTGTCCAAATAGGTAATGTACAACAAGTATCATAATACATAGAAAATTAAAATCTTGATGACATTATTTGACAATGCTTATCACAAGCAAAAATATTTTAGAATGTGCATCACAACATTTAAAAACCTAAAGTTCATTTTGATTCAATTTAACGATTAGATGAAAAGAATTGGATATAATCAATGTACACACAATATATAACATATATTTTTCAATGGACATAGGGTCTCATGTTTATGATTCATGAAACATGATTAAACAAAACCAAATTGAAAAAATATTGCAATGTCCATTTATATTCCTCTTATTCCATATGGTAGTGGTCTTTTCTTTATAAAAAATATTATTGTGCTTTTATTATTCAACAGATGTAAAAAAATTGATATTTTTAAAGGGTATTTTCAACAAAAAAATTGAAACTCCCAAATGGTTTTTTATTCAATTGATGTATATCAATATCATTGACCACAAAAGAAAATTCACCCAAAGATTCCATCCACAACCTTAGTTTTGAAACATATATACATAATTTTTCATATTTTGTGACAAGTATTATTTGTTGAAAATGTATTCATAGTCAAATTCTTCAATGTTGATTTTTTAAAAATAAAAAATTGATTACCTTAAGTTCAAAACTAATCAAATATATTTAAAACAAACAAAATGATGCGATCATCGTCAAATAAGCCAAAAACCATGTTAGACAACTGAAAAATTGTTATTTTTTTCAAATATATTTATGTAATGCCACTTTAATGTCATGTTGATCAAGGAAATTTGTGCTAAATGATTTATATGAATTTTGAAAAAATAAAAAATTCATTTAATTCAATAAGTTGAGTTTTTGTTTCAGTAAAGGACTTTTGAACTTTAACACCCCAAAATCAGTTTTATAAAGCACTAGGCTAAGGACTCATTTAATAAAGAAAATTTGATGGGAAAAAATTTGAAATGATGATAACCTACCATCCACATATAAAAAACATTCATAATTTAAAAATTGTAATACTTGAAATTTTTAGAAATTCATAATATAATTTAAAAATTTCAAGAGTCATTTGCTAGATATAAATGGGTCATGATGTGTATGACATATGAACAAAGTGTTGGCTTATGATACAAAAAAATTAAAGTTTAAAGTAGTCATCATATTTTTAGTATGATTTGAAATTATGATCATTTTTCAAAAATGAAACATAAAATTTGACAAAACTTGTACACTTTTAGAAAATTCATATTTATTCAAATAATGTTAACATAAATAATGTAATTTATTGGGGGAATCATAAATATTGTAAAAAACATGTTGCAAAAAAAATTATATGAAAAAATCAAAATGTTTAAAAAGGGCCCATTGGTGCTTGAGTCGTTTGTCACTATTGGTTCATTTGAATATGATTGCACCCAAAAAATAAAATAAAATGTAGTATCCATACATTACCCAACAAATTAATTATAAAAAAATTAATTGGTGACTACAATTTTGGGTCACCCATTGTGTGTTTTCACCTTGAAATAACTTGCTACACCTTCAAACCCTAACTCTTTTTTGGCCCATGATTGGGTTTGTCTCTTACATGAATAGCACCATGTGGCACGACTAGAAACCTATTTTGAGAAATTCCTCATTTGGATTTCCTTTTTTCCATGTTGCCATGTCATTGAAAGTAGAACCATGGTGAAACTTGCAAAATTTTGCCAACAAACAAATGCTAACCCCAATATACCATTGAAAATACTTTGAAGCATGTATATTGAAAGTGGGTTCACATTCTCCATTTGGAATTGTGAACAAAAAATTAAATGGTCAAAAGATTGGTCAATGATCAAATAGAATCAAATTAGATCTTCAACTACTAAAACTTTGGAACTAAGGGTCAAATGACCTTTGAATTGAACATATGACATGACATTGGAAAGACCTTTTCAAAGGTTACAATGTTTCTTTCAAAAGCTCCTCATTCATAACTTGTATGTGGGAATTATAAACCCACAACATTGTGGGATTCATAAATTGACAAAACAAGTTTAAAAAAAATTCTCTCTTGAAAATTTCAAAACTTTTTGTCACTTTGATGCAACTTTCATCATTAGTTGTAAAATATATTATATAAAAAAGGTGGTTGGTCTTTTGCAAGTTTGGGCGTGATGTGTTTTGTGAATTTGGTTAGTTTGTGCACCATTTTGGTTTCAACTTGCAATAATCACCTGATTCTTGGAGTTGTGAAAGTTGATCTTACCTTGAACTCTTGCATATTAGTCCCAATTTAAAACTCCCACCTTCATTTTTTTTGGGGGAGCTAGGAAACACACATTGAATTTACATTTTGTAACGAACTTGAGAATCAATTACCCATGATATCACTTGACAAACCTAAAGGTGTGTCAAATATCATGAAATATTGATTCAATGGTACAAAAGCATTAAAAAATGTAAAATAATATAATAAATTACATAATCTTGGTTCATGAAACCCAATAGTTTTGAGACCCACACAACTTTGGGAACTTAAATTGATCACAAATTGTGGAAATCATCCAACCTCAAATGACGTGGGGGAATAGTTGGGTTTGCATCATCAACTTGTCCCATTCTACGGAAGATCGTCTCAAAATCAAGATGATAAGATGTGAACCTATCGTTTGGGCACGAAAAAAAGGGAGATGCATGTGATTGGCAGATCATTGTAGGTGATGAGATTTAGGGTTTTGAATGGGCACTGACATACTACTACTGTGAGTGGCCTTCCATTGGTAGCCAACCACCCACTTGTATGTATAATTTGTGTACCTTGATACTTTTGGGTGCTTAAGGTCTGATTTGGGCCCATGCACATGTTAAGCTGGTACTTTTCTGCAGGGGGCTGGAAAAACATATTTAAAAAAAGAAAAAAAGGTTAATATCCCAAAGATGAAACCCAAAGTTACTGAAAGGGCCCAAATTAACTTAACTATCCAATATGTTCAGATCTTTCAGTCCATGCCATGATCCATCACGTCCTTCACATTGTTGTCTGTGTAAAGAAAAGTGATATCCTGATTTATCTTCTCTTACCTTCTTTCCAACCATTTGTTTTGCCTGGTGTTTTGTTCTTCTGAGTATTGGCTGGACTACATGTTCCCCAGGGAAATTCTGCAGAAAAGAGGAGTAGGGTAACACCCTTGGAGGGACGGGTCCCATGACATAAAGCACCAGCAGATTTATTTATTTGTTTGTGGAGGCAACGCCCCTTACAGGCTTCACATCCAAAAAAAAGAATTTATAAAAAGAGGCCAGGCATTTGAAAAAAACAAAACAGCCATCCCTTTTGTGGATGAAAAAATTTCACTTGATAAAGTGCCCTCCTTCACTAGAAATTTTGTGCCAGCCGACCCTTTAGGACAGTTGGTTACTAGCCTCATCTACATAAAATTGCTGACACATATTATGCATCAAGTATCCAGTTCTCCCTCGGTTTCTAGATTGATTAGCACTTGGGGGGGTGGTGGGAGGGGGGGGGAGATTTGGGTCGGCGCCCATAAAAAGAACTATCATGGGACTGACCAGATCAAAAAGTGCAGTGTCTTTCCCAAACTCCATTTTGTCTTTTGGCCTCTCCCAGACTTTGTTTTTTATCTTTTAAATACGCACAGCTTGCTACACCTTTTACACTCATACTTTGGACAAGGTTCAGGAAAATCAGCTTACAAAAAGAGGCTAGTGGATGCATATATATATATGTTTACAATGCAGATTCTGTGCCACTGGCTTTCAATAGCTACCCCCCAATGAGAAAAGATCATCAAACAATTTTTACTACACATTCTCTCCCACATGGGCTCCAATAAAAATTCATGCATGAAATGAAGAATTCCTAATATTAGCACAACGCTTGGGTCATGTTCCACATATTTGATGGTACACATTGAGTGACAAGCGGATGGAAGGGAGGGAGTAGGGACCCATGTACTTTGCAAAAAAAAGTAACCCAGATCTTCTTTGGTCAGCCACAAGAATAGGTGATTCTTATGTGATTCTTGCTGAGTCTGAGGTGATTCTGATGCGATTCTTGCGCTGAGTCTGTGGATACACAACCTTTGAGGTGAATGAAAGAGTGGGGGTTTCATGGTGAAACAAGTGTCCAGACTCCAAAGGCAGGATTAATTGGCAAATAACTAGTCAAATAACATAAGTGAATTTATCCTGGGGAGCTTGAGCTCTCCCTAAACTTACTCCAAGGTGGGCCAGTAGTGGAGTCCAGCTTTTTATTATGCTACATTTTGGTTTGAAGGAGGATGTACTTGGACACAACCTGCTGTGGGACATTTGGTACACATAACCTAATATGTAACCTTTGGAGGGGCAGATTTCATTCACAAAATGCCTCCCTTTTGGTCCGTCTGTACATACATAGGAGGGGCCCTCCCCCCTATACAGAGAGAAATCACAGAAATGCCCGGCTCCTGGGGCTTTTACCCTCCAAACTTCCAAGATGGTTTGAAACACCTTAGATCCAACAATGAGAAACACAGAAAGTTTGTGTGATGATTTTGTTCTAAATGCTTAGGTGATGTCAAAATTTAGCATAGGTTAATAACCCAAATAGAAACCACCTAGATCTGGCGTGGCCAGCCATGGGCGTTACTGGGAAACAAGTAGGGTTTTGTGGTGATGATTTTGTTGTTAATGTTTTGGTGAGGTAAATATTTAACATGGGATCAATAAGTTAACGCAAATCAAACTGACCTACATCCAGTGTGGACCAGTGTTGGGTGGTTCTTTGTGTTTACCAAGAACCTCTGGTTCCAGTTGAAAAAAAGAAAAAGAATTGCCTTAGGCCTGGCTTCACACTCATTTTTCAAAAATCAAGAATCTGGTTCTGGGTTCAGTTTTTCAAAAAATTAAACTTCGAATTTGGTTTTGAAAATCAGATCCAGTTTTGGTCTAGCTCTTACTAACCCAGATTGAAACCAGCAGTTAACTTCTGGTTAAACTCAATTATAATCATTTTTTCTGAAAGACATGTGTTTTGTTTCTAGTGCCACCCACAAATACAAATAGGGACCCATTCTTAAAAAATAAAATCAATTCCAGTTTAGGTTTCGAAACCAGACCCAGTTTCAATTTGGATTAACTACCCAGAACTAGAACCGGCAGTTCTGACCTGCCCAAGCTGGTACCAATTATTTTTTTGGGGGCAAATTTGTGCAACCTGGCAAGAAAAAAATGGGGAAGTCCCAAAGGTACAAATGGTTTTTATTTGGAAAAAATGGACTCAAGTTCACACATTATGAGGGGAAAAAAATCTAAAGTTGCCATATTTAGAGGCGACAAGGTATCAAATTATAACAGAAAACCTATTGTTTTCTAGGTCCCCCTCTGCCAAAAAATTTCTATGTCCTCCAGCCAAATTTGGCTAACTCTTCCTGTGCATGATTGCCAACCCACCTACTCCACAAATTTGGGGGGAAAAAGAAAAACACTTGTTGGTACCCTGCAACACTGGTGTGAACATCCATATTAACAAGTAACATTTTGTGGTGATGATTTTGCTGTTAATGCTTGGGTGAGGTCAAAATTTAACATGGGATAAATAAACCAATGAAGCCGATCTAAGTGCGGTGTGAACAGCCATGTGTAGAAGCAATAATGTTTTGTGTGATGGGATTTGTACTGTTGGTGCTACCCAGCTTGGGTGATGCTAAAATTTAAAATGGAATAAATAGACCAAATAGAACTCCAGTGAGTGACTTCAAAACAACAATGCTTAATGACTTAAAACGAGCTCGGGTAAGCCATGCAAACCCGTCTAGGGTTTTGTCTGCCAGGTGATGTGAAATTTGAACCAGGCATTTTAAATAAAACCAAATAATAAACCCTATAAAGAAAAAAAAAGACCTACTAAGATCTAGGTGCAGTGTTTCCCCCGTCACTCCTACTACTTAGACTAATAGGGGTATTTACTAGACTAATAAGTAGGAGCACTGGAGCACATTGCTGACACATGCCAAATGCCTGAACAAATGGAGCTAACAAATTGTGGGCAAAAGTGAGGAGAGAAATGAATAACTTATTATTAAACTGAACTGCTATTAATGATTGACTTGGAGCTTCAAACATAAAGTCCGGTATGCATGGGAGAAGTCAGCCAGTCCTGTGTAAAAACCCCACATCCCCACTTCTGCCCCCACACAACCCCACCCCCGCCCCCCTCCCCCCTCCCCCCCACCACCCAACACACACACACACTCTCTCTCTCACCCCACTTCTCTACTTATACCCATTCTCCAGTCTCCATTTCCTCACTTCTTCTCACCACTACTGGACCATTCTCTCCTCTTCCAAGTCTCCTAGCTTTTTGTTTGTTAGTAGTACACAAGTTGGGTGCTCTTGGTTTTTGAAAGCTTGCAAGCCACAGTTTCTTTTAGAAAGCTTCACAGTTTTTGTTTCTTGGTACGTGAGTTTTGGTTGCAGACCTTTGCAGGGTGGTGGTGGTGGTGTTGGGGTTTTTTTATATCTTGTTTTGGGGAAAAGCTCAGATTGCTCTTTAAGGGTGTGTGTGTTCTACTAATTTCTCCACAGTTTTTTTTTTGGTGTTGGCTGTGCACAGCAGCTGCAGCAAGCAGCCATGGCAGCAAGCAATAGTTTGACATTTGTGGCATTGCTACCTCTTGTTCTCGTGATGGTTAGACCTCTCTCTCTCTCTCTCAGCTCTGATCATATATCCCAGCTTTTAAAAATCTCTTTCCTTGCTTGCTTGCTTTGGATTGATTTTTTTTTTCTTGCTCCAATTGGAGAGACGGATATAATGGTCATGTTGCTGCAGTAATATCCAGATCTTTACTGTCGAGATGTGACGACTGAATTTTATTGTGGGAACTGGTACCTAACTCTTTTTGTTTTCTCCTTGGAGGAGGACCCATGATGATGGTCCCTAACCTTTGTTTCTTTTGTTGCTTGGAGGAGGACTCATGATGATGATTCAGTAGAAGAAGTTGCTCTGAGCTCTAGTTTGTTGCATGATGTGTTCACGTAGTCCGAGGTTTTTTCCGAGTTGACGTAGCACTTGAAAGCTGTTATATTGACGTCCGAATGTTTTTTCCTCCTGGGATTCCCATCATGTAGGTACTGTATATCGGCGCCATCAACATGGTGATGGGTCTCCCGCGCACTGCTGTGGAGGACGAAGTCTCCGGCATGAGTAGTAGTTTCTGGCAGCAGTTGTTGCCATCTACAGTGTCCATTCCACCCATTCTACGCAGCTCCGTGTCGCCGGTTGAAGGTACCTTAACTGCAGATCGATTCGCGGCTGCAATCTCTCGTGGAGCCATTTTTCCAGCCACCGCTGCGGCATTCTGCAAAGTTGCAGGCCTCATTTGCGAACAAGACATTGACATTGGCCCCTACACAAGCAGCAGCAGCCAACAGCAGCATCTTCATGGTCCCCACCCAGCTGCAGGAGCTGCTCCTCGAGCGATGGGTATCAAGACCATCAACGATTTCCAATTCGATTTCTTTCTGGAGGATCAACTGGTGAAAGGAGGGCAAATGAAGCTGGTGGAGAATCTTCACGACCCAATTCCAAAGCGCGCGTTCTTACCGTTTGTGGTAGCGGAAAGCCTCCCGTCCCTCACAACTCCCAACCTGCGACAGCTGCTCCACACTTTCAACATCAACGAAGGAAGCAAGATGGCGACCATAATGGGGACGGCCGTGTACCTATGCGAGAGTCCAGCACTCATGGGCGAGGAGAGAGCATGCCCCACTTCCGTAGAAGCAATGGCGGACTTTGTTTCTTCTGAAATTGGCACCAATGTCGAAGTTCTCGCTACCACTGGGGCTCCTTCCGCCGCTCCCAACAGCTCCAACAGCCGCCCTGTGAGAATCCTGGAGTTCAGCAAACGCAGTTTGCGAGAAGGTGAACACATCGTCATCTGCCATAACTTGATGTTTCCCTCTCAGCTCTACTACTGTCACCATGTCACGGGTACCAAAGTGGTGCAAGCATCTCTGCTGCAGCACCAAGAAGAAGAAGGCAGCACTGGTTCTTCTTCCTCCATCATCCATGCCGTTGCAATCTGCCATTTGGATACCAGCATGTGGGCGTCGGAGCACCCGGCCTTCGCAGCGCTCAACATTCCTCGTGGAGCTGAAGCTTGTCACTGGAGCGGCCAAAACGACTTGGTTTGGATGGCAACTCGCTGAAGAAGAAGAAGATGAAGAAGACGACAGCCACACAGAAGAAGACGTATTTTAATGGATGATAGCTGGTTCATCCATCTACCCACCGCCACCGCCGCCGCCACCTGCTTCCCTTGCCTGCCTGCATGGCCAGCAGCTGGTTCTGCGATGAGCTTTTTTCATTCATTCAAATCAAAATGGTCGTGAGAATGCAACAGCGGTTTTCTGTCCTGATGCTGCTGCTGCAGGAATCCTCTCCTAGATGAACTTTTTCTTGTGCTGTTTTCTGCTGTGGTTACAATCTTTCCTTTCTGTAATTTCATTCCGGCTACTAATCCTCTATCCACTTATTTACTGTGCAATATATATCCTCCTTGAGGGAGGTGATTTTTGTTATCTGGTTCTCGGACTAGTTAGAAGGCTTACTTCATATATTGACATTCATCCATCTGTGTGACTTCTTCTTGGCTAAATATATATTGACATTCATCCATTGGAGTGACTTATTTACAGTTCCTGCACAGTATTCTCATTTATCTTATACTAGTCTTTTGTCTCATGATGAATCTGAAGCTTTGCTTTTCTAATCTGAATTTTTTTCAGGTCTTTTACATTCCCTGGGTATGGATATAGTAAAATATACAATGAGATTATTTTAAGTTGACATGAAGTAAATGTAAAGTATAACAAGCAGCTTGTCACCTAATGGCTCTTCTGTAAATGACATCCATGAAGATGATAAATATTCAATATGCTAATTGAAAACACATGGTGGTTAGCATGGTGAAGCCCAAGTGCATCCTTCAGTTATGCAATAGATGTTTCTCTTGTGCACTCCATATAACCCTATGTTAGATCCCAGCAGGTAGTCAAGATTATTGAAGGAAACTTGAACTTTTTACCATTGGTATCTCGTAAACTTCATATGTCATCTTGTTTATATAGCCAAATTTGGCTAAATCTTCTTATGGATGATCAACACTTCAACTACATCACAAGATTGGAAAAAGAGAAAAAAAAACACTGCCAAGGAGTGTGCATGATGTAAGGTACTATTCTCAATCATGTTTGTTGTATGGAATGAGCAATCAAGACGACAGCAAAGTGTCAGTTAGCCTTCCGATCCAGATTTACAATAATATACACCAAAATCCATGGACAACATCAGCTGCAACTTACAACATGACATTCATGTCCATAGGGTACTAGCCTTCAAGATTCTTTGAAAAAAAGCATTCTCATCATCACAAACACAGTAGCAAGAGTATGAGTAGTAAGTACATGTCCATAACAACAGAGTACTTGAAAGCTTGAAAAGTTGAAGCAGAAAGCAGCAGCTCAGGTAAAAAGAGCAATGTTTAAAAACTATGATTTCAAAACTTTGAAATTAATACTTTTTAAAAATCTGGTCATTTTTATTACTTCTTTATGTTAGTTTGGCAATTAAAACTCCCCAGAATCCAATTATTTTTCACATTTTCTGTCTCTAATTTCTCCCACAGAAAAAAGGCTGCCTCTTGGGTTTTCAATTTCCTTTCCAATTATAAGTTATTTTGCCATTAAACATTTTGCATTGAAGGAAAAAGACCTGAGCTGATTTTGGTAGTGTAGTTTGGAGGGCACATTCCAGGTCAAAAAAATTCCTGCATGTAGGATGGGCATTTTATGAAAAAAAGGCCCACTTAAATGTATTGCCATCTTAAGTGTGCATTTTGCTTTTCAAAATTCCCACTTCTGTTTTTTGTTCTTCCTCATGATACCCGATGGGTGTCATGGGAAATTAAATAAAAATTAATGTGGGAATTTTCTTTAAATAAAAATCAATGCAGGTCTTACACTCGGTAAAGCACATGGTTGTGGGCTTTACCAAAATTGGGCCCATGCTTGGCTGTGGCTTGTGCAGGCCCCTTATTCAGGCAAAGCTTGCAGCCTCAGGCTTACCCTACACATATAAAACAAGTCCCAGAAGATGCTGGGACCCTACCCAATATAGAAAACAAAGGGAAAATTTTCAACTCCTAGAAAATAGGGTAGATAGGCTGGTGAGCAAACACTTAAGAAGTCAAAGGAGGTAGAAAACTCACACATTGTTCCTCTCCGTCTGAAGCTCAAAGAACATTTGTAGCCCTGCACCAACTATGCAAATATTCGCGATTGAAAGTATAAATTTTATTTCTAAATGCACCCTTTGTTGTTTAAAGTTATTAGATGTGATGGAAAGTTACAACCAACTGCACTCTTTTATTTATTTACTTGTTTGAAAGCACTTTGTTGGCTTGCCTACCAAGGCAAGGATATTGTGTTTAGATTCATTATAGAGTATAGTAGCTTAAGGGATTTTGACCCCTAGGTAGTAGGTCTATTTTTATATGAGGATTTTTAAAAGATGATATTTTGGCTTGCGTTGAAACTTGAAATTAGTTATAGAGTTATGATATCTTGAAGGATTTTGAGAGGATTTTTTTTGAAGATTATATTTTTGCATGGTGAAATATTTGAATTTCCATACTTCCTCTTTTGCCTTAAGATACTTTTTAATGTAAATGGCAAGGCCACAGTGTGACACTCCCCTTGTTTTTAAAACTCAAGGAATGGCAGATGGCACACTGAAGTCACTGTAGGGATTTCAGTGACTTTTTTGATTTTGTAGAGTAGACCGAGCTGGGCTTTTTATAAACACCGGGTGCACATCTTTGTCACAAATTGTGTTTGGGTGGGTATATAGGCTAGGTGATGGATCATGTGATTGTTCAATGACAGGTGAAAGCCAAGTGTCAATTCTAGCCTCCTCAAGTCCCCTCCCCCCAACTTGAGCCTTCTCATTCAAACAACTAGAATATTCCAAATTTTGCATAAGGTCCAAATCAATTGTGGCCATGGTGAACTACCAATACTCACATTTAGTACCTTTTTAGCCCAATTCTTCAAATTTCTGAATTTTGTGGTTTTGAACGTAAATCATTGTGAAACGTTAGTGTGAAGAAGTGTTTTTGGTAGATGTTTCTATATTACGAATTATTTTCTAGGATTTGTCAAAATAAAACAAAAAGACCCATCACACAAAGGTTTGGCAGTTGACTTGCAAATGCCTCAATGATACTTTCATCAACAATCTTGTTCTTGTTTTGACTTATTAAAATCCCTTCAATAAACTCTTGGCATATTGTGGAAACATCCCATTCTTGCTCTATAGAGGTGGGATCTAGTTTAATTTCCTTGATTTAGACTTGTGGAAGGGCATTGTTTTACTCTTGGAATTTGTGCAAGTTGCTAATTGGATGGGGGTACAATTGGCCCTTTCAAGGTTAATGGCAACCTACATTAAAATGTGTGATGATATTATTTTGTACAATTTCATAAAGTAAAAAGAATACAATGGGTTTTCTGTGAGAAGTCGAGTGAGTAACTCTAAATTTCACACACAATCTGTCCATACAAATGTCAATTCATTAAAAATAGTGTTAACACTCAATACAAGCATTCTCATCTAAAGCAAGTGTTTTGTACAGAACATTCCTAACCAAGGAAAAACAAAATTAAAAAATCACTCAGAAACCATAACCAACCAACTCTAGTTTGTACACAATGAATAAAATGAAAAGCCCTCTGAGAAGAAATGGTGATAAAGAAAAGTCACCTTGTATTAGTATTGAAAGATGCTCATAAATATTACATTCAAAATTATTTCAAGTATTTTTAGGAATCTTTAAAATGAAAAAAACATTGGTGTTATTGTTTTAAAATGTTTTCAAGTATTCTATACACTTGCCACCACACTTTCAACATTAACTAAATTTATCAATAAATAAAACATTTTAAATTGTAATACTGTACTGGTTCCTCATACCTTGCATAGAACCTTTTGAAGGCATGCAAAAATACAAATGTCAAACAACAAAGTCATATGCATTACTATTCACATTCACATAATATTAAATTGAACGTGCGACTATATTTGATTCATCAAACAAGTGCATTAATCTATTAGGCTTCCACTTGAGTTACAAATTTAAAGTGTTTGTGTACTTTGGTATGAAATTTACTAGGTAAAGTCTTTGTTATTCGTGAATCAAATGACATCATAAGTTGCATTTGACCTTAATCATTTCATTTGTTCATTAAACATAAGTGAATATGACTAATAACTAGCAAATGCACATTTGTAATTTTATCTTCTGAGTAAAGACCATAAAAATAAATGCATTCAATATTGTTGATTGAACATGGTTGAGTGGACCCTAGCACCAAGTTAATGTTTCCACTTTGGAGGTGATAATTCTTTTTTGGTAAAATAGGTGTCATGGTTGCCCTAATGCCTCCCCAAGGTTCGATATCTACCTACTATGCAAATTAGATCACCCGTAGACCTCTGGATTCTTGTTGAACTTTGATTGTTTATAAGGGGCAACAAGTACCTAGACTAATGCTAAATTGAACACAAGTAAAGGTGAATTATTTTTTTTGCTTCATATTCTAGTATGAAAAGACCTTTGAATTATGTTAGGTTTCATTAACATTAAAAAGAACCCTTAGCATAGTACAATGTACCTTGCAAGATATTACAATGATCTTCTAGTTAAAAATATAACTACCCTAATACCTTTTCAGGATTTAAAAAATATATATTTGATAATGTTGAATTTTTAAAAAATCTTTGTTTGAAATGTTGAAATTTAAGGAAATTATGAAGGAAGGATTTTTTTTCTAAATTGGTCTCATTGTGTTAGAGGTTTAGGAACCTACCAAAGAAGTTGCCTATATTTCTTGCCAATTTTTCATAAATGTTTTTATTATCAAAGTAGATTTTGAAAAATAGTCATTATTCAGCACCTGAATGCTGAACTTGAAAAGGTAAATAGAACATACTACTTATTAAATAGAAGATTGAACAATCCCTATCTATATATTGAAAAATATTTGTCCATTAGTAACAAAAAATGTTAGACTTGCAAGCATGGACATGGATGTTTTTTTTCTAGGCAAACTTTCACACCACAAAAATAAAATTTAACACAAGTTACAAAGGATTTTTGTGAAAAAAATGCACCAAAGAGCTAGATTTCAAGGGAAATATTTTTTGAATTTGCCATATGGCAAGAGTGTAGTTTAGGGGGTACACCCCCAAGCTCCCTTGTCATGCCAAGAACACCATCTTTCTCAAAAAAAGAAATAAAAAATTCTCTTTTATTTATTTAGTGATGAGGACCCTCCTTTTCATAAAACAACAAGCATCCTTTATTTAGTAACAAATGCTTTTGTCCTTCAAGTGGAGGAACCATATTGTGATGCAAAGCAATGTGATCTAAAAAGACTAAGAATGCATCTCTATCTCCTCTTGTAAAAATCTCTCTCCATATAAAATTTGAAAAATAGGTGTTTAAATAGTGCTTTGCTTGTTCACCAGGGAGGGATATTTATAGTTAGGAAATGTGAATATGTGGGATCACTAGGATTTCTTTACATTTTTTGGCAAGGACCACCAAAAGTTCTTGGCATGACCCAAAGCTTCCCTAGGAAAACTCTAGGTGTACCCTCTAAAATACACTCTTGCTTTTTAGACAGTGGGTTTTACAATGCGCTAAAATATAGGAGTCCTTAAAATTTTGTACTTTCCTATATATTAAGGAAGGTAGTTTGTTTTGTATACAACGTTAAGATCTTCCAAATCACAGGCCTTCCTCTTGAGCACTTGATATCATTGGAAATCCCATGATGAGTAGGTGTGCACTAAGGTGGTTCTGTATTGTTTAGACGTATCATGCAAGAATTATTGAATATTGAATAATTTTGTGAAAGAAAATTCAACAAAATCAAAACCAAAATTCTTAAGAAAATTGGGATGAACTCTTGAGTAGTTAGAAAGCCTTTGTTGAGTGGTATTTTGTGGAGCTGATTTCATTATTTTTAGAACAATAGTGTGAGAGATATTGAAATTTGAGTAATTTTTGTCATTGAAAATTCAACTAAATTACAAAAAGAAGTTTTGGAAGCAAAAATTAATTGGGTAACATGTTCACAATTGGGCCATTGGCCCATGCCACTCTACTTAATATGACATCTCAAGTTTCAAGACCCTCTTCTTTGACATCAAATGTTGAGCGAGATTTGGAGTGGGTGAAAATTGTTGTGGATTGTGACATTGATACAGATATAGCAAATCTCAAGAGTCTAATATCGTAGCAGGATGTGAAAACAGTGTTTTTAACAACAAATCTTGATTTCCAAAAAACAAATAGCTTTTAAACACATTTTGCCCAGGTTTTTTTCAAAAACATTTAACAAAATAGCTAAAATTTGCCACCAAACAAAAATCAATGATGAAGAATGCAATATAAACTACACCTCATGATTTTTTTCAGTAGCTTATTGGGCAAAAAAAATTGTTTGGTTGTTTCTAGTGGCAGAGGATGCACCCTTTATTTCAAATAGTGTTCTCAATTGTCAAGGAGAAGCTCAGGCCAAAAAAGAGTGTTTTTGTGAGGTATTGTGTAATCAGAAGTAAGGGGGAAAAAAGAGTAAAACCGCCAGATTCATATATATGTGGTTTTCATTGTGTAGCCAAACATATATTTAGATTTTTTTTAATTTACTTTATTTCTGGTTTATAGCCAGATTTGGCTAAATCTTCTTAGGGATGATCATCAATTTTCTACATCTTCCAATGAATTAATTGCCACTTTAGCTAAAAACAGAAAATCCTAAAACAAACACTGGTCCCAAAGATGTAACTACCATAGCCTAGAGTAAGTTTCCACATTGACAAAATGAATAATTTTATTTTTTTTAAAGAATTCGTTTTCTAATTTTGAAATTATATTTTTTTCCATCAGCTACTATGATATTGTGATATGAGTAGTGAAATTATTCAGAATGCAGCCTATGCTAATTATGATGATTTTCAACATGTCAACTTCATATTTTCTCAAATTTTCATTTTCACTATTTTGAGGATTATTTAATGATGAAACTGACCTTAAGGTAAGGTAATTGGGAGATTAGATGTCCCCTTGGCCTTTTATCTTTGCCTGAAGCCCTTGCTAGATATCATGCAATCTCAGAAGTACTTAGTATACAATGTACATACAACATGACACCCCCTACTTGAGAACTCTGGTGGCAAATTGTGGTGATGACCAAATCCAGGCCAAATCCTTCCCAACCTTTTTGCACATATCTGCCCCTGTACCACCAGCCAGGATCACTGTTTCTTATTTTTAAAGGAATTTTGGTTTGCAACCAAAGTGCTGTTCGTGGAAAGGAAGATTCAGCCAAATCTGGCTATAAACCAAATATGAAATACAAATTTTGAATCATCCTTTTTATATTTTTGGCTACACACTGAAAACCAAATATACTAATTTGGTGGTTTTTTACTCTCTTTTTTCCCATTTTTTGGCGATTGAACCCTTGAAATACACTTCATTTTTTAATTTTAAATATTTAATTCCTTTTTTGGGGGAAACTTTTGCCAATAAAAAGGCTGACCAGGATTTTTCTTTTTAAACTGTACCAACTTTGCCAGTGTCGGTGCTGTGCAGAGCCCATCACTTTGGGCTAGTTGATTGTCAATCATTGAATGTGCACTCAAGACAAAATGGCACAAGAAATGAAGGAAAACAAAATTCTACCTAGACGACAATAGAGCAAGTGACTTGATTCAGCAAAATTTTGTGTGGCAATAAGATACATACATTGTAGCATTCGGTGTATTTTTGGGGTCAATTTTGTGATGTAACAAAAGTGGGGATCATCAGGAGGAAGGATTTAGCCAAACTTGGCTATAATAAACAAGATATGAAAATAATTTTTAAAAAAAATCCTTCTATATTTTTGGCAACCTCCTGGAAGCAAATATACAATTCTGGTGATTTTTTGATTTTTTTTCAATTTCGAATTCTGGCTATTAAGAACCATACAAATTGATCTATTTCTTCTTTAAAATTTTAAATTTTCCTTTCAGCGAAATATCACGAGTACAAAACAAAATGAAATAAAGGCTGGGTACCATTTATAAATAGCATGGGGACTAGTAAGTAAACATAATAGAAAGTTAATATGGAGACAAAGAAGCCATATAACCAATCACCTAGTAGAATTATGGTAAACCAGCCCGTCTCCAAACAAAACCCATAACCAAATGCCCTATGTGTGTTCACTAAGTGCCCTATTATTGCATGCTTGGCCATGACTTTTAGTGTTCAGACATTTGGCTTCATACATCCAAAGAATGAACTTTTGTGTTCATTTATGGGTTTGAGCACTAACTTGTGTTTTTTTTTAATGTTTGGTTATGGGTTGTCAACTAGCACGCTTTGGTGCACATAAGTGGTCATAAAATGTGTAAACTCATTAGGGGTTGGGGGTTTGGCATTTGGTTATGAGAGGGTTATTGTATGATTTTAGGGTTTAGGTTGTTCAATAGCACACAGTTCAAAACATTTATACCTTGTTTTAGCAACCGTAACACAATAGTATTTTTGAACCCCCGAACAAGGGAAATTAATGTTAACCCCTAAAGGAGCACACCTTGTCACACTCCTCCAAATTATTGCGTTTTGGATTCCCTCCAAAAAGGGAGTAGAATTCAGACATACCAAGGTCGAGTTCTCCTAAATTCCCTCCAAAAAGGGAGTAGAATGTCAAACATACCAAGGCCGAGTTTTCCTTCTTTCATTCTAAAAAAATGAGTTCATCAAGTTCAAATGTTTTGGGGTGTCATCTCTAGCAAGTATTGCAAAGGAAAACTTGCAATGTTTTTTAGAAATCTTCATTCCTAGTGTAGAGTGTTTGGGAAATAGACCAGCAAATCAAACTTCAAAGTAGAACAAGAGGCAGATCAAAGTCTTACAAAGGTAGAAGGATCATTGGTAGAGTTTGTACGGATTTTGAAGAGTGAAACAAAGCATCAAAGTGAGGTGGTGAAACATGAACAAATTACATATTAGCAAATTGAAGGTGTGAATGTAGAACAAATTGCAAATCAGTAACAAAGAAAGGGGAAATATGTGCAAAAGGACGAAAAACAAGTTTTAGGGTTGTGGTGTGTAATTCAGACAAGTTGTGTAAACCAAAAAAAGGTTCGTAAAACAAGGAAGATCATAAAATAAACATTGTAGTTCAAAAAGCAAATGCAGAAGACAAAAAATAAAAAGATCAAAACATAAAGGCAAAGCCAAATATGAAACCTAAAATAAATCACGAGGTCATTAATAGGATTTACAAAGAAAAGTTTGAGAAGTTATTGTATCACCATTGGATACAAAAGTCCATTCGGATAGATTCCAAAGAACCAAGACCAAAAAAGCCAAGATACCCAATAGTTTGGGTCAATCACACATAGTGATTCATTCCTATAGCTTGCATAGCCATAGCTAACATCAATTTAGTGTGGGAAGATTTTTCAAACTTTTGGGATCTTATTAGCAAAAACGACAAATTAACATCATATGCTATTAAATCTTATCTTGATTTGACAAAAATTTTGTGGTCTTGGGTTGATTACAAAAAGGATAAATGCATACCCCTGTTGGGCAAAGAACACATAGGCCCTACTTGCTATAGGCTTGGGCCAAGAGGATTTGGTGGAACATGAAGACATGCAATGACAAAACATATGTCCTTCATAGGTGACGATCAACAGTATTGGACAAGGAGAATGTGCCCCTAAAGCTTGGATCACCCAACCCGAATTAACCTACACTAACACCACTACCCAGCTCTAGCCACCTTACACTAACCTACATCAAACACATTGCAAAGACCTAATCAACTTGTAGTAGTAACCCAACAAAGATCCAATCAATCGATAACACTAACACAACAAAGACCCAACCAACTTGCATCATCCTAACACCATACGTCCCATGTGAGGCAAAATTCTTAAGCACCAAAAAAAAGGACATGGACAGACCAATCTTTGGAAGAAATAATGGATGTTGTTGAACAAGGGAACCACTCATTGTGAAAGGCAAGTCGCCATTAATGTATACTTCTCACTTCCCTATCTGATCACCAAAATGGTAAAACTAGATTAGGGAAAATGGGGCCAACATGTGTACTTCAAAGCAGGAGGATGTGGCAATAATCACATGGACCTTAGCAATCTAGGAATGTGGGCTTAGTCTAACCTTATAGCAACCTAAGTTGAAGGTTGCAGAAATCACCTAAACAAGACTAACACCATTCAGAGATGGTGTTCCAAGTGACTCATGGTGGCATGGTTCCAAAATAGACATCCCCACCTAACCATCAAACAAGCTGAAAGGTTAAATGTAAGCAAAGCACAAGGACTGATTGCAAACTCCTACATTTTTTTCTATAACAATTTACAAAACATGTACTAGTAACATAATTACATACCAAACCATATTTGGAAACTGGGATTCAAGCAGGCAAGCAAGCTAGAGCTAAGGTTCTGGTTAGAAAAAGGTCATACATAGTATACAACATTATTCCGAAGTCCCACAAATGGCTAACTATGAATTTTGTAGTGAATGTTACATGGACAATTCTACCAGGATTCTACATTTTATGGGGAGAGAAGATGTGTTATGACTACATCAAATAGTGCAAATCAAAAACTTGTATGGCAATGCAAACAAAGGCATAGATGACAATTTTCCTATTCAAAGAGTTTCATTTTTCAAGAGGTTAGTTCTTGGTGGTATCTCCCAAACTAATTGTCATTTATTGATACTTGATGGTCATGGGTCACATGTCATATTAAAAGCCATAAAACAAGCAATGGATTTTGGGTTAGACATGATAACATTACCTTCACACACCTCACATGCCCTCTAGCCCTTAAACGTCTCTTGCTTCAAGCCTTTCAAAACAACATCTAAAAAAGAAATGGATACAACTATCACTATGAAAAAATATAAGGTTTTACAACTGGGCTTGTAATTGGGTTTTCCAATTGCAATGAACAATGACAACTCATGGTATTTATACAACCTTAAATGTTATCGAACAAGTTACAACAATTATAACAAACCCCCTATGTTGTATACAATATCATATATATGGTGCAACTCACATGCAACTATATGCAACTTCTTTGCAACTAATTTCCACATCATATTCCCACACACATTCCAATGTGGCAAACAAAATGCCAACGTGGCATTTCATCCATTTGTCAACAAATGACGTATGTTAATACCTTTTGCAACTTATTTACAACTATTTTATAACTAATTTCACAAATATAATCTTTAACTATTTCATTCATCCATTTGATGAATAAAATTTATTCATATATTTTTTAACATATCTACAATTATTTTACAACTAGTTCAACAAATATATTTTTTCATTATTTCATTCATCCATTTGATGTGAATGGATTTTATCCCAATCCTTTACAACTTATTTACAACTATTTTACAACTAGTTTGACGAATATATTCTTTTATTATTTCATTCATCCATTTGACAAATGGATTTTAAATATCCTTATCTTTTGCAACTTATATTTTACAACTCTTTTATAACTATTTTAACGAATATATTCTTTAATTATTTCATTCATCCATTTGAGTAATGAATTTTGTTCCTATCCTTTGCAACTAATTGAACAACTAAAGATGAAATGAAAGTAAAAGATTTAGTAACTAATTTGTAACTAGGTGTTTAAATTTGGGTTTCAAGCAATTGTATGGTATTTGATTTTAGTAATACTAAATAATTAAATTCCAACTTACAATGCATTTTTCCAAACTTCGCACAACCATTATAATGTTGAATTGCATTGGACATCATTATTTATAAACATGAAATGGATTTGAAACTTTAAATACATTTGCATTCCATGTTGAAAAATACATTACAAATTTTTTTTTAATGTTATTATCAAAAAACAGTTTAATTATGAATCTAAACATAACACCCAAGCTATATATAACAATCATTGTTCTTTATTTTTTAAAAAGGTCAGATCCTAAAAATAATGACCCACAACAATCAAATATTTTCATTTAAAACATTATGTTTCATAAATGAATGTTTTCTTCTATTTTTGTTGAAATGGAACTTGAGCCATGCAATTTTTTCAATGCACCTTATCTATTTAAAATCTACCATGATACGACATTTAATTCCATATGTGAAATGAAATCAATAACATATCAAAACATTATAATGTCAAAAGTACGTAAATAATCCCTTCAACTTAAATAAAACTAATTTACAATTATACTGCCACTAACATGCAACTTATTTGTCATTAAAATGCAACATATAAAACATTGATACAAACTAAACTATAATTTGTACACTTGCAAATATAATTAAATAGTGTGCTTATAATTAAGTAAATTGAATTACAATTTTAGGTACTTTTGAAAAAATCTTAATTTGTATACATAATTTTGATGTACATCCAAAAGTAAAAACTTTCAACATTTAAGAGTAAGAGTAAAAACCTTCAACATCCAAGAATAAAAGTAAGGACCTTCAATATCCCTTAATAAAAACACATATTTTTAACATTGAAAACCAAAAGTAAGAACTTTGAACATTTAAAGTAAAAGCAATAACCTTGAACATTAAAAAATAAAAGTAAAAACCTTCAACATCCAAAAGTATGAGCAAGAACCTTCAACATTCAAAAGAAACAACAAAAACTTTCAACATTCAAAAGTAAGAGCAAAAACCTTCAACCTCTCTAAAAGTAAGACCTTCAACTTCTCTAAAAACAAAAATAAAAACCTTCAACCTCCAATAATAAAAACAAAAACCTTCAACTGCTCTAAAAGTAAGAAAAAAAACCTTTAACCTCTAAGAGTAAATATAAAAACCTTCAATTGCTCTAAAAGCAAAAAAAAAAACCTTCAACCTCTAAGAGCAAAAACAAAATCCTTCGATTTCTTTAAAAACAAGAACAAGAACCTTCAACTTCCAAGAAAAAAATGCTTTCAACATCTTTAAAAACAAAAATAATAACCTTCAACCTATGAGAGGAAAAATAAAAAACCTTCAACCTCTCTAAGAATAAGAATAAGAACCTTCAACCTTCAAGAGAAAAAACAAAAGCCTTCAACCTCTTGAAGAGTAAGAACAAGAACCTTCAACCTCCAAAATAAAAAACAAAAAACTTCAATCTCCAAATTATTTAAATAAATAATATAACGTATAACAACCTTTTAATTTTAGTTTTAAATTAAACAAATAAAAATAATCATAGTATAACACATGATATGAAAATTACATCACCAAAAAACTAGGAAATACACAAAATGTTTGAATAAAAAGATATTTTTTAAAAGTTCATTTTGAATTTCTTGACAATAAGCATAAATGCATGAAGGTCATTGATGCATTGGGGTAGATATGTTGATATAGTGCCACATGTCATTTGCTTAAGGGATTTTCGCCCAAATTTTAGATTTTTAAATTTCAAATTTTAAGTTGAAATATAGTTGTATACTAGTTGCAAACAAGTTGAAATGTCATGTATATTGGGTGATGGAAATGTATACATGTAGCATGATCATATGTGTTACTCAAGGCTGTACATTTGTTGCAAAGTAGTCATTGATTAGTAACTAAATTTATCTTAGTTGTGATGTAGTTGTTACATGCGACTAAAATGCAATTTGTCAACAAAGTCAAACATGGTTGATTATAGTCGTATATACAATGCGTACATCGTATTGTATAAATATACATCTTGCAATTAATTTATAACTACAACACAACTTTTTTATTTTTAACATGGAATTTTATTTATTAATTTGTCATATTTCCACGGGACAGTTGCAATGCAGTTATATATTAGTTGTTTTAGAGCTTTAATTATCGGATGGTTTAATTGTCGCAAACACAATTTCTCATAGTGTATGGTTGTAAGAATATACCAAAAACTAAACAAAATAACATTTGCTACATGGGTGGACAAAGTAATAGACCAATCGTTGACCAAGGATAACATTAGTTCAGGGTTTAGGGTTACCAACATTTGGCCTTTAAATCTTAGAGCAATGGATGAAAGGACACAACCATCAACAATTTACATAAAAACAACAACAATGGATGGAGAACATTCATATGAAGATGGGTACATATCAGGAGACCCAAATGATCATGTTTAAGAAGATGGTCAAAACCAACAAAATGAATAGCAGTCTATAACTGTTGAATTATTGAACATAGCAAGCATATCTAATGTTTTTCAAATAAAACGCGGAGAATTTAATAATCCAAATGGATTTGAACAACACTATTATGTGGAGAAGCCTCATGTTCTTGTTGAAGAAGAATGTTGTGTTGAAGAAGCTCCCCATGTAGTCGACATAGTTCAGCCAACATCCGAACTATTACAAGATGCCCCCATCTCAAAAGATCTTGCAAAAGGAGATGCACTTATGTAGCTTGTTATCCCTACTTCACCTATTTGCAAGACACACACAATGGAAAAAACTTAATAGATCATTTTTAATCACATGTCATGACATCTACAAACTCTCTAAATGTCCTACAACAAAAAAAATTAATAATAAAATAAAATAAAATAAAATAACCATTGACGAAATAGTTGCAGACAATATTAGAGAAGCTTGGGTTAAGGAGAGGGAGAAAAAGCGAGCTAAGAAGGCAACATATGCCCAAGGAGTAACAACGAGAGCAACTCAAAAGACAATTAACAAGATTGCAAAGGCCAAATTTGTTGTTGCTTAGTTTATAGTAGCAATAAGTTAAACAAGAAATTGGTTCCACCAATATATCCAAACAAGCTACCATGCACACCCATTGGGATACAAAGGTGTCAACCTAAGATTCAGAACAAAAGCCCAGTGGATAACTAGGCAATCAACAATAAAAAGAAAGCAAGAAAATGGATGTGTTCTAACAACACTCCACCCTCTTAACAATCTGGTCCCTCTCCACCTTGCCATGTTCTATACCTTTTTTACCATAACTCTCTCCTTCTCCCCTTAAACCTTAACCTTGACCCTCTCCCTCCCCACCCAAACCGAAACTTTGTCAACCATCTCCATCTCCCTCTACAACACCACCCTAAACCCTCCTTACTTTTAATTATTAAAACAAAAAACATGGCGGGGTAGGGGGGGAAAGCTTGAAATTTTCAAAATTGCAAATAATCAAGGAGCTGAATAAGACAATGGGCAAGTTGACTAATAACCAAAAGTTCACATGAAGACCACGGCCATCGAACTTTGGGAAAAACCAAGAAGAAGACAACAGCTTTGGGAGTTTTGGAAAAATCCAGGAAGAAGAAGACCATGGCTTTGAGGGTACTGCCAGGGATAAGAAGATGACTTTCGGAACTTTGGAAAAAACCATGAAAACGAAGACCATGACTTCAAGGATTTGGCTAGGAAGAAGAAGACCATAGCCTTGGAATTTTGGAAAAAAACCAAGAATAAGAAGAACACAACTTTGGGAGCTTTGGAAAAAACCATGAAGAACAAGACCACAACTTTGAAGTTTCAATCACGAAAAAGAAGACCATAGCCATGGAGTATTGGAAAAAAACTAGGAAAAAAAGACCAGACTTTGTGAGCTTTGGAAAAAACCGTGAAGAAGAAGACCATAGCCATGGAGTTTTCGAAAAAACCAGGAAGAAGACCACAACTTTAAGAGCTTTGGAAAAAACTAAGATTATAAGAAGAAGACCGAACCCATGTTTTTTACTATCCTAGTTTTTTACCCAAAAGTTGTAAACATGAGGGGAGGAAGTCAAAGATTTGTGTAGACCTACAAAACACAAGAAGGGGGAAGTCAAAGCTCTTTAAAAATTATAAAAAATCAAGAAGAAGATGATGACGATCAAATTTAGGGGGGTGTCAAATTTCCCAACATACCTGCAAGCAACAAAAAGAAAAATAAAATCATAGGGATCATGAAACTAGTAAGAAGAAGAGCATGAAATTAATGTAATGCCAAGAAATGAAAAGATGAACATCACAAGGGTGAAGAGGCATGAAGCTTGAGGATCATGAAACCAAGAAGAAGAACATGAGAAATATGTAAGGCCAAGAAATCAAGAAACAAACATCACGAGGGTGAAAAGGCACGAAGATTGTATCTCATTCAAATCTCACAAACCTTGGAAAGTTCAAATTCTCATGAAGCTCAAAAAACTTGGAACATCATGAAGCTTAGAAGTTGCTTAGAAAGTTCAAAGCTCAAAAGAGCCAAGTGATCACCCTGAGGTGGAGAGAAATTGAAAGACCAAAAACTTTGCAAAATAGAAACAAGTGGATTCAAAATGATGGTTCAATTGAAACGGATGGTGTTGCAACACATTGTTATGAGCAAGTGCCCATAAATTTCAGCTGTTTTCAACTTTAGGGTTCTTCAAACATTTGGCCACCCATGTCCATCCAATCTTAACCCTTATGCTTGGATAGATCTACACTACAGAAACCAATTATGAACATTTGTGTAACGAATTTGCTTATTTCTACATCCAAGTTTGGGATGTGATAGGTAATGTACATCCACCACTCTTGTTCTGTTTGCTTATAGATGCCATGTGTCCTAAGACTTTTTTTTGCCACTCTTGACCCGCCTTGATTTGGGTGGGCATATCTCACTCAGATTCTACTACTTTTAAATGCTATAAATTGCAATGGGTGTGCCCATATTAGGGCTATAATTTTCATTTTCACATCAAATTCAGGCGACTCCACCCCTGAATTTCAGCAACCTCTGAGCCACTATGTGTTCAGACATAGGCTGGTTTACCCTACTACCTATTGGAGTGTATAGCAATACAAAGCAAAGGAAATGCTTTGGGTAGGAGCCAAGAAGAAAAGCCCAATAAAATTGTAGTATGAACCAAAAGTATGATCAAGGGCCTATGTCAACAAGCTACCACTGAAACTTGAGTGGCTTCAAGGGTTTACTGTATATTCCTGGAATGTAAGTAACTTCTTTTCCCGTCTTTTCAATTTCCAACAATAAAGATTTGAATCCGATTCTGGCAGAGAGGCTACTCACCTAGAAAACCCAAAAAAGTTAGAATCTATCTTCCCAACTTGTAGACGGTTTGTCCATACACATATCTCTCTCTCTCTCTCTCGCTCTCACACACACACACACACATGACGACTTGGACACAGCCACCAAAAACTGTCATCACTCACCACTGGGTGACCAACTAGATCCTTGATCCTGTCATTCCCTTCTCAACTACCAAGTATCATATTTTATATACAAACCCCCCCCCTTCCCGTTTTGTCCATATGTAAATTGTCATCTTTGACATTGCACAAACCATCACAACGCCCTTTTTGTCCATACATAATATTTTCATCTTTGACATTGCACAAACCATCCATTCCAGTGGCCGGTCTCCTTCAAACCTAAAAGGACATTGTTTCTCTCCTCCCACCTTTTGTTTGTCTAGTCAGGCAGATTCATATACTTATTAAGTTTTTAATTTCAGTATATTGTCCTCTAATAGCACATAAATGGAAAAATTTCGTGCAATAGACTAGTTCAAAAGGCCATTGGTTTTTGGCCCACAGAAGTTGGTTTTTTTTTGGCACATCTACCTTACTCTTTTGTTATTTCCATCATCAATGCCCAAACCATCTGTCTCAAAAAAAAAAGCAATAGCAACCTCTTTTTTGGGTTTATTTCCCCATAAAAGAAATTCTTATTCCTTGGGCTTTCATCTCTGTTTTGTAGGTTGTATAATGCACCCCTGGCATTCAATTGCTTCCACAAACAACTGGCCCTGTGGGCCTACCACCAGTCCTTCAGACATTGAGTGCCTGAAGGCATATTTGATCTCGTCTGCAGCGCCCTTTGCCCATGACGGGCTGCATGATGGGATCATTTGCTCATACAATGAGTGAATGAATGATATATGTGATTGTTGTTGTTACTTCTAGGGCCATTAATAATTGTTAGGAGAAAGAATGTATTCTTTATTGGTGTTTCATAGTGGTCAGTCAATGGGGCCCTAGTGACGTCCTAGTGCGATAAAGTTCCCTTCAGGACCTCTTTATAATAAGTAAGTTCACAGTTCGTTAGGAAAGCATTTGCAGGAAGTAATAAGACAACCACCCAAAAAGTGATCATCAAATTAATGAGAAAAAACTGGTGTGAGAATGACAAAACATTTGTCTTTTAAATTCCAAAAAGTAAAATGGATTTCAAGTGGGGATTTGTTGCTGGTGATTTGAAGTGTAGGGTAATGCCCCAGGCTGCAAGCATTACCCGAATAAGCGCCCATGTGAGGCAACCCAAGGTGGCAGGCCTGATTCCCGTAATGCTCATGACCAAAGTGCATTATACACAAAATAGAAGTCAATGCGTTTGTTTTTATTTTATTTATTTTTAACCATGATACCCAGTGCATACCAGCTGGGTACCCACCGTGCATTGTGGTAAAAAGAAAAATTAAAAGTAATGCCTGCATTTTGAAAAGCTAAACACCCACCTCTGCAGCCATTTCACTTTTGGAATGCCCACTCGCTGCGGCTGACGTTTGATCGCATGCATAAGGTGTCCTCTCCATTGCCACAAAGTGAGGAGGCTTTTAGAATTTGCATTCAGTCCCTAAATAATAGGATTGGTGGAAACAGTTTTGTCTTGAAGCCTGTATTTAGGGCATTGTGAGATAACATGGTCAAGAATGACAACAAATGATTCCTCATCACTGCTACTCGCAAGGTTCATAGGGAGTTTGGTAACGCCATTGGGTTTAATTTAATTGGAGAAGCTCACAAAGAGAGGGAATCAGAGCCCAAAATCATACTACCCATCTGATCTGAAGTTTGATGGTGGGGTCAAGAGCCTTGACATTCATTCATATTCAGGCATTCCGTTATTTTCTCTGTTCAAATGACCGACCCTTTGCCTTTGCCATATGCAATGCTTACTTAGCTCGAGGCATTTCTCCGCCTCGATCTTGCAGCTGTGTGTATGTATCTACATGACTGTACTACACAGCAGCCCTCAAAAACGGCCTAGTATGACCCACTATGTTAATGTAGACCTGCTCTGTTTGATGCATTCACCACCTCATCTTTGCCCCTATGGTAGTGATACCGCTTTAGGTCTGTACTTTTGGGTTGCTGCCAATCTTTAAAGAAGCAGCCAAACCAATCAATTTTGCTGGAACTGGAAGATCAATCTTTAAAGAAACAGCTACACGAATCAATTTTGCTCCATCTGGAAGATCCACATGGATCCTAGATCACAACCTGGGATGTTGAAATACTGGGGATAAGTACAAAATAGTCGGTCACTTTTGAAAATTACTTGGAGGTCAATTTTGTTTTTAAAATTCTAAGGAGATTGATATAAGCATTTTTAGGTTTTGTGGCCAGAACATGCATGCTTTTACAGGCTTCAATTTATGGATGCTAGTCTACTAGCTGGCCCAATTTCATAAGAATAGGTTGCATATGACCATGCATGCTAATATCTGTTTGGGCAAACAAATTGCATAAGTAATATGCAAGTCCAGCACATTGAATTGTTAGTTCACTTAATATAAGTGAGAAAAGAAATTCTGACAAATTCCCTTGCCTTTCATATTCTCATTCAACAAAGGGTCCCTGCACCTAATGGACAATGTCCTACTCCCAAATAGCTTTCATGTTAGGAGACTTATGTTCAAACAAGATATGAGTACCAGTGTTGGGCAGGTATCAGAAATCAGTTGGGTTTTAGTGGGTTCTCATTCCAGTTTTCATTTTGAAATCCAACTATTCTCGTTTTGAGTGAGACCTAACATTTTGAAAACCGACCAGGTATCACAGAGGCTCAAACCTGGTACCTATGAAGGTTATAAAGTAAACCCTCAAGGTTAGTTTTCATGTTTGTATAGGTTTATAAAAATTCAAAATAGATAGAATTGTCTACCCATTCTCATTATGGCTATTTTAACCCTAAACTGAAGCATTATGTGAAGTATCATTACGAAGCTTCTTCCTCTTACTAGGGACAACGAAATCTCAAGAATGAGAATACTAATAAGAATCATGATTTTGCAAAATGAACAACCAATTAGATCAGGTAACAACCATGATAAGTTCAATTGACTTATTTGGAACAACATGGATAAATTCTAAACATGTGGGTGGGGTCATACCATGTCATACAAGAAATGACATATCCATGGTATGACCTATATACTAGTACAACATTGGTTTGAACCTAAGATTATTAAAATATCATAGGAAACATTAACTACAATATCACAGCTCTTCATGTTTGCATTGCGTAGTTGAACTTTAAGTTTAAACTTTGCACATGTTAATGGGGTTAACTTTAAAACCATTTGGATCAAGAACCATTAAAGTAACAAACATGCATGTATTATTTCATGTGACTTTATGGTTAATACTTAAGTCTACTTTTGAAAAGATCTTGGGTGAGAACCTCATTTGGGTGAGAACCAACCTACTTGAAAAGTGACAGTTCTCATTTTGATGATTATCTAAAAATTGATCAAGGTATAAGATTTTGAAAAAAAAACTAAGAACCAAACCGATTCTCTTTTTCATATGAGAATTGGTACCAATAGTACTTTCAAGAATTGAGAACTACCCAACATTGATGAGCACTCAATTTTTTCATTGAATCCCCAGTCTTACCATTAGAGATATTTTTAATTCACTTTTAACTGGTCCCTGCTAGGTCATGGGGGCTTTCTTGTGCCAAGCTTCAACCCCTTTTGGCCTTGTGTGTCTTTACATTTTTTTCTTTCAACCTAGTGGGGGTCTTTTTAGAAAAAAAATTTAGACCATCAAATCTAGCAATCCCATTGGGATTTAGTTTATAATTTCAAACCTACAAACAACCCTTTTATGTTGAACATTAAAAATAATGATGCCTTTGTACCATTTTCATTGGTCTTCTAAAATGTTTACAAACCTACCAAACCTTATTACAAATTTAACTTTAGTTCATTTGAAACAATTTTTAAAAACTCAAATTGCCAAATTCAGCAATTTCATTGGTCACATTAATATTTCTTCACAACTACACACAAGCCTATTCAACACCCTCTATAGTACACTAAATATTATAACCTTGTGTGTATATAGACAATGTGTTAAAAAATAATAATAATCTAGAAGCATGTTCTTTCTACTTGTTCCCAACAAAGTTCCCATTCATCCTTCAAACACAATATAGTATGTTATGCTTATAATGTATATGGGAGATTAAATTTTGCAAATAATTAATAAGTTTGTTATGTAAGCTTTGATAAAACAACTTTCCAAGTTTGTTAAAGTCGTAATCAGTTTTGGCTTGTCAAAGTTTTACTCCTTGGCTTTTGCTGAGGTGATAGAATGTATGTAGGTTTCTCAAAGATTAATAACAAAATATATAATATAACCTTGGTTCACAACCTTAAAAAATGAATCCCAAAGGAATTTTTTTTTCTTTAATCACAACTTTAAAAATGAATCCACACAAAAAAAAATGTAATTGTTTATGCAAGATGAAGCATTCCCTAACTAGGCTTCTACTATTTTGTCTTGTCAAGCTCCACCTTCATTACAAGACCTCAATATTGGAAGACCTTTAAGAAAATAACTCATTCGAAACAAAACATTATCAAAACTCTTCAATATTGCTAAAAGGCCAAATAATACCTAGTCATTCATGTATATAACCCATGTTAAAACAAGGTCAATTCTTTCAATTTTATCTTTGATGAAATCATCATTTTTTGCATCTTGTTGCCAAATTGGTATCTTAACCTTTTAAATTATTTGAAGGTGTTGTCACGATTTAAAATTAATGTGAGAACAACAACACCGATATTTGGTAGAAAAAAGTTTTCAATTTTAGTTTCATATTACCTCTTTGTATAATAACCAATTGTTGAGGAGTGCCTTGCAAAACCATTGGCTAGTTGCACAAAACTTATAAACAATAACTTTTGTGGGCCATGCCACATGATTGGCTCCTTATCATAACAACAACACACAATTGGCTCCTTTCACAACTTGCGGTCACAAAAATGATAGATGATTGCCTCCCTACCATAATTCTTGTCTATTGTGTTTGGTTGCCAAGGAATAAACAAATATTCAATGGCCCTTGACACTCAATTATGTTTAGTACGTCCTTTGAACTACTTGGTTATTCAATTTTTTTAGTAATTAGGTAGCCTTCACCAATTGCCTAGTCCATAATTTAGCTTGTTGTTCTGGACAACATAATTTAATGTATCAATGAATTACAAATTTGAGAATTTCATTTGTATTCATGGACAAAAAAGAACTACCACATGTTTTTCAATTTTTTATTTGTTTTAATTTTTCACATGTAATATTGTTAATGAATGTGGGTCAAGAATCAATAACCTATTTTTTCAAGTTTGTAATCACACATGGGGGACACTAAATGTTAAAATTTTACCGTACATGCATCAAACAAAATATTGCTTCAAAGGTATTACATGAAGGAACTTATTTTTCCTCACCTTATAATTACTTTATTTTTTAACATGCATATATTTAAACCATCCTAAATTTAATTACAATTTTTTGTTTACATCAAGTTTTGATACCTTAAGTTTATTTAAAATTTTAATACTTGAAGTCATCAAGATTAATGAAGATGCAACTAAACATGGTAAGATCATATAATAACTTTTTTTTGGGGGGGGCATACCATATGTACTAACCATACCCTTCAACTAATCAATTGGGAAGTGGTAAAGCAAAATATCCATTTAAAATTATTTTTTTCAATATGATTCAATTATTAATTGTGTGAAGGTATCCTTCTATTCATGTTCCTTGGTGTTCATATCATGTTATTTTGCATTTAGTTTTTAGATCATTTACTATTATTAGTTCACTTATTAACCTATTAATTGAACCTACTAATAACTAGTATTTAAAATCTTTAATATATATGTTATATCCTTTCGACTTTTTTTTTTTAATACCAAGGATTTAAAATTTCTCTATATTAATTATCATTTTTTTTAGAATAAACATAATCATACTATATAATTAATTAAATAATATTGGGACCTTATATTTTTATTGGACTGTATTTTGTAAATTCAAAAAAAAATGCCCCACCTTAAAATCACACACCAATCCATCATACATCATACCATACACAATAAAGTCATGGGCATGGTAAATCAAGGGGAAAAATCATACCTCTCCACTAATTTAATAACCCCACATATGGAAAAAAAAAACTAAAAACCCAAAAAATTGCAATTTATAGGGACTTATGAAAAAAAAAACTTGATTCTGATCATTCAAAAGTCCATAACTCAAATTTGACTTAGGTTTTTTAAGTAAGGATTCCACATACAAGTTTATTATGTTGACTTATATAATATATTGGATCCCCATAAATGGTTTGAAATGGAATTCAATGTCAAGATCTCAATATTAGCTCATTCTAATCAGCCAAGTAGTCCATATTTTTAAACTTTGAAAGTCCATTACTAAAAATGAATGTACATCTTTGGGGGGAAAAAATTACATGTGTATCAATAATCAAGTTGTAAATCTATATATAATGGCCAATTAGCAAATCTAAGCATATTTTTTTGCCATAGGTGCAAACCAAGGGTACTTTATAAAAGTATTGTGTGTGACACCAAAAGTGAACCACCATACCATGCATTCACCAATGATACCATATAAAGGTTTTCCAAATAATGTGTCATGTTTATGGGTAATTACAAATGTTTTGTTTCATTGAAATTCTTAGCACATATAATCTTCAAGGAAGTTTAATTTAGCATCGATATGCACCACATTTTTGTTAAAAACTAAACATTTGTAATAGGTATTTCACAATTTAACACCTAAATCAACAAGTTAGTCTTATTTTTTTGCACTTTAGAAAATGTGTGCATTCATAGTGGGATGAGAAAAAAGACCATACACATGTTATATGTTTGATGAAATGCTCAAAGAAAGTGCATGTGTACAAATAACGAATGTAGACCTTCATGGCATGTCTTATTCATTTATGTTTCAAAATGTGGAACCAATTGTTACATGGTGCAAATAATGTCCTATTCATTTCAAGTCATGAAAATTGTAATAGATTATGATAATGTTGCCTAATGTTAGACTATAACATGGTGACAATTCAAATGAATGAATGTAGAAGAACTTGAAAGGTATAAATTATAATGAATAGCACACTACCAATTTTGGGTGGACCCACATCTTATTTTATTTTGTTAATTGTCCAAAGCAAATTAACTATGTGAGATGCAACACCAAGAAGATAAGGTTTATCATGTTCATTTGGGTATATTAATCACACCAATATTAAGATGTCATGGGCTAGAACAAGTATAATAATACAATGAATTTCTAAATAGGCATGCAAGCATGATGTTCCATAGTTAATTAATTGGAAACCTCACCCAACAATTATATTAACATCAACAATTAACCATTAATTTTGAAATGAAATTTAATGGTGTTTGCAATTATGATTCAGAACATGTTGAAGTTGATTTAATAGCATCATCTTGTGGCATATTCAAATTGCAAAATCCAATGTGAAAAATGTTGTGGTAGGAAACATTACACAAAATTTTGAATACAAAATCAAAATAGGAGTGATTTTTTATGTTTTCAAAATCAATCTCAAGCAAAATTTTTTGTGTTCCTTCATGACCTTGGCAAAGTGCCCTCCTTTTCATATAGATAAGGACTCCCATTGTTTCGCATGTATGTCAAAGAATGGGACATGTGTGTGAAAAAGACACAGTTCACATCCATGCCATTAAAACTAAAAGTCATGTTTTATATTGAGTAATTTGTATGCTTTCTAAAACCACATTTGTGTTTCAAGGGATGAAAAACATTTAACAACACATGATATAGCGATACATAACATTAAATTTTTAATAAGAACATATGAGGACCAAAGAAAAATATATTAGTTTGTGAAAAATTGGAATATGTCAGGTTGGTTGAAAAAAATTGGTAAATTGGCAAGTATTGAATATTCTTATTCTATTGTGTACTTAGGTGAAAACAATTGAACTATAATAAGAGTAACTTCAACTTCACAACTGTGATTTTGATTCTTTAATTACTACTTCAAACCTGTAAGGAAGTAATTACATTTTATGAAAATGAATTAAAGTTAAACTAATGTATCTTTATTACATTCAATGTAGTTTAATAAAAATAATCAAATTAAATTAGGTGCAAAAAATCTTGAAGTTTCCTTTGAAACATCATGCCAAAACGTGGGATTTGTGACTAAGAAAATTCAATCATTTCACGCAAATATGACTACATGCAACTCCACGATTGTGTAATCAACTAAAACTAATTGTTTTCATCAAAGTCATTTCCATGGCAATAGTTACAACCACAAAAGCGACTATGGTAAAAGTGACTATAATCATGAAGGAAAAATTCAAAATGTATATCTAGTGATAGGATTTACACTATTTTGTGAATATTAGGTTTTCTAACTAATGATTGGTAGTCACATGGTAATTTAAACTACATCAGGCAACATAAGGTAGGTTAGGTAACTTAACCTAGGCCTAAGCAACCTAGCCTAAGTTAATTAAACTAACATGTGGCTAATTATGCAAAGTCAAATAGGTTGCAAATGTGAGGACTTGAACCCCTCACCTCCACATTGAAAATCCAAGTCCTTAAACATTGCATCACTTTTTCATCAAGCGATAAGTTTTTTCATCACATTATTGTGAACACTTTTTCCTATTTTACCTAGGTAGTTTAACCTACTTTCCCTAAGTGCCTATGCTACATTAGGATATTTTAAGTTATTTTAACCTAGGTTATTATAGGCTAATAACTCATGTTATTCATGTTATTTTACCTTAGGTTATATAATATAAGTTATTTTGCTTATAGGTCATTCTACCCTAGGTTATTATAGGTTATTATATTTTAGGTTATTATATCTTATGTTATTATAATTATTATAATTATTTTACTCTAAGGTATTTCAAGCTATTATAAATTATTTTGAGCTACTAATAACATGATTGGTAAAATAGCCCAATATAGCTTAATGTAAAGTATCCTAAAATAGGCTAAAGTAAAAAATGCTTGAATAGCCTAAAACGATATAACCTAAACAACCTAAAGTAGAGTAGCCTAGAATTGGCTAGGGTAAAATAACCTTGAATAACTCTAGCAAAATAACTTTAAAGAACTTAAGGTAAAATAACCTCTAGAATAGGTTAGAATAAGGTTTTCAAAACCATTGTGGCATTCCATTTTTGCGTTGGTCATCATGTTGACATTAGTCTAGACACATTGATTTTCCCAACACATAGGCCGATGTTGTTGCAATAAAAATATTTGGACCCATTTTTACTACTAATATTTAACTATAACTAGTGACCACATATTCGGCAACATCTTAATTGACACACATCGGGATCATCTACCATGTGGAATATATCTCAGACTATATTTGTTTAGATAGGTCACCCCTATCCAAATTGCAACCGAAAATGGAGAACTTTAGTCACAATCTGGACAAATCACTTGCCATGTTTAACTTGTAACCAAAAGTGGAAAACTTCAAATACAAGTTGGACAAATTATCCCCCTATCCAACTTGTGATCGAAAGTGGAGAACTTTGGTCGCAAGCTGGACAAGTCATCCTCCTATCTCACATGTGATCGAAAGTTGGAAACTTCAATCACGATTTAAATAGGTCACCCATCTATCCATGAAGCAATTGAATATGGAAATGTTTGGTCACAAGCCTGTGATCAAACATCTCCATTTTCTATCACTCTATGGACTAGTCCTCCATCCAAGTTGTGACCAAAAATGGAGAAGTTTGGTTACAACTTCAACAAGTCACCCCCATGTTTAACCTTTAACCAAAATTGGAAAAGTTTGATCACAAACTAAACATGTCACCCATTTGTCCACCAAGCGACCAAATAATTATAGTTTCAATCATTTGTTAAACCAATCCCATGTCCAACTTACAACCAAAAATGGAGAAGTTTAGTTGCAACCTAAATAAGTCACACCCCCTTATCTAGTCAACAATGGAAAATGAAAATGTTTGGTTGCAAATTGAACAAGTCACCCACTTGTCCAACTTACAACCAAATATGGAAAATTTCAACCCTAAGTTGGATAGGTCCCATGTCTAGCTTGCGACCAAACATTTCCATTTTTTGTCGTTTCTTTGACCACTCCCATGTCTAGGTTACGACCAAAATTGGAAAAGTTCAGTTACAAGTTAGACATGTCACCCTTGCCTAGCTTGAGACCAAACTTGTCTACGTTTGGTCACATGATAAGTGGTGGATTCTTTAGGGTTGGTGAGGTTTGAATTCTTTAGTTATTTGACAATTGCTATTGGATTTCATTGGTTTGGCCTCTCTAATATTCACCATACCACTCCCAATAAACATTTTAATTTACATTATAAATATTTAGAATCAATCACACGTCGAAAACCTCTATTCTTAGGCCTTTAAAGCTAATAGTAAGGACTATTGTAACTAGAAAGATATAGCAATTATCTAGTATTTAAAATTTTAAGGATAGGATGGCAAACTTGAGGGCTGAACACACTAACCCAATATCACCAACGACAAGGTTAAAACCTCCTCCAAAGAAATGAACAAAAGGCAAGAAGCACAACTCAAACATGGACATTTTGGAATATCCTAATCAATTGACATGCGATGGAGGGTAGAGTGTACCCTACCCTTAGACGTATTATGTGGCAAGCCAATATGTCAATTGGTATCACATCAACAAATTTTAACCAATGCAAAGGCATGAAACTCATGTCAAAAATAATGTAACCCATTTTAGTAGCTATAAGAACCATTATATGAAGTCATGGTTGGTGGATGTCAATTTAACTATTTGGGGATAGGGGAATTCAAATGCAACATGGTGCCATTATACATGGCCCAAATGGTGTATGTAGAAGTGGGTCTAAACATTGATATGGGTCCAACCACACTATTAGGAGCCACATGTGTTCCCCCTTAAATCACAACTTTATTCTTACAATACTCTTAGAATGTTTTTAAAAAATCTTTCAAAAAAATTAATATTTAAAATTTTCTTAATATCATTATGTTAAGGTGTATATTAAGAAATTCCCAAAATATGTCACTAAAAACTATTTTCAAATTGTACTTTTAATGTCAAAACTGCTTTTAAACTACTTTTATGTAGCTTTTAAGCAATGGTTATACGATGTTAAAAGTCCTTGTATGTATTTTTCACTCATTAAATTGATTCCAATTTTTTATGATATGTACATAATGTATTCATAATAACATTTTATAAAATTTTATTTTATTTATTTATTTACTTACTTTTATAGTCAAAAGTTCAAAAAATTAAATAGTGGTTACAACTACTTTTGGTACATGTTAATATGATTACACCCATATGGATTGGTCCAACATCCCAACAAGCTCTCAAACACAACAAAAAACCAAACCTGCATGATAAAATTTCGCAATCAATCAAAACTTGCCCCAACCCCTTTAGTTTTCATCTAAAGTTTCAAGACCGAACAATTTGTAATGGTGCCCACTCTCATTAATGTGTCTTTCAATGCCCATGACAATGAAGTAAATATTGATCACAATTTTCCTAGCATGTTTGAAAATTCTTAAACAAACCAAATTGTGAGCCCAAATAACCTTCATGATGCCACTACAAATATCATTGAGAGGTGGGGTTTTGGACTAGTGGTAGAACATCAAACACAAACATAGGTTGCACAATTAGAAGCTAGGGCCAAATTTGTGGAAAAACAAATCACAGATTTGTAAGGACATTTGCAAACTATGGATTCACCAGTGAAGAAAGTTAAATGTGAAGTTGTTGAATTGTGAGAGCAATTATAACAATAGAATGTGAAAGTTAAAACCTTAGAGCATGGAAATGAACTCATAGGTCAATAAGAGGCATTGTCATCCCATTCTTTGAAAATGGGACGGCTCCAACAAGAATTAGTAGAAACTAAGCAAGAATTGGAACAGTAATTTGCAATGCAAAAAGGCATGGAGATCCAATATCACAATTGGAAAGTGTCGTAACCCTAACCTTGGGGTCACGACCAAGGCAAGGGCTTGCAAGAGGGCAAGACAAGAAGGAGACTTGGGAGGCACATCTTACACTCTCGGGAGTGCAAGAGAGTGTGAGAGAATGAACCCTCACACTCCCAAGGCAACTCCCATTTGGGGAGTTGGTGACGCACTCGCAATTCCTTAAAGGACCCAAATGTGGGTCCAAATGGAACACAACGGAAGAGGGAGGAGTCGGGGCACACTCCCTAGCTCACAACACTTTGAAGGGTAGAGGGGCGTGTTGGAGCTCTGGGATGGGACTAGGAAGAGTTGACAAGCTTCACTCACTCACACAAGCCTGCACACAACTCACACAAAGTGGTTAGAGCATAATTGGAGCACCCTTGGTGCTAGGACGAGCCACGGGCAACACGGACACACAAGACTCACCATGGCCCGGACTTGGGGGAAGCCACCACCTTCCCCCTTATAGTATACTCTGTAGCTCTCCACGGAGGCTACATCCAAATGGCTCTTTTTCCCGGGACTCCCGAGTGGGAGTCCCGAAATCCCACCAACTGGGACTCCTGTGACTTTGGAGCCCCATAACTTTGCGATAAGACCTCCGATTGAGGTGCGGTATAAATCAAAGTTGTATCTTTTGTCGAGATCTTTCCAACGATATGTGGCACGCCCCTTGTAGCTAAATAAATCGGGTCGATTCCTGACTTTTTGTGGTCGGGAGTCAAATTGGCAATTTGACTCCCGGCCCTTCTTCTGGCCATAACTTGTGTTTCAGATGTCTAAATGAGCAATGCAAGCCCATTTTAGACATCTACGTTTCAAGAGCTTTTCAATGATATAAGGAATGTCATAGGCCATTGGGTTTTGACCCCTACAATCGCTCTCTGAAGTTTCAGGAGTCCACCGGGACTCCATCTCCCCAAAGTGAGAGTTGCCTTGGGAGTGTGAGTGTTCACTCCCTCACACTCCCTCACACTTTCTTACACTCCCGGGAGTATGTGATGTGACTTCCTGGCTTCCTCTTGGCCCGCAGCCTTGCAATGTCTTTGCTTTGACTCCGGGCTTCCTTCCCTTTGGCCCACAACCTTACAACCCCTTTGCCTTGGTCGCGAGTCCAAAGCTAGGGTTGTGACAGTTAGAGTCCCAAAGGACTCCCAAATCTTTAGGGAGCGATTACAAAGGTCAAAACCCATTGGTTGAAAGAACTCTTTATATCATTGAAAATTTATTGAAACGTAAATGTCTAAAATGGGTTCGCATCACCCATTTAAACATCTAAAACACAAGTTATGGCCAAAAAAAAAGCTAGGAGTCAAATTGGCAATTTGATTCTTGACCACTAAAAGTCAGGAATCACCCTGATTTCCTTGTGTGGAAGCGGTGTGCCACATACTGTTGAAAAGCTTTTGACGAGGGCTACAACTTTACTTTAGACCTCATCTCGATCAAAGGTCTGCACACAAAGTTATGGGGCTCCAAAGTTGTAGGAGTCTCGATTTTAACAATTTTGGGACTCCCACTTGGGAGTCTCGAGACAAAAAGCCATTTGGATGTGGGCCTCATGGAGAGGCACATAGTATACTATAAAGGGGAAGGTGGTGGTTTCCCCCAAATCCGAACCGTGGTGAGTCTTGTGAATCCGAATTTGCCCATGGCTTGTCCTAGCACCAAAAGTGTTCCAACTATGCACTAACCACCTTTTGTTGGTTTTGTGTAGATCCCTGTGAGTAGTTGATGCTTGTCACTTTTCCTAGTCCCATCCCAAAACTCCAGCATGCCCTTCTACCCCTCCAAGTGCTACAAGCCAAGGAGCGTGCCTGTTGCAACCTTAGCCTTGGGCTCGCGACCAAGGCAAAAAAGCTTGTAAGGTTGCGGGCCAAAAAGAAGCCCGGGAGTCAAGGCAAAGAGGCCGCAAAGGTGCGGGCCAAGAAGAAGCCCAAGAGTCACATCACATATTCCCGGGAATGCAAGAAAATGTGAAGGAATATGAGGGAATGAACCCTCACACTCCCAAGGCAACTCCCACTTTGGGAGATAGAGTCTCGATGGACTCCCAAAATTTCAGAGAGTAATTTCAAGGGTCAAAACTCAATGGCTTGTGACGTTTTTTATATCATTGAAAAGATCTTGGAACGTAGATGTTTAAAATGGGCTCGCATTACTCATTTGGACATCTAAAACACAAGTTGTGGCCAAAAGAAGGGCCGGGAATCAAACTGTCAGTTTGACTCCCAACCAGAAAAAGTCGGGAATCAACCCAATTTACTTGGCTACAGAGGGCATGCGACATATTGTTAAAAAGCTCTCAACAAAAGCTACAACTTTGTTTTTGACCACATTTCAATCCAAGGTTTGCTCGCAAAGTTATGGGGTTCCAAAATCGTGGGAGTCCCATTTGGCGCAATTTCGAGACTCCCATTTGGGAGTCCCAGGAGAGAAAAGCCATTTGGATGTAGGCTCCGTGGCGGGCCAGCCACAGAATGTACTATAAGGTGGAAGGTGGTGGCTTCCCCCAAGTCCGAGCTGTGGTGAGTCTAGTGTGTCCGTGTTGCCCGCGGCTCGTCCTAGCACCAAAGGTGCTCGAACTATGCACTAACCATTTTGTGTGGGTTGTGTGCAGGCCCATGTGAATGAGTGAAGCTTGTCAACTCTTCTTAGTCCCATCCCAGAACTCCAACGCGCCCCTCTACCCCTCAAAGTGTTGTGAGCTAGGGAACGTGCCTCGACTTTTCCCTCTTCCACTGTCTTCTACTTGGACTCACATTTGAGTCCTTCGAGGAGTTGGGAGTGCGTCAATGCCCCAACTCCTTGCTCTTCCGCTGTTTTCAGTTTGGACTCACATTTGAGTCCATTAAAGAGCCTGGGGTGTGTAAAAAAGCCACTTGCATTTGTGTTGTATTTAAGGAGGTCCAATTTGAATTTGAACTTGTATGAATTGGTGTGGATTTTAAAAAGGATGGGGCCTTTTGAGCATAAGGGCTAACATCTTGGCCAAGGATCACTAAATTATTTTTTAAAGACCTACATAAACATAGCAATGGGAACAAGATAATAGATTGGCCCAACCACCTACACATAGAATGGGAATACAAATCAACCCAACCCACACATGGGCAAAATGAATTTTTTTGGCCAACACTTTAAGCCTTTGCATATGATGGCATCACTTGCCCAACCTACCTCAACTAATATGGGCCAAAGGGGGGGTGGGTTTTGGGCACATGTCCAAACATGTACCATCCTTGATGCATCATTCCCTTCATGGTGTAATGTAGGCATTGTAAGTTGTGTTGAGTGCCATTTCATAAATGATTATATGCAATGTTCAACTTAGAACATTGCATGCCATCACATTGGGAATACAATGTTCAAAATGCACCTAGTTACAAAAAGAAGTGGGGGACCAACCTTATATGGTAATGGTGGCATGGTTTGCATGCACTAGATTTTGTGGCAACTTTTGTCAAATTTGGAAAAGACACTACCATGGTGATTATAGCTTGCCATGCCTTATACCTAGACCCAAATGATGGACATTGAGATTTTTTTGCCAAGTTGCAAATGGATATTGGAATAAGGTGCAAGAATAATTCCATTTTAGAACACATCTAAACAAAAGAGGAGGTTATTTATACAAATGTTTTCAATGTTGAAGACTTGCCTATGGGTTTGCAAAAATCAATTAAAGCAAACCTCCAATTCCATGCTCGACCTTTGTATGAAGCAATTCAAGATTGTTTGTTCAACCAAATTGCCTTCCATATGCTTTAGCTCCTACAAGTGCCAAAGTCATTCCATGGCTTATAATAGATTTTAACCCAAGATTTTGAGACCACAACTTGTGAAGCTTTGAAACAGTTAGTTGTCCAATAGGGGGAAAGTAATAGTAGGAGCAATGTGAGTGAATGACCATCACTTTTAGAAATAGACTCCCATTCAAAAGTGTTAACAAATAGGAGATCTACTCAAGTGCAAACATAAATCTTTATTGAAAGGAACCTAAAACATGATGTTCACAACACGAAACATAACATCAAGGATTCCTCAAGGTTCTTGTCATATGAAATACACAAACTTGTGCAATGAAGAAAAGATAGCCAAACCATTAACACCAAGGTATTTAACTAAAAGACCAAACCACAAATAACCAAACTAATATAAGTAAATAAAATAATTCAACCTTATGAAAGTAAGTTAATTACTTTCCTACTCCAGTAACTAATGAAACTTAACTAGTTGAGCTTGAATTCTCAACACTCCCCCTCAAGCTCAAATCCACTTCTAGTACACCAAGCATTTTTCTAAACCTCTTTAGCTTGTCTAAACCTAAAACCTTTGTGAAAATGTCAACAACTTGATCTTTAGTACTAACATGGATAAGTTTAATTTCCCTTATTATAACTTTTCCTCTAATAAAGTGGTAGTGCACCTCAATGTGCTTTGTCCTAACATGATAGACCAGGTTGTTAGCAAGTAATATGCTACTGATGTTATCACAATAAATGACACTAGGAACATCCACTAATTGTCCCAAATCTAAGAGTATTTTTTATAACCAAACTATTTCACATGCAACAATTGTTGCACCTCTATATTCTACCTCCGTGCTTGATAGTGTAACTATTGGTTGTTTCTTACTACTCCAACTAACAACACCATTTCCAAAACAAAACATGAAACCACTAGTCGATCTTCTATCTAAAACATTGCCAGCCCAATTAGCATCCATGTATCCATGTACTTGTAACCGGCCCTTGGCTTCAAAAAAAATTCCACATTGTAATGTATGTTTTATGTACTTCAGTATGTGCCTCACTGCATCCAAATGTGGTTTTCGTGGTGTTTGCATGAATTGACTTATCATTCCAACTGCATAATTCAAATTTGGCCTTGTGATGGTCAAATCAAACTCCCCACTATGCGTCTGTACATAGTGGTATCCTCCACAAGGTCTCCTTCATTTGCACTTAACTTCACATTTTGTTCCAATGGAATTGAAATGGGTTTGCAACCCGTCACCCCATATTCGAACAATTTGTTCAAGGCATATTGCTTTTGTAGTAACCATATCCCTTTAGGGGATTGGATTACTTCAATGCCGAGGAAGTAACGCAACTCTCCCAAATCTTTCATCTTAAACTTTTGCTTCAAAAGCTTCTTCAAATCAAAGATGTTTGTATCACTATCTCTTGTGATAATCAAGTCATCAACATAGATGACTATGATTACAATCCCATGATCTATCTTTTTCACATATAGTGAAAAATTTGCATTGGATGTTTGAAATCCACTTGTGACAAGATACTAACCTATCTTGTTTGACTAAGCTCTAGGTGCTTACTTCAAGCCATACAAAATTTTCTTTAACCTACAAACCAAATTAGGATTTGTTTGGTCCACATAACTTGGTGGTTGCTCCATGTACACTTCTTCATGTAAATCTCCATGAAGAAAAGCATTCTTTACATCCATTTGATGTAAAGACCATCTTTTTGCTGCTGCCATAGCAATGATTATTCTTACAGTTGTCATTTTGGCAACTGGACTATAGGTCTCTTCATAATCTATGCCATAAGTTTGAGCTTAACCTTTAGCAACCAATCTTGCTTTGTATTTGCTCACATATCCATTTGCATTGTGTTTGACTTTGTACACCCATTTGCACCCAATTGCTTTCTTGTCTTTTGGTAAAGCTACCAATTCCCAAGTAGCATTAACATCCAAAATCGCAATCTCTTCATCCATGGCATTGTCCCACTTAGGGTTTCCAACCGCTTGTTCAAGACAAGTGGGTTCAACCTCTTGTATAACTCCCACCATGTATGCGTAATGATGAGCTACAAAGCCATCACATGTGAATCTTTGTAAAGGGTACTTGACTCGTGTGGATCTTCGTACTCCATTGTTGTTATTAGATGTTTTCAAAGCTTTCTTGGCCATCCGAAATCCAAGAATAGTAACTGAAGGGATTTTTTATTTTTCACCCACATTTTTTTCTGAATCACTTGACTCATCATTTACATGAGGAATTCTAGATGATGTTTGAGAACACCATGTACATTGTTTGAAGGTTTTAATCTTCCTTTCCATGGAATGCTACTAAACCCACTAATTGAAGACTCTTGTGGTCCACTAATTAATTGTGATTCCTGTTCCACATTTGATGAAACATCACCATTTCTAGCCTCTCCATCTTCTACTACCTTCAGTGGTGAGTACCAGTTAACCATCACATCAAACACAACATCTCTACTCACTTGTAATTTCCGAATGGAAGGATTGAAACATTTATATCCTTTTTATTTCGAAGAATATCCAATGAAGATACATTTCTTAGTTTTTGGGTCTAGTTTTGATCTCTTCTCGTCAAGAACATGGACGTATGCAATGCAACCAAACACTTTGAGGTGTGAAACATCAGGTTTCTTGCCTGTGAATTTTTCTTCAGGTGTCATGCCATGAGCTACCGTTGTGGGTGTTTGATTCATGATATAGACTGCAGTTGCTACCGCTTCAGCCCAAAAGTAATTTGGCAAATTTTTCTCATTTAACATGGCACATGTTATTTCTGCAATGTGCCCGTTTTTCCTTTCAGCAACTCCATTCTGTTGTGGGTAATAACTACTTGAGTATTTTTTTTGAATTCCATGCTCCCTTAAGTACTCACTGAATTCATTTGAAAAATACTCTCCCCCTCCATCGAACCTTGAGCACTTGATGTTCACACCTTTCTCCTTCTCCACCATTGTTTTAAAATTCAAAAAATGTTGAAACACTTCACCTTTGTGTTTCATGAAGTAGACCCACACCTTCCTTGTGTGGTCATCAATGAAACTCACGTAATACTTACATCTTCCAATGGATTCTGTCTTTGTGGTCCACACATTTGAATGGATCATTTCCAAAGGTTTGGAACTTACATGAGTTGTTTGTGCTGGGAATGGATGCCTAGCTTGCTTCCTCAATTGGCATGCTTCACAAACTTCTGACATCACCTCTTCTGTTCCAAATTTGGGAAGACTTCCAACAAGATTTTGATTTTCCATCAGATTAAGACGTTGGAAATTAACATGGCCAACCCGCTTGTGCCAAATTCCAATGTTTCCAGCTCCTTTTCCATGTGTGAATAACATGGAATTCACCTCAAGCATGTTCCCATCCAAGGTGAACATTCGTCCATTCCTTTGCCCTTTTGCAATCAATTTACCTTGGTTTTTCATGTCTTCCACAAAACATCCATTTGGGTTGAATGTCACCTGTAAACCTTGTTCCACAATTTGGCCTACGGAAACCAAATTTTTTGTTATGGTTAGAACATGAAATACATTTTTCAAATACTTTGTTTGCCCATTTTACATGGACAATGGCACCTTGCCAATTTGTGTGATGGGATGTGTAATGTCATCACTAGTTTCCACAAATCCTGGTGTCTTCAAATCCTTTGTGTCTCTAAACCATTTTCCATGACTAGTCATGTGGTTTGAAACTCCAGAATCCACACACCAAACATTGTTGTCTAATACACCTCCTATCATTGAATTTGCCATGTGCTGCATCACAAATAATTATTCATCACCTTGATTAGTAGTTGATGATAATTCCCTTGTTATAGCTTTCCATTTCGTGCATCATGTTCCCTTTGATAACAGTTTTTTGCCATGTGCCCAGGTTTCCCACAATAGGAACAATTTGAATCACTATTTGGTTGTTAACCTTGATGACTTCCACCATGACCTCCACGACTTCCTCGACTTCCTCTTCCTCCAAAGATTCCTCATCCACCTCTATGAGCTTGACCTTCATGTTGATGATGTCCACCATGCGAACTTCCGTGTCGACCTCGAAATGAAGTTTTACCACCTCTACTTCTACCTCTATTAGTATTTGAATAGAAAGCATTTTCTTGTGATCCTCCATTGGATGAAGTACCAACAATTCTCATCTCTTCACTTATAAGTAATGTTATTAAGTCTTGGAAATCGAAAAATATTTCTTGAATTACAATTGAAGTACGAAATTGGCTATAGTCTTTTCCAAGTCCATTCAAGGTGAAGGCCACTAAATCTTCATCATCTACATGGGATCTTATAGATGTAAGAACATCTGCAAGGTTTTTCACCTTCATAGAATAATCATTGATGTTCATCTTGTTTTTCTGTAGATTATGTAACTCTTGTTTGAGTTGCATTTTGCAGGCTTGTGTATTGGTGCTATACATTTTCACCAATGTATCCCAAGCTTGCTTGGGTGATTTTGCATCTTGAATATGCACAACCATGGAATCAGACACACTCATAGAAAGCCAATACAAGACTTTCCTTGCTTTTTCATGCCAAGTTTTATTAGCTTGAATTTGTTGTTATGTGGGGTTTTCTGGGAGAGGTTCTTTCTCATCACCAGTTATGAATTCCCAGTAGCCTTTCCCCCTCAAGAAATTCATAATCCTAAATTTCCACACTTGGAAATTATTCTTCTCTAGTTTCTCAATTGCAATTTGAAAAAGACCATCCGCCATCTCTTAAGGCGACACTCAATGTCTTCTTGGGGTTTCACAAATGATTTTAATTCCTTCTTTGGGTTTCTAGGATTAAGATTAAAGTTTTCTTTCCTTTAATTTATAGGATTAGGGTTGGGGTTAGGGTTGAACAAGATGGATCTTGCATATGTATATATGTCTTGAATATTATACGGAATTATATATTATACATAGGTTTTATGACGCGCTCCCAAGTCCCAAGTTAGCCCCAAGTTGGGACTAAGTCACCCAAATTCCAGAATTTTTGGACTCAGGACACGTTCCCAGCTTTCAATACTAAAGGGGGTGAGAGGGGCATGCTGAAAGCTCCGGGATAGACTAGGAAGAGGGACAAGCTTACTCAATTACATGGTCCTGCATCCAAATCCAACCAACAAGTTGGTTAGAATTCATTCTGCACCCTTTTGGTGTTGGGACAAGCCACGGGCTACCTTAGATTCACTTGACTCACCATGGCTTGGACTCGAGGGAAGCCACCACCTTCCCCCATATAGTATTCTCTGCAGCTTTCCACCACACTTGCATCCAAATGGCTCTTTTTCCCGGGACTCCCAAAGTGGAGTCCCGAAACTGTCCAGGTTTGGACTCCCGGGACTTTGGACATTCATAACTCCTCGCCCCGAACTCGGATCGGAACGAGGTTTAAACCAAAGTTGTAGCTCTCCTCAAGAGCTTTCCAACGGCGTGTCTCACTTGACCTGCACACACCGAAATTGGGTCAATTCCCGACTTTTTAGTGGTTGGGAGTCAAATTGCCAATTTGACTCCCGGCCCTTCTTTCGACCATAACTTGTGTTGCAGATGTCCAAATGGCTCATACGAGGCCATTTTGGACATTAACACTTCAAGACCTTTCCAACGGTACCAGGAATGCTTCAATACGAGGTGTTTTGACTCCTGCAATTGCACTCTGAGTTTTCAAGAGTCCCGAAGGACTCCCAAGTCCCATTTTCGGGAATGTGAATGGCAACCTCACAACTCCCTCAAAGTGGGGTTGCGACATTTTACGTATATGTATGTATCTCGTATAATATTTCGTATGGTGTTAAGTACATGATTACACACCACACTTTTGTATGAAGGTCTTAATAATTTATTTGCACTTCTCGATCTTCAAATTCCTTCCTTCAAGTTCTCCCAAGTTGTATTTGCTCCATTTCAAAAAATTATTTTGATGTCTTCTCAAAACAAACTTTTGTCACAACAATTTTGCAAAACTACACCACTCACATATGACCTTGGATCGATCTGAAATTTTGGTGAAATATGAAAAACTATGTCTATTACCTTCTCTCAAAATTTCAACTTATTTAATATCATAAAATGAGAGATCTTGCTACTTCCTTGAAATCACCTCAAACTGGGGTTTGAACACAAAATGACTTACAATTTACAACTTGCTTTCAACAACTCCAAACTCCTTGAGATTTTGAGAGACACATTAAATATATGTCTTCTATATTTGCTCAAAATTTCAGCTCTATTGATGGTGACCACAAAGAGTTATCACTTTCAAAAAGAATTGATTTCAAAACTAAAATTGAAACTTTAAATGTTTGGATCTCTTTCAATACAAATCCAAATGACATGAAATTTTTCTCACATATATATTCCTTTATGATCAATAAGATCCCAATGCTATAGATCCAAAAAAGCTCAAACAAAGGAAATATGACCAAAAAACCAGATTTGGCATAGAGTCTTCAAAGGCTCATAACTCTCACAAAATATATCCTTTTCTTTTGAAAATTTGAAAATAGAAGTGTCTTATAGTCTTCTATAATTTTTCCAAGTTTCACTTGAAGATCTTTTAATAATAGATTTAGATCTAGATTTAAAGATCTGATTTCCACAACCTTGATATGTTGATCTCCTTTCACCTCTTTTCTTTTCTTTTATTTCTCTTCACATTCTTTCCGTTCCCCATTTCTCTTTTGCACTTGACAAATTCTTATGATATTACTAGAGGCTCTCAAGTTGTAGTTTTAGAGACTTTCTAATTCTAGATCTCTTTCGACTTTCTCATTCAACAACCTAAGCTCTGATACCATGTTAACAAATAGGAAATCTACTCAAGTGCAAACATAAATATTTATTGAAAAGAAACTACAACATGATACTCACAACACAAAACATAACATTAAGAACTCCTTAAGGTTCTTGTCACATGAAATCCACAAACTTGTGTGATGAAGAAAAGAGAACCAAACCATCAACACCAAGGTATTTAACTAAAAGACCAAACCACAAATAACCAAACTAATATAAGTAAAGAAAGTAATTCAACCTTATGAAAGTAACCTAGTTATTTTCTACTCCAGTAACTAATGAAACCTAACTAGTTGAGCTTGAATTCTCAACACATAATGGAAAAAAGAAAATGGGTAAATCAACTTTCAAAACCAAATCAAAGAACAAAAAGGACAAATAAGAATCTTTGCAAAGCCCCCAAGAAAATAGTTGATGATAACAATCTCCAGTAAATTAACTACTGCCTTCTAAGTTAATAGTTGCCCAACTACTACCTTTTAGAAGTAGTTAGTTGATTTTCTACCAACCCTTCTAAAAATCAACTGAAACTAATGGGTGTCACCTCCAAATGTGAAAGTACTAGTAGGTAAATCTACTATCGATAATTAGCATTATTGGGATACCCCTCTAATAAAAACTAATTTACTAAGGTAAAGGTAAAAAACTAATTACCATCCTTTTACATTATTCCCTCTCTACATTAGATTCCACCCCTAGAATCATGCCCCACACTTGGTTAATATGTCAAGGGGGTGGTGGTACTATCACATGAAGGGGACAATAAGGGCTCCAAGCTAGAAAAGGAACATCAATTCTAAATTTACTACCATTTAGTGACAATAATTACCATCCCTTAAGAATAGGAAATTTAATTATCTCTTTGGAAATCTAAAGAGAAGGGATGTAAATAAAACCTAAAAACAAACACCACAAGAAGTAGGTAAGAACATGGCATCCCTTGTTGCACTCATTTCCACCTTGCAACAAGGAATGCCCTTGGACTTCCCTCCTTTAATACCTTGCTACATGCCAAATCCAAGGGGTACAAACCTTTCTATAACTTGATTCCTATCATATTTAAAAAACATTAATTCATTTTTTAAAACCATGTTACAAGTAATGATTCAAATACACAATATATTGTCTTCAAAATCCCCACATATCATCTTTGCATTCCCATTTCCCAAAGGTATTTAAGTTTATTTTACCAAACAATCATCCACTTTCACCTCCTCCAAGTTTTCATCTATCTTCTTTATAAATCTTTTTAACCACACAATGAATCCCCCAATTCCCTGGATTAGATGGGCCTCCCAATTTCCTCCTCCTTTGGTGGCAACCATCCTTTAATCTTTCTAGCAATTAACTAAATGTGGTGGCGAGTTAGTTGTCGCCACCTCCCTTTAAAACTATCTAATTTTGGCAACTTCACCTCCTAAATAACTAAAAAATGATAAATATTAATTATTTGCCATCAATAGCTATGAAGTTACTAAAAGGCCTTTGAAATTAAATAATTATAATAAGCATCCCAAGAATTCTTGCAACTTCAATGTAATCCCCTCCACCATCTACAAAATATAATATAGAATGGAAAACCACACTCCTTTCCCAATCTAGGCCATGGTGTGTTTCATGAGTGTGAATTGTTTATGATTCACATGCACCATTTTGGTTTTAATTTCATTAATCACCCTCTTTTTCAATTTGTTAAATTGATTTCACATGTAACTCAACTTAACGAGTTCATTATAGTCTTGTCCCAAAGCTTTCACTTTTCTTTAAAAGCTAAGGAACACAACTTGAGTTTGCATTATGCCATAAAATCAAGAATCAACAAGGTTTTTTACCCCCAATACCATTTGACAAATTGGTGCATCAAGGTAGATGTAAGTTAGGGTGGCTCAAAACCCAATCCCAAAAATCCATATTTCAACACTATAATGGAAAAAAAATGTTAAAAACCAATGTTGAGTGGGCCCTATGTGATGATTAATTAATAAAGTCCATATGAAAGGTTGCCCATCTAGAAAACCCTTTAACATACATGGAAGGGGAAAATAATATAAATCCAACAAAAAATAATCAAGATTGGGTCTTTTGAAAATAAGGTCCAAATCTAGTCATTCAAAAGTCCATAATTATTTGTGGGTTAAAGTTTTTATTGTAATTTTTTTTTCCCCATCATGTATCATATATTGAGTCCTTATAAAAAATACTGAGATGAGATCATAACAGAAAATGCATTTGAATGTTAATGCAAAACCCATATTATAGTCCATATGTCCATTTTAAAAGTCCATTACTCTATAATTGATGTATGTTTATTGAATTTCAACCTTCAATAAATATTTTTATTCAAGTTGGCAATCTTAATCCATAAATATTTTTGTAAAATTGATGATGTTACAATGTGCTTGTGACATTTTAATATAGTACACTTTGTAAAAAGTCCATAAGGATGCAAAACGTGAGCCACCATAGCATCTACCCATCATTTGGTACCTAATGATCACCAAAATTTAAACAAATTATTTTTCTTGCGTATAATTTTAAAGCAAAAGGTTATGAGTGTTTCAATTTTGAAACAAATAAAATTGTGGTGTATGTGTTGTATGAAATGTGAATGTTTTCCACTATCTTTGAACCTATGGAATATAATGAATTATGTTAAATTGTAATTAAAATGTAATTAAAAATCCAATTAACCCCATTTTTAATTCTTTTAATATTAGTTTTTGTGTTCACATTAGTTTAAGTAATTGTAGAACTCATTAGTTTGTTTGCCTAATTTATTGTTCAACTTTTCACTTTTGCCAAAAGTACATTTGAAATTCCCAACACTACAATATGAGGAATTGTACTAATAGACATTCAAAACAATGGGTCTATAACCATGTACCAACTCCACCAATCCCCCACTTTGCAAAATGGCAAAAAACATTCATCTTATAATCAATTCTCATACACCCTAAAATAGATTCCCACATTATATTTCCTTCCATTCATTCAAGGAATTCTCCCTCACATTATAGAAAAAATTGACAAAAAAGTTGTAATCCCATTATCTTCTAAGCTTTGGAACCTCAGATTTGTCATCATTTACATTTGGCAAGTGTGGTTGTTAAGGAACATTACAACATCGCAAGAATAACACAACTACAATTTCTTTACAAGTTTTCAAGTCCTCGTGCAATAGAGATAGGATAATGATACACAAAGCCAAGGATGAAATGCATTTGAAACCTTCTTTTGAATCCCTCATGAATGATGACATCCGACTTTTTTTAAAGCTAGCAACTATTGCTTATAATATTAAATTAAAAGCGTTTGGGGTTTTAGATTATTTCCTTTCATTCTTGAGGACATATGAAGAGAAGAAAACACACAACATATTGTCTTTAATGTCTAACCCTACGTTCAAGAGTCTTCGTCTTGTTTCTTCATATGTTGGTAAATAGTAAAAAAAATTATTATTGAAAAGTATGATATGAGAGCGTTGTATCCCATGCTAGTGAAGTCATACAATCACTTACATCTTGTTGGAGATGTTGCTTTTGTTTTGTAATCAAAATGCTGATCAAAATTGTGGACTATATATTTTCCAGATGACTGACTACAACACTAAAACTGTAAAGGAAATTGTAATAAGGGAGTTGTTGGATTTTAGGAGGTTTTATGTGGATGTGAAAGATATAAAAAACCTTTTCCAATGGTGCAAGAAACATGAGTCTAGATTCCTTGCAATTGGCTTTCTTGCAAAACAAATCTTAAGAATTGTAGGTTCCCAAATTGAGACTAAACACATTTTTTCTCTTGCTAGAATTTTGACAAGTCTTAAGAAATATTGGTTACAATTTGAAATTTTTAGATAAATTAATTTTTGTTAGTCAAAATTGGCCCAATGATTTTAGGGTAGGATGTAATATGCCATCAACCTTGGTGAAGTTCATAGAGAAGGATGAAATTGTAGAGTTGGAGGAATTTGAAGGGGAGTTTGAAAGGGAGGAAATTGTAGATATGAACTCTTTATATTAAAAAAATTATTTTCCATCATTCATTAATTTACTAGTTCATCATTTATTATGACTATAAGAAAAGAAACACAAAAAAAAACCCAAAAAAGAGAGTAATTTAAATATATATATATATTAAAAAAACCTTGATTTATGAAATTTGACTTGTGAGAATTGCCCTTGAAAATTGGCGGTTCAAAATTCTATGAGACATGCCGATCCTAAAAATTGCCTAATTGATTTTTTTTCTAAATTCTGAAAATTGGGGCAATTCTGAAAATGGGAAATTTAAAAAATAAATAAAATGGAGCAGTTTTTAGAACTTGCCCCCAAAAACT
>Ga0209611_10000406_pt1 | contig 62343 bp, 70 predicted proteins | sample S1TSphgellanicum_3_FD_187693 | JGI IMG/M metagenome (GOLD analysis project Ga0209611, IMG submission 187693) | Host-associated microbial communities from peat moss isolated from Minnesota, USA - S1T2_Fc - Sphagnum magellanicum MG (SPAdes) (version 2) | ecosystem: Host-associated > Plants > Peat...
TATTTCGTTCTTGAAGCGCTAAAAAAACCTCGTTGAAGAAATGCAAGCCATTTGTCCAAACCTTTCAGCCACTCGATGGGATTCTATGTCGCGCGTTGCTCGATTTCTAGTTAAGAAACGATCGAAAATTGTAACATACTTTGCTAAAATGGAACCATCCGATCGTTTTGACCAGCTTCCAACTCCTGCTTTCTGGATCATGATCTCTATCATTAGCAAAATCTCAACGCACGTTAGTGAGTGCGTCGAGAGCTTGCAAGGTCGGCGAGTGACTTTACAGCAACAAACGGCTACTGTTCAATCACTGTTAGATTCTTTATAGCACTTTGCTTTTGTGGAACTCACTTCCAATGATGACACTTTACCGGTCGTGCAGGACGTCGTCGTTATTGGGGAGAGGCAGGTCAGTTACGCTGACCTAAGGGGATTCATTCAAGATCATGGCATCTTCGCCAGCCAAATTCTTGATGCGCTAGAGCCAGAAGAATGCACTAAAGTTCTGGATGCCGTTGGTAAAATCCTTCTATTGAAAGTCAACGGGTTAAGCTCAGTCGAGGCTTTGCGCGACGAAATGAACAATGTTAGTACCGATGGCATGCCTCCTTGCTTGCCGCACGAACTACTAGCGTTGAAACCACGCGACGTCGTTCAGTTAGTCCTAAAATTCCACGATTGATTGTCGGTTTCCTTGACTCAGAATTCCATTGATTTGATTGTGGATCAGCACAAGAAGCTTCTATGTTGTCAGCAAGGAGCCAAGGCTCCAAACTACTTTGGCTTGTCATAGTGAGCAGACAGACTTCGGCAATGCTTGGAAAACCCCATCCATTAAGGACCAGTTTCTTGAGCTGATGGAGTTTTGTGGGGGCTTGGCTTCTCCTTTCCCCAACATGGCCACCGTTGAAAGCGATTTCTCAGTTTTGAAATGGGAAAAGGATCTACATCGATTGAATATTACCCTTTTTCACTTGAAGGGATCTTACACTGCCATCAGATTCGCTCTTTGTTGAAGAATTAGCAATGAAAGCCAATGATAGAAGAGATTTCTGAATAAATTTCATATATTTCGTATTTTATTTCTGTAACGCGCCGTATTTTATTGAAAAACAGAACTTAGGGATTGTTCCGTAGATAGAGAGGCCTGGTCATTAGACACCTGCTATTCCGACTGTTAATTGTGAGTGGTAACAACTATTACATTAATTAGCACATTGTCAATTTTAGGTGGTTTAAATGTTATTATGGCATTAAAATTAACAGTTTTAGTTTTGAACATGTTATGTACCTCAATTTTTCTAGGGCATTATCTGAATCTATGTTCTACACTAGAACAAATTATATAGGGATAATGAATAGGTACTTTTCTTGATTTAATAGGTTGGGTTTTAGTTTTTGCTATAGGTTTTGTAGATTTAACTATAGTGGTTGACATAACTAGTTTTTTAAAATTTATGTTATGACAAGTTTCCATTAAATGATTAGTTTTACCACATTTGGTACATCATCAATTAATGATGATTTAATTGTCACAATAGGTACTACAAGTTTAACTCCTGCATTAGCTCTTGGTGTGGTTAGTAGAGCATTATAACACATATTAATAGGTCCACTTTCCTCACGTACTATAGTTGTTTCCTTGTGCTCAATTAAAATATTTCTCCTCAAACCTGTAGTTAATAATCTTAGGTAAGGTAATAAGCATGCCCTAAAAACAATGGTAAAAAAAACATCTATTGCTCTAACCTATAGATAGTTAGTTAATTTCAACATGCATTCATAATAAACCTTAACATGTTCAATGTTTTGTTGTTGTATGTTTTGCAATTACATATAAACCTTTTCATCGTTCTTCACTGTTTTGAATCACTTACAAAATGCTTATTACAACTTTTCAAAATTGCAATTTGGATGGTTTGCAACATAGTTTTCTCCCCATTCAATTAAAGATATTATCCTTGAAAGTAAAACCAAGCAGGTTGATGTTGTTAGTTTCTACTATTTTCACCATTACTTTTAACGGCCTTTTTGAACATTTTGATGTGAGCATTAGGATCAATGTTTTTGACATAGGTTGGATATTGTAACTTCATGTATAGCAGCTTTGTTATTGGTTTTGACACAAGTTGCACAATAGGTGGTTGATGCCATGGTGGTATGAACATGTGTGGGTCAGGTGTTAGCCATCCAAAAGGTCCAACAAGTGGATTAAAGGGTGGTTTTCCAAGAAGGTCTCCTCTAGGTGAATTTCCAGGTTGTCCTCCATTCGGTGATTGGTGATCAAAACCTTTGGGTATGTGAATGGATAAACTAATAGTAATTTGTATAGTGGTTAAGACTAATGTAATAACAAGTTGTTGAATAAGTTGTTTATCGTTACTAGTCACTAGTTGAACCACTATAGGAAACTGATTCCCAACAGAGTATGGTATATATGTTGGTGGTACAATAGGTTATTTAGGTATTGGATACACATTCCCATGTATAGAACTTGTATAATTCCTAAAGATCGAGGAATCAAGTCCTTTTGTTATAGTTTGATAAGTTGGATATAAATTAGGATCTAAAGGCACAAAAAGGGGTATGACATCATACCACATAGGGTATGTTGAAGTACATAACATACCGGTTTTACTTGGTACAATTGGTGTAATAGGTTGTGACTAGGTTATTTAATAATTAACAAGTACTATCGTATGACCTATATTAGGATTCATGGTTTGAGTTCTTGATACAAACACATTGGGCACTACTATTATAGTGGTTGGAAGAATAGGATAATGAATATTCATCACCTCCTCCTTAAATAATTGTTTTAACCTATCATCAACAAATGGGCAACGATTGAACATGTGTCCCATTTGATGATAATATGAACAGATCATAATTCCAACACCTTGGTTTCATCTTGGAATTGGTCTATGATGTAGTATTTACGATTGTTCACCTGGACTAGGTATTGATTTCATTAGCTAGGTGTCTTGTGGGTAAGTGATTCCCTATTGAACAATTGTGGGTGTTGTTCTAGGTTCAATCACTACTAAAAATCTTATTGTTTGCAACCAGTCACTATGCAACTAACATGTAACTAATTGTCATTTGCAACTATCTCGATCTGTTTGCAACTATAAATTTGATATTATATAATTTTTTAGCCTTATGGTTGTGTGTGCAACTAAATGTGTACAACATGGACACGTGTCATAAAAATGATGCATTAAACTTATACATACTTAAATTATTATACTTAATATATTTACATAGGTTATATATAATAATATTATGTGCCTCTAGTACTAAGGTTAACCCCATGCTAACTTAGGCTAACCTAAACTAACCTAAACAAAAATAACCATGGCTAAACTAACCATAGTTAAATTAAGTTAAGCTAAATAATTATGGTTAAAATTAACCATGGCTAAATTTATTAGACTAAACATTTATGGTTAAATTAAATTAGGCTAAAATTAACCATGGTTAAATTTATTAAGCTAAATTAATTATGGCTAAATTAAGTTACGCCAAAATAATTATGGCTAAATTAAGTTAGGTCAAAATAATTATGGCTAAATTAAATTAGGCTAAATTATTTATGGATAAAATAAACTAAATTATATTAATTATGGATAAATAAATTAGGCTAAAATAAGTTAGGATAAATTATTTATGGTTAAAATAAATGAAACTAAATTAAATTAACATGAAATAAATATGGTTAAATTAAATTAAACTAAAACTAAAAATGGCTAGATTAATTATGGCTAAACTAAATTATACTAAATTAAATTAAGTTAAACTTAACCATGGTTTAAATATATATTGTAATTTTTAAAAAATTATTTGTCAAACATATTTAAATATTTGTTTTAGCAAGGAAAATTATTTTATTTTATTTTATTTGGAATTTTTTTCAGAAAATGTAAAATTGATTAAAGAAAAACGTTACTCAAAATTAATTAATATGATAATATTAAAATTTATAATAAATATTCATAATTATCAATCAAAATTTTACTATAATTAAAATGATAAACAAATTATATATATAATATCAAAAGGTATTATATATTTATATTTATTATTTATGTTAAAATATTAATGTAAATAGGCTACACAAATTAGCCTACAAGTACACAAACATCTTAAGCTAATTACTAGTTTAAGATGTATAATAATGTTAAAATCAAATTTTCATTAAGTAATCGTAATTATTAAAAATATTGTACAATCATCTTTGAATTGCAAAAAAAAAGGAGTAATGAAAAATTAACAAGAAAAAAAATAAGAAAAATAAATTTCCAAGTTACAAAATGTTTTTTTTTCCTTTTCTTTGGACCCCTCCTATTTTCAAGCCTCGTAACTTTATTATTTCTTATTCATTTTAAACAATTTAAATGCTATAAGAACGCCATATGAAGTTCCACAAATCATGTTTAAACTTTAATAGCAAAAAAACAACATAAAGGAACTTTCTGGGTGTTTAAGGATTAGCCTTTGTAGTGTTCAATGGTATTTTTTCTGAGTTTTTCACCCCTTTTACTTTGGGGAGCCATAACTTTTTCATTTTTAATATGTTTTGGATGATTCTTAGTGTGTTAGATGCGCCAAGAAGAGGGCTTCAAGTTTTGTCTGGACATTGAAAGCAACAAAGCTCTCCCTTAGCTACTATATTTTAATACATTAGTTGCATCTAATGTGTAATTAAGTTGGTTCATGAAGTTTGCAATGGAATTTTTTATCCCATATTTTTTGGCTTCCAATTTTATTTGGCTCAATATATAACTAGGAACAATAACTTTGTAATAACCAAACACCAAGTGCCATTGGGGATGAGCAAATAAATAAAACTTGACCTTTATGAAATGGTTAATTTTAAAAATAAAATCGAATAATTCTAATTTTACTTATATAGCCTAAACTTAGCTATGTTAACCTACTTACATATCTAAATAAACCTATTTATCTAATAGGGTTTAATAATTACCTACCTACCTAGGTAACACGTGTCAACATCTTATTAATCATAAATTGAACGACTTAAATTTCATTAATTAATACTTTAAAATTAAAAAGGTGGGCTTTAATTACCACATGTCATCATAATTTGTGTTTAAAAAAGGACACATGTCAAATGGTCAATGAAGGTTTCATGGTGTGCCATGTGTCATCATCTTAGTGGTATAAACTTTAATGATTAAGAATAATCCAATGAATCTTTTATTTTGAAAAAAAATGAAATAATGACATGTGTCCATAAGCTAGTTGTCCAATTGTTAAACACATGTCATATTTTTATTAATTACATTGTAGTTGCAAAAATAGTTGCACATAAGGTGTAACTACATTTGAATTAGTATGTATGGATAAGCATGTATATTAGCACTGTATATACATTTGCATACGTAGTGTCGCATGCAACTGAATGTCATGTGCAACTTGTCTTAGGCAACTACACAAATTTGCAATTACATGTGTCGCATGCAACTGAACTTTAGTTGCAAACATAATTGCAAAACCCAAAATTTCTAGTAGTGAATAGGTTCAACATGTGGTATAGAAACTAATTGATTAGATGGTCTTTGATTGATGTGACAAAGCTATTCCAACCTGTTGAGTAGGTGAAGTTGTTCCATTTCTGAATTAGTGGGTACCAAATGAATATTGGTGTGTGGTGGTTAGTTTTGGAAACCAACAAATGTTGTAATTAGTATAGATGCACTAGTTCTAGTTAGATTGTAACTTGGGTTGCAAGTCGCCATGGTTGTCATATAAATAAAACCTCATCAAACGATTGAACAAGTTCATGATTGTCACCATTATGAACATTCACTACCCTTGGTTGGGTTATTATTCGTGGTGTTTCTTGATGAGTGGTTGAGAACGTGGTTAGGTCTCTCTGCACAACTGAATCTATTACATTTTGATGTTGTTCATTGATTTTTCCCCTCTATGATGCATCCATGTTTGGTGCATTCATAGGTTCATCTCCCATAGATTGCACTTGTTGTTCATCTTATTCTTGTGCATGTTTTTGAACAGGTTGATGTCTGACTTGTTTTAGTTGTTTTATAAAACTTTTAGTAATTACTCTTGAAATTTTCTAAAACCAACATGTTTTAAGAAAGCCCTTGCATTATTTTTGTACATAAGATTTTTTTTTAGAACGACCCCTCCCAATAATCAAAAGTGTGTATAAATTTTTTTTACAGATTGGGTGCCTAACTTTTTTCATTGAAAACTTTACACTAACCTCACCTTATTCCAAATGTTTTCAAACTAAATCAAGATCAGAAGCTTGAATCCTAAATTTTACACAAAATAAACAAACATATAACAAATTAGAATTCCAAACATGATTGCTTATCAAACCTAATCTATTAAAACTATTGAATCAAACCAAAAATTCTAAGCAGGATTACTTCTGAATTTTGATCCATTGCGTGGTCACCAAATGTTAATGGATTTTTCTATTCCCATTAAGGCTAATCATTTTTGAATTTTCTAATAATAGGTTCATAAAACAACAACAAGTACATATAATACTCCAACAAAACTGAACTAATTATAATCCTAAATTAACATGTACACAAATTACTCAAAGCTGAAAGGAAATTGGTTGAAAGAAATATTGATTCATGTTCCATAAATGCAAATTGTAACACATAATCAAGAATGAAATCCAAACGTTTTTTAGCAAGTTTGTCCTCCTAGTTTCATACTAGCTATTTCAAAATACAATAATCATGAATGACCATTATAAATAGTCATTAACCAATACCTAGACTAATAGTCCAAAATTTCAAAAATTATACAACTTGCTTAAGTACTTGTTCAACTATTGGTTCTACCAAATACAGGTTTTGCAATTCACCTATTGGCTAGCTTGTCAACCTATCTTCCTAACCTAGTAACATTACCTACCATGTTTAGTAATTGGTTAAATTAGTACTACATGTTAAGTTAAATAACATCTTAAGACACTTGTTAAGTTTAACAACCTGCTTACATTATCAACCTAATAGGTCACTTGTTACCAAATATGGGCAATAAACAACTTAAAAGTTATTTTGCCAACCATCATAACATGGAGTAGGAACACCAATAGTTATTTTTGATGATATGATTGTGCCTTGCATTCATGATCAATGTCCTTTTATAAAACAATGCATTGAATATTAGATTTGGGGGGACAACATTCAATACACCACTCACCATGTCCACAAATGTTTTCACAGATATTGCCACCATTATGCGCGACAATTGGGATCCCATAATGAGCTCCACCAATGGGCAAAAACCATCATCACATGTTCTAATGGTGATATTAATGGAAGTTGTGTTAGTTCACAGATAAATTTTTTTAATCAAATCATGTTTATGCAAATCCCCTTTTGACGCAAGGGGGTGATTCGTGCCTCATTTTTGAAATCCAAAAACTTCTCACCTCCCATGATGCACCCCCTAACTCCTTAAAGATTCAAATGTGGGATTAAAAGATTCAAATGACGAAAAAGGGAGTTGGGGTACATTCCTTAGCTCATAGCACTTGGGGGTATAGGGGCATGTTAGAGCTTCGAAATGGGGATTAAGATGAGTGACAGGTGAGTCAATTAATAGGCTTTGGTTTTTGTTATCATAGATGTCAAACATAGTCTAACAATAGTGTTGTTTTTATCATCACATTGAACAAAAATCTTGTAACATTCTTTTCACACTCGATAAATATTCTAGAAACTAAAAAAGGGACATAATGACCTACAATTGGAAAGAGACATGTACAAAGAGGCAAAGAGACATAGACAGAAAGGTGTATAACAAGGGCAATTTTTTAAAAAGGGAAGTGCGTGGGGTGGTAGCCCTTTTCAGATTGCATCATGATGAGATTTCATGTGAACTCCTTGTTGCTTAGCAACTATGGTAGCTTTAGATACCAATTGGATTTTGGTGTCATAATTGTGAAACTCACCAAATGTTTTATGGTAGTCGGTCTCCTTCAAATTAGCCTTTACATTTAGGGATGATGTAATGGATTGTTGTTTCTCCAAATCCACTAAAAATTTTGCCAACACATCCTCAGTGGCTTTGAGTTCCTTTTTGGCATCAACAACATCTTTGCATTGTTCAAAACCCGCACTACCACAAACTTCCTACAAGACCATCACTCACAAATTTTCCAAATCATTTTCAAAAAAGTTGGACCTCTACATAATAGAAAACCAATGTGTGAATGCAAGACCAAAGAATTACTTTCATGCACAATTGCAAAACCCTATTTTTATTAAACTAATTCATTTTTATGCAAATGTCCATTGCAACACCCTTATAGAGCACATGGATGTGTAGGAAAGGTTGCAAGGACCAAAACATTGAGCTTACATGGAAATTTGATGTGATTTAAGAAGTTCATGAAAAGGGTTTAAGGTTTTGGGTTTAACCTTGACAATGTCATTGTCGGTACAAAAAGCTTTTTTAATTGTGGAACTGCTCACAACAAGCAAGTTGTGAAGCTCTTGCTTCCTTTGATAATGACCAACCTCATTTGCTCCATCGACTTCTTCAAATAAGAGACATTGGACTTTTCTCAAATTATAATCCCCAAAGCAAAGTCAAACTCTTTCCCTTAGATAGGGTTTGCATGTCCAATGCGAGTGCAACATTTTTAGAATTTTGCAATTGAAGGAATAGGTGAAACTGCTTCAAGACGTCTTCTGAAAAAATTGTTAGTACATCCTTTGTCAACACATCTTTCACTGGCACATCATTCGTTACAAGGATTGAAGATCCACTTTGATCTTGGCAATCCTTGGTGTTATTTACAAACATTGAAAAACTAATGATCCAAACACACGAGGGGGTAAGACCCCTTTGTTATCAGTGCATCTTGCTCAATCATTGCTAATGCACTCTGCAAATCTCACCCAATTCACTTTGATACCTTTCCTTTCTACAATAATTCCTTTTGCAAAGGCTAAGCAAATTCAACTATTTGTTTAGCCCCTTTGATAAATAATACTGTTGAGTTTTTTGATTCTCACTTCAATATTTGAAAGGTTACCATCTACCTTCCATTTAAAACCATTGTGCTCCTTGCAAGGACCCGATATAGTTTGACACACTCTACTTCTATGGCATAAGCATTAATACCAAACTTCCTTAGATCAAAGCCCTTGCCAAAAAGCCCCAAAATAGATTTAAAATGTTCGTAAGACAAAACATGGCCTAAGTCATCTTCGCCAAGAACAATTCTAGGCTCCATCATGGATTGAGAACTCTAGAAAGTACAAGCTTCAAAATTCAAATGCTACAAATGAAATAACCAAGAAGATTATCTGAACCATTTTTTGGTTTTGGCTCCATGTGCATAGTGTAAAAGGCTGGTAAAACCTTAATTCAAGACTAATGATTTTATTTTTTGACCTAAATAAAACCACCATTATAATAATGAAATACATTTTAGTCTTCAGTGCAAAAGGTTTTTATGTGTACCCCAAAAACAGTCACCCTACTATTAAATGAATTAGAAAATAGTCAGATTAAAAAAAATCCCATGGGTATTAGGCCCATTTTAGGAAAGTTAATACGTCCGAAAATTATACACTCAATTTTTCTTTCACCCTTAAACACATAAAACTTTGAATTATAAACAACTTAACTTCTAAAACCCTAAACCATAAATGAGTCAACTTTTAAAACCTTAATTGTTTAACGTTAAAGTATTAAAACCCTAAATAATATACCTTGAACCTTAAACACATAAAGCCTTAAACCATAAATAATTCAATATCTAAAACCCTAAACCATAAAAAAATCAATCTTTAAAACCCTAAACCTTAAATCCTAAAAACTTTAAACCCAAAATCCTAAAACTTAAAGCCTAAACATTAAAAGCCTGAACCCTAAAACCTCCAACATTAAAACCCTAAACTTGAAATTTAAAACCATAAAAGATTCAACCTTTAAAACCATGAACTAGGTTAAACCCTAAAAGGCTTAAACCCTAAACCCTAAGGCCCTTAAACCCTAAACTAAAACCCACTCAAATCTTCATCCACACATTTTATTTTAGATTGGATGTTTTTGGATTGGGAACAAAGAATGTTAATTATAGTCTCTTTTATTTATTAACTTTAATACTACAAAAAATCACATTTCACACAAGATTCTTTAATATTTTTTTCCAAAACTAAAAAAAATGAATGGATTTTGTTCTAAATGAGTTTTGTCTTATACATACATACAAATGGATGGATTTTGGGCAATGAAAGAGGTTCAAAAAAACCATTAGGGTTTAGCGCCCACTTTTTTTTTTGTCTTTTCCATTTTCTCATCTCCCTCCGTCATTTCATAAAAAAAAATTCTCTCCTTATTTTCTATTTTACCTTCATTTCTCATTTGAGGTCTCTTATTCTTTGAGTTTTATTACAAAAGTCATTATCTCATGCCCCCTACTTTGCTATCTTTCATTTATTCCTCCTCTCTCCCTCTCCTACCCTCTATGTCACCATCCCTCTCTCATTCCTCTTCTCTCCCTTTCTTATGCTTTACATCTCCATCTCTTTCACAATCTTTGAATTTTTTTCCAAGAGTTTCCTTTCATTGGTGACACTCACGCATGTGCACACATGTGATCAATGACACCATATCATGCTCAAGGAAGTTGTTTGTCAAATGAACCCACTTCAAACCCTAACTTAGCCTTTTTTCTTTTTTTTTCCTCAATTGTCCCTTTGTTGAATTCTTGGAATTTTTTGCCAATGTACATATCTATTTATTGTGTGTGTATCTCTAATGTCTATGTGAGTGTATGTGTGTGTATTTGTATACCTTTTTGTGTCTACATGCGTGCATGCATATGTGTTTTTGTGTGTGCCACTATATGTGTACATGTCTATGTGCTTACACGGTGCAAGCAAGGTAAAGTACATGGCTCACTACTCCTTGTCAAAAAAATTACATGTAGCCATGTAAATGAAATATTAATTTTTTAAAAATTGCAACTAAGTGGAGCCTTAAAAACTTATGTATTATCAAATTATGAATGTTATAATCATAATATATCAAAAAAATTATATGAAATGGGTTTGAACACCATTTTGACCCAATTAGTTACAAACGTACTTTCAACTACTTTTATAATACTAAAGTTGTTCAAACTTTGTATCCAACTTCCCATAAACTAAATGTAGGGCCCTATGGTGTTACATTTCTACTTCAAGATATTTTGAGTCTATTTTCTTGTGTCCAAAGACAATTTCTACAAAAGTAGATAGAACAAAAATGCACCTTTGTTGTGTGTTTGAAGAGATGTTCAAGGTAGTGTTGAACGTTGAATCAATAAAGGAATGCAAAAACATCCTTTTATTGACAAATGTGGTTTTCTAACTTTGGTAGAATGTTTTACTTGAATGGGAAAGGTGCAACATTTTTTATGGAACTAACAACATACCAACACATCTAGCCAAGCTGATCGGAAAATCCACCTTCAATTGCTTGGCCAACCTAAAAGAAAAGCAATTCAAGAAGCTGGCAAAAGGGCTCCTTGGAAAAGCGATAACATTTTGCAAACATTAAGCCAAAGGTGGGGGCAACTAGACCTCAAATCCATGTAGGAATTCATGAGGCTTTTGAAATGGGAAAATCATTATTCAAAAACAAATTATGATTCATTTTGGACATTTGAAACTGACAATGAACAATCAGAAGCCCTACATGGATGATGAGTGGCACATGTTAAATAACAAACATAAGATGGATAATATGTTAATATCAATTTTGAACTGCAAGCTTAATGATGACTTCTATTTGGAAAAAATGAGGCTAAACCCATTGGATGAAATGAGATTTAAATGCCCGTAAAAGAAGTGGATCCAAAATGGCATTTCAAAGAGGAATGTAATGGATGCAATTATGTTGGAGATTCATTATAAATTTGATTGGGTTGATAACATGGTCACCCTACTAGATGTCATTGACAAGGAAACGGTAGCATCATTCTTGTAAGATAAAGTAATAAGCATAAATTGCAGTCATTTTTACAACTCACATCACCAAGGATATTTCGACAGTTTGGAAAGGCTTTTATTGAGATTCCTTTGTTATTAGATTGTTCAATGCCAAGGCAAGATTCAAGGTGGTTGTGTGCATTTGTGATTGCAATTCGTTCAAAAATTAGTTCACCATTGTGTGCAAATCCACGTATGTGACAAAAATGTGATTGGAGTTAGGTTAGTACATGGTTTGATAGGTGGAGGTTCTGAGTTTGTCCATAAACTTGATGAGCACATACAAGACAAAAATGTGATTGGAGTTAGGTCCATAGATGGATCAACAAGAGGAGGTTCCGAGTTTGTCCACAAACTTGATTGTTTTTTTTTCAGCATCTTTGTTCCTTTGTAAAATTGGAGCAAATGTGGGTGTTGATATTATTAGAAATAAGGAATTATTGGCATTAGTTGAAAACCCAATTTCTTTGTTCTTAGAAAATCAAAAGTTCTATAAAAATGAAGTTTGCCCAAAGGCAACTTTTCAAATTATAAAGCTAAATACTTGTGGATATGATTATCTACTTCAACATTTTCGATAGAAAAATCTTTACACCTACTTGCCTAGTAAGTGCAATCGTAAGGTGATGACATTTTACTTGGAAGTTTTTTAACAATTAGTTTCTTTATTGGGTAGGATTTCTACTAATGGATCCTTCATACATTGAAGGAGAATAAATGTCGAGTTTGTAGTGTATATTTTGATTAAGTGTAAACCCTACAAGATATTGATCTTCTTGAATGAAATGAGAAAAAAATGTAGATTTTAATATTGAACCTTTGTGGATATTTGGTTGTGAGTTTTGTGAAATGAATAACCATTTTCTTTTCTACAAACCAAAATTGATGGTTTTCCATAATGCCTTATAGGGTTTTTTGCTAAAATCTTGAGTATGCATGTTGGAAACACCATCTTTATAGACCATAATCTAGTTAGGACAATGAAAAGCCCAATAGATAATGTTATGTTAGTTGAAAAATGGATTCATATGGTAAAAGTTTTTTTGAAATACTTGATGGGGGGAAGTCTTCCCCTACTTGGAGCCTCTTCATTCCACAAGTGAATTTGCGTTAACATTTGTGGAACACAATGTTTTTGGTACTTGACATGATAGATCATGTGGCAAATACTAAATTTCAAAGGCTTTTAGATCCTTGCAGTGATCATGGTAACTATTCCTTTTATAATATGAAACTAATAAACGATTTTTCATAATTGAAATGAAGCTTTTGAGATTTATCCACTAGCTCTTTGAGAATATGCTTCAAGATATTAGGGCATATTTGCAATCAAGGTACCCAAAGGATAATCTAACGAAAAAAGGACTACAAATGACTATTTTGGATTTTATTATATTTATTATTTCATGAATATAGTGGATTGGTATATGATTATAACTAAAATGATGTCATGTTAATCTAATAAAAAAATCCAAAAATGAATTGGATATAATATTGATGTCCTTTTGACATAATTTGAGTCCTTGTCTTAATTGAAACTTTTGTCTTAAAAGAATCAAAAGAAATGTTGTAAACAATGTAGTTGACTTCAATTTTCTTTCACGGATAAGTAATGCATACATCTATGTTTGCCAATGTTCATATAATGCATTTGCTCAAATAATGTAAGATATAAAGTTTTTGAAAGCTACAAAATCCATTTTAAAAGGGCTACAAGCAAAATGATTCCTTCTTTTTCATTTGGTTGATTTTTTCTATTCGATAAGCTTAGAATTGGTGGCCCCAAGTGCCGACAAAAAGTGCAAAAAAATTTCATGCAAGGGGAAACATATTAAGTTATATATAAAACTTATGTATTCATTTTCTACATTTTTGGTTTTTTAACAAAATATTTATGCATAATTACATATACATGTGAAAAACCACCACCACCATGAAAACTACCATCATTTGAATTATCCAATATATTTCACTTAAATTTATTCCATTTAGATTTTGTATTTGGAAGATGGTAAAACCAAAGTCCTTGAGTCCTATGGCAAAAAAGTGGTACCCTGATTGTGAATATGCCCATTTAATCTAATATTATGGTGACAATGTTGTATTGAGGGATTATAATGATACAATGCCTTATTTAGAGTCATGTCAAGTATATTAAACATAATGTCATGTAACTTTTCATTGTTTAGTTGGCTTAGCTTGGCTTGGTTTGAATGACTAGCTATTGAGCTCAGAAACCTTTCATGGTTTTGAGTCCCAAAAGCTAATGATCAATCCTGCTAACTCCATTTGTAAACTTTGAGATATTTGTTCTAAATGTTTATATTGGTTGAAATCATAGGCACATGCTTCTATATGTGTACATCTTTATGGTTGAAGAATCAAATGAAGCAATTAACTGAAACTGTTTACAATGGCCTAATTGAAGACTGTCGCAAATATATTCAAATGGCATGGATAAAATGTGCTCACTTCATTTTCATCCTCATATGGAGCTAGTTTTACAAAAAATTGACACAACTTTTACTTATTTGGAAGAAATTGAACAATAAATTGCAATGACTTTTAGTTATCTCAAAAAAACTTGACATGGAGTGGAGGCCAATGACTATCATTTAATTTTTTGACTTGAATGATGTTCTTTTGGCAATGGGCTAGAGTCAAACTAAATTTCGCCCAATGTTTTTGAAACCTTGGTTTAAGGAATTCCTTTTTGCTTCTATAAATAAATTCATTGTGTACATTTGATATTTGGCAACAAGGAAAACTTTGCCAAGCATTTGGAAATAATCATTGAAAAAACTTGCATTGTCCTCCCTTCTTCCAAAATCTTAGACCAAACGTTCTACTTCGAAAATGATCAATTCCTATATGAAAAGTCTAAAAATCCTATTTTCATAAAAACCTAGATGATTTCTTTCATCTATTCCTAGTATGACCTTTGAGAATAACTCGTTGGTAGATTACATGCCTCACAAGAATATGTTTAATCCTCCTTTTAGTGTCGTGTCTTCTTTGACACCTTTTATGGGTACCATACAAATGGTAATTACTTGCCCATAATCATTCTCCCTTACTTGGAATCCTTGCATTAGTCCAAAACATGGGTTTATAAATTTGTAAAATTGAATCCTTTCGATAACATTCTAGTTGTGTTTTTTGGCAACCCTTGGTATGCAACATTTAATGTTTATTGCTCTACCAAGTGTGATGACACTTTTTATAACAAGGTCAAATAGAGACTTATAAATTTAAAAAAGTGAAATATTTTATTTGTTTATTGTTAAATCATTATGCGTGGATGGTTTAATTTGAATTACAATGCATCGATGGTTTATTTTTATTGATTGTTGTCTAGCCTAATTGACTCAATTTTAATGTAATGTGTTGTGCCATATGACATGGTCACCTCCAAACACTGAATGGTTCTGATTTGAAAATTGTGGATTTCATAAACATATTATTAAGCTATCATAAACCATTTAAAGATTTGTATGCATGTGGCTTGGTGGCCACCAAGCACCTCATGCACGTGGTTCAACATTCCCCTTACATTTCAATGGCTTTTTTGAAGTACCATTATCTCACCTAGTGACCATCCAGTGCTTGTTGGAAACAATTATGGATTTTCGTCGTGACTTCGTGTATTCTATTAACCAAAAAAAAAAGTTATTGATAGCACATGGAAATTTCACCATGAATTGATTTTTTTAGTTATGGATAGCACATTCTCCTATTATGCCTATGTATCATGTTTTGTTGACACATTTTATTGAATTGTTTTAGTTCAATTTTTCTTTTAAGCTAGCTACATTGATCAAAGGTGAAACCATCATTATTCCTACAATATATGGATAATGATAATGGTGATGTTTGTAATAATCAACCCCCTTTAGGTATGCACTTTGGATCATTTTATTTCATTTCTTTCATTTTTCAAGTCATTTTAAATGTTATAAATTCTATACATTGTTACATGTTTCATATGCACTCGTTTTCTAGTATTGATTTCTATTTATAATTGGTTTGAACCATTGTTTATAACTTTGAAAGGGACAGAACAATGTTGGCCACGAGTAGTTTTTTATTCCAAAATGGTGCCAATTTTGTTTCATATTTCAATTTGGCCAATCACAAAACTTTTAATACTAGGAAATGTTGACATTATCTTTAAAATTATCTTTCAAACTTAGACTATCCGTTAGGGTTTCTAGAAAAAAAAAAATCTTAACAATGGATATTTTTTTTCAAAACTCTTCACAAAATCATTACAAGTGTTTTGACAACCTAATGGTCACCAGGTTCAAATTGTATCTAAAACACTCAAATAATTTTTTTGACTTGTTATGTAATCTAGATTTTTTGAATTTTGCAACTTCTTTTCCTTTTACTTATTATGTAATTTGGACTTTCCGAATGTTGCAACTTCTTTTTTTCTTGTTATAGGCTTGATGGCCACCATGCCTCAAGGTCTAATTTGGATTTCAAATATCCAATACATTTGTTTGATCTATGTAAATTACATTTCATTGATCTTCCAAATATTTATTGTTTTCTTTTAAACAACCTAAAGTCCTTAAGGTTTTATCTATATAAGGGATATAAGTTACATTTCTTCAAGAACTTTTCCTTATGGTTAACAACCTAGTGGCCACCAAGTCATATTATAATTGAATGTTCAAAAATTTAATCATGTAATTTTTTTATTTGCATTTTTGGACTTCTATAAAGTCTTAAATTAATTAAACATGTGCTTGAAGGGTGGGCTTTCATATAGCTATAGTTTTTGGGCCTGAAATGGTTATCTTAGGTTGCAGTGACATCAACCTCTTAGGATGATCAAGGGATTAAAGCTTGAAAGGGATTAATCATACTCATGCACATGTTGGGTGAAGCACGAAAAAAAAAACAACAAACAAACAATTGCCTTCATGTGTGCAATAGCTTTTTGAATGTTATTGGAGGTTCTTATTATACATTCAAGGAGACCATCTTATACTTTTACTTGGTTTTATGTTTGGCAATGTTTAAACAGAGAGCTAAAAGCATTGTGTTCTTGTAGATGTTGTTAGTAAAGATGCAAAAGGGCATTATTACATCATCGTATTAGGCTTGAAACAAGTTTTGGGTAGTTGTACGGTAGATAATCCATTTTTTGATGTTTTAGGGGTAATTTGTGTGGGGTTACATGTAAGTTAGGTGTTACACAATTTAGGATATGATTGAAAAATGTTGAAGGGACTCATTTAAGTAATAGACATGATATGCATAATATCAAATGTAAAAATTTGACACTAAAAAACCACCGTTCCATTATGAGGTGGACTTTTGAAATGATACAAAACACCATGATCATAGTCCATAAAATGCTTTATGGACTTTTATTTCACAATCCACATGTGGGATGTGTAAAAAAAATCTTAATATATTTGTGATTGCATTGTCATGCTAAAATTAGGTATGAATGCATACTTTCATAAGGATCCAAATTCTTTAAGGTGTACCAAAATCTTGTCATAACATCACTTTTTTCTATGTTTTTACCATGTAAAAACACATTTATGGATGATTATGATGGAATTTAGAATTGTAATGGTTTAAAATATAGTCATTTTGAAAATTTTGACAACTTTTGACTTGTTATTTTTTATAGGGATCAAAATATAGGGTAAAAAAAGATTGTATAAAGACTAGGCTCTTTTCATCTTGTGTGGTACACCTTAAAGGATTTTCACCCATAATTCGTTTATTGCCATGCCATATGAGATCACTAGAGTTGGGAAAGTCCACCATTTATTATAGAAAAAAATTTGACGGACAAATTTTCAGGGAAAAGGGCTTTAAGGCCTTACATAATCATCTACCACCTATCAACTTTGTGAGAAACCATTTTTTTGGCTACTAGCCTACTCCATTTGTGACTTCATTGAAACACGTGTCACAATCTGGGAAGTAGACCAAGTTCAGGTTTCTATTTGTCGTGCCCAACTTTTGAACGACCACATTTTGCTAGGGTTTTGTATTGTGTGCCTTGGTTCTTGTAGCCTCTAGTCATTGTTCTTTATCACCCATTGCCTTTCATATGCACCAACTTTCTAAAGCCATAAAGTCTTGAATCTTTACTTCTTGAATTTTTTTTATATGTTTTATGTTCTTGAAGTTTTCAAACAAATGAACTTGCACATATTGAAACTACGTTGAGTTGCACATCAAGTCATGCATTGTTCTTGAAAGTTTTCCTAGAGATCACAAGGTTCTAACAACTAAAAAGACTGAATTTATCAATTTGTATTGTAACATCTTGGGTGCAAGTATGTTAATTTGGTCCGAAGACAACTTGGAGGAGGTTTGTGAGGGCCAATGCAATGACTTTCCACCGTTTCTTTCACTCCTTGCTTTAAATATTAACACTATTTTTTGTGGCAATCTCATTCTTGAACCACTCCGATGTTATTGCATTGATTATCCCAAGTGGGGAGATATACTCTATTACTCTTGCTTAGGGTTCCTTCAGATAATCACGATTCAAGTTTGCAAATGGTTGTCTTTTCTCCATGTATGGAATCAAATCTTTTTACTGATTGGACAAATTGTGTAAGGTTTTGTTATCACGAAATCAAGGCTTATGTCCAGTAGTGGATACAATGCAACCAACACCCTATAGATGTGCAAAATGCCTTGGTAAGCATCATGGCAACAATGTGTTAAAATCGTAAGCAAATGTGGAGTATTCATGGCTTTCATTTTTTCCTTTGGTTCAGATTTAACTATGTATGTACATTTCTTGTAACAAGTTGATTTGACCTAACTATTTGTTAGATTGTGGGTAGACTCATAATGACCTAATATACATTGAATAATGCGATCTCAAAAGAATGCTTATAACAAGAAGAATGTCAAGAAGTTGGGAAAAGTTGAACAATTGCGTGACATTGTCAGTAGATGAAGAAAACATAATGATCGATATAGGGCAATGTAAAAAGAGGTAGAAGTTGAAAGCAAAGCGAAAAGTGAAGCTGAAAGAAAAGTCCAAAACTGTGCAAATGCCAGCAATGACCAAGTTATGGAAGAATGCAAGCTACGATGAACAACAGATATTATTACTAATTTCATTTCAAAAACATTGACGACGATTTGCCCTATACCTATGAATAAAAAACTTGTGATGGCATAGCCAATTCTCATGTTCAAATTTGTGATGATCATCCTAATTACATCTTGCCTGCAAAGGCTGCCATTGTTCAACAAGAAATGCTTGCATGTGTCACGAAGGCCTTAGATGAAAATCGAGGTTTAACAATGGTGTTAAACTTGTAGCAAAACATGTGTTATTAATTGCTACTATTAATGCTCATAGTTCATCATAGGGATGTTACAAAAACCCTTGGTGTCCACCATAGAAATGTGAGTGCAATTATTTCAAGGCGAAAGTTGATAAATGATAATGGTTTTGCACTTTGGTCATTATTTGTGAGGAAGAAAAGGACTAATGGGTTGCTTGAGTTGTTGAAAAAAACAATCATTGATTGGTGGACTTCAGAGACCCGTGTGAGTCCAAACAAAAGTGATGTCACACAAAGAAGGTTGGAAGCCATGGTGTACAATGAAAGACCTACACATTTCTTGATGGAAATTCAAGTTTTGAATCTACTTTTCTTTCAAGTTCTTTTGTTATACTTGAATTCATTTGAATGTGAAACCCATTATCCATGTTGTGAAGAAGCCCATTGTTTATTTATTTTTCAAATTTTATTGTTGTAATTGAATTCACTTGAATGTGAAGCCTAATGTCCCATGCTCTGAATTGAAGTTGACTGTTTACTTCTTTTCAATTTTTTGGTTGTACATGACTTCACTTGAATGTGAAGCCCAATATCCATGTTTTTTTCAATTCTTTTGTTTTACTTGACTTCACTCAAATGTGAAGCCCACTGACTGTTAGTGTTCTGGTTTGAAACCTTCCTTCTAATTTTTTTTCAAATTTTTTTGTTATATTGACTTCATTTGAACGTGAAGCCCACTATCTATGTTGTAGATTATGATTTGAAGCCCAATGTTCATTTTTTTTCAAAAGAATGTACATGATTTCACTTGAGTTTAGAGCCCATTGTCCATGTTGTGAAGAACTCCACAGTCCACATGTGAAGATCAATGCATAGGGACAATGAAGATTCCATGTGAAGATCTACCAACTTTAACTTGATGTTGGGATTTTTTGGATTTTCTTGAAGTGTTGAGGTCATTGTATGGAATGTTGATGCATTTTGTATAGAACTAGTGTATATAGTGTGGATTAGAGTATGTAGTATGAATATTCCATCCCTATCTACTCAAAAAATCCAATGTAGTATATTTGCTTCAATAATGAGTCCTTCATTAACAAACACAAACTACTTAATAGTCAACACCTTTGTATTGATGAATCCTTCTAGCTAGGATACATGGTACAAAAGTCCTTCACTATCCATTTAATTTTAGTTATATTTTGAATAAGTCCATTCAATTCCATGAAGTTTACTAATAATGTCCATTTTATTCCATAAATATCTATAAAGGTCCATTGGATTCCATAAAGTCTTTAAACATTTTCCATATGTTTCCATAGGATTCTTTTGTAGTCCACTTTGCATCCATGTATGATCATTTGTCCATTTGGTTCCATAAAGTTTATTGACATTATCCATATGGAAACATATGGATTCTTTCATAGTCCATTGTGCTTTTATATATGTATCATTTGTCCATTTGGTTCCATAAACTTTAGTGAAATTGTCCATATGGTTCCATTTCCATTTAATATATTAATTCACTACGTCAGTCAGTCAGTCAGTTAGTGATGGGGGTGGACCACCACGGTTTCCGTGTACAAACCGTCTCCACAAAGCATTGCAGCTGTCCTAAGGGTAGGAATGACGGTCGGATCGCATCCCTCTCCCACCGCACCAGAGGCGGATATAAAAACCTTTCCCTCCCCCCCGCCCCACTACCGAAAGAACCAGTGGTTATATAGAGGAGTGTGTTTTCAAAAAATTCCAAAACTTTCAGGAACCAAGGTTCAAAATGTTAGAACCGGGGTTTTGGGTTTTCTCACTTCAGGTAAGGGAGTAAATACCCAGATTGATAACCTGAGGGTACACACGGTTGGTTCTGATACCCGCACAACGTCGGTCGAGACCATTGCGCATTCGGGGTGGCTGGAGTGGCGTAGCCACGAGTGTCCGAAGGTCACGGGTACCACTAGTTTTTTTATAATCCCCTTGATTCCATGTGTATGTATATGTCCAAGTTTTGTCCATTTGATTCTAGTAGGTACTCATTCTAATCTATCTAACTAACTTGTAAAAATAATGGTTTATAGTACTCCCCTTCAATTGCTTTTTTTTTCACGATCAGGCTAAGGACAAGTTCACATCCTTAAGAGAAGATCAATTTATGAAATTTCAACATTAAGTACTAAATTTTCTTTAAAGCTTGAGATGCGGATGTGTGTTTTGCTGCAATCCAAATATAAGTAGAGGTTTTGGATTGAATGATAAAAAAATTGTATGAATGTAGCACAACGTTAATAGGTCATGCAAGTGGCTAATTGGGGAAAGGTTCTTATATCTTCCAAGAATCATAACAATGCATATGTTCTTTCCCATTTGTCCATTGTCATTTTACACTTGGTTAGATTTTATTTGCATTGACTGAAAATTGTCCATGTTGATTACTTTGCAAATTACATTAATTTTCCTATTCATTACCCACTATCTATCCTATGAAGATTTCGTCCATTACACATTGTCCATGATGTGAAGAGGCTCATTGTGCATTTGGTTAGATTAAATTCACATTGATTGAAAATTGTGCATTTGGTTAGATTAAATTCACATTGATTGAAAATTGTGCATTTGGTTAGATTAAATTCACATTGATTGAAAATTGTGCATTTGGTTAGATTAAATTCACATTGATTGAAAATTGTGCATTTGGTTAGATTAAATTCACATTGATTGAAAATTGTGCATTTGGTTAGATTAAATTCACAATATTTGAAAATTGTCCATTTTGATTACTTTGCAAACTAAGATTTTCCAATTCATTACCCATTGTTCATGTTGTGAAGAAGAAGTCCCTTACCCACTATCCATCATGTGAAGATTATAGTGTCCATTACCCGCTGCTATGCTATGAAGATTCTGTCCATTACCCACCTTCCATGATGTTAAGAAGTTCAATGTGCATTTGGTTAGATTAATAAATTCGCACTAATTGAGTTCTATTCATGTTGATTAATTTGTAACCTGAGTTTTTCCTAATATTCAAGGCTATCAATGTGGGAGCTTGCATAAGGCAATGATCATTTGAGTTGTTGAAACCATTCTTTGTGAAACCTCTGTGGGATTGAAATACAAGTTGTTGTTTTTACCACATGGAGTTGGATGAATCAAGAATGGGATTGAACAACCTGCAAGGACAAACTAGCCATTCTTCAAAGGTAATCAACATGAATATGAGGCTTGTGCCCCTTGCAAAATGTTTTATAAAGGCACCACATCCAAGTTGGAATCTATTGTTTGTGCAAAAGTTGAATTTGGTGAATGGCATAGGAAAGAATGCTTGTATGGAAATTATGCAGCTTGGGGTGTAGAGAAATTGTCTTTATGTTCAAAGGAACTAAATGGTATAAATGACAAACCTATGTAGTGGAGACATAATGCTCTTGAAGAGACGAGGTCCAGAAATGGGAAAGCTCTAAAGAAGTTAACATTGGTATACAAGAAGACGTCATCAGATGAATTCATTGAATATTTAAAACCCAAGCTACAACATTTTGTGAAACATAATTTTGTTGTTAAATGGCAAGACTAACATTTTAAAACTTGTGTGAAGTCGCTTTCAAAAGATTCCATAGTTTCTATAGTGGATTTTGCTAAAAATTATGATTTCTAAATGCAAAATGAAGTGTAGAACATGCACTGGCATTCTACCAAATTAATATTTTGGTTCATATTACATATCAATCTAACCCCGATTTTGATATATATGACGAAGATTCCAAGGTTCTAAGGAAATATCATTTTTATATCTCCGATGATCATGCGCATGATTCTAAATTTGTTCAACACCCCTTCAAACTGCATTGGAGATATATTTCAAACCTAGGGGTTACACCCATTTAGCATTATGTCTAATCTGATGGTTGTGCCAACCAATTCAAGTCTTCAAAACCATGGTATTTTGTTACTATATATCTTAACATAACGAGTGGGTGTAAAATGATTTGGAATTTTTTGGGCAATGGACATGGTAAAGGACCCCACGATAGAGCAAGAACTGATATAAAACATTTCATTTAACATGAATGGCTAAATTTTCATGGCACAAAATTGCAAATGCTAAGGAGGTTGTCAATTTCCTTTGTGCTAACCTATTTGATCATCTAGAATCTTCTTACTTAAGGAAAAAAAGACCAATCTGTTGAATGTTTTGGCACATTATATCAAAACATATTGACCGCAATTTTGGAATTTTTGCATATAATACCTTGGAAGGCACTCAAAAATTCATTGTATCCTTGTTACTAATTATTACGTTCTAACATAGCTTCATGTTAAACCACTATCATGTTTTTATGCCTTTTGCATTGATAACAAGTGGGCTAAATGTGTCAATTTTAAATGGACAGGAGATTGGGTTTCAAGGTTTCTCCAACCTTTGAACACTAGTTTTATAAGGGACTCCATGTATGTTGTTTGGGATGGGGAATGATGACGTGGTGTTGATGGTGATGAGCTAGCTACCAACTTGGAGGTTGGCAATAATTTTGTTGTTAATGTGGAAGAAGGAAATAATGAAGGGCAAGAAGTTTGGATAGTGTGTTGCACCAAACCACTTCACAAGTTGAATGGTCCCTTGAACTGTAAGTGGGGTATGAATTACAATGAAAGGGATGAAGTTGTTGTAGGAAAATACTATAAAAAATGGGGGAATTCATATTCAACTTATGTATTGCTGAAAGATTCCCATTTGGTATACTTATATTCACATTTGGTTAGGGCTATGAAATTTTTGATACCACCAAAAAATCATCGTGCTTTTTGTAATGAATTCATTATATGAATTGTCAAATGATGCAACTACAAGGATTCAATCTATTATTGTTGCCTTAGATGGTGTAGATTAATTTGAGATTATTGATGCAACAAGAATTTATACAATCTCTTTTGCTCCATTATGCATTGAATAACAAGGCTTTGTGTTGTTCAATAATGGAGGAAATCTTACCACCTCTACCACATAAGAATTATGATCTTGTGGTAAGCCTTTTGAGTTGCAACAAACCATACAGGTTGGCAAAACTTCAATTTTGTGTTGTGAACTTCAATTCATAAGTCGTAGTTTTGGTTTGGTTGTGTTGCTTGCAAACTTTAGTGTGATGTAACATAAATTTAAAGTTTAGAAAGACCCATGGTAGCTTTATTTTAAAACAGTGAAGAGGTAATGCAACATTGTGAATTATTGTAATAATGCTAAGGTGGGCTTGTCTAGTGTAGGTTCTATTACACATCACAACCTTGCTAGTCAACAATATGTTTGGTGACAAATTGGGAAGAATTTTTTTTTGTGAAACTGGCCCAAATTTTGTTGTTTTAATATGTCCAACAAGAGGTTATGCCCCATAATTGGGTTATCTTAATCTTGTTGGATTTGAAAACTTTTGGTTTGATACTTTATGGTTTTGATGTTTATCATTATGTTGTTAGTTCTATATGTTAAAATATGGTCATTACATTAACACCCAAGTAGGAGATTCTTGGAAGCGTATTCATTAATTGTTGGTACATGTACATTTGTTTAAAGTTTGTACTCAATGTGGTTTTCGTGCAATTTACATATGCAAAAAATTAAAGAGCTTAACCTTGTATTATTGAACATCTCATCTTAACAATACATCACTATAGTTTTTGAAATTTTGACATCTACCACATAAGAATTTTGTTGATCTTATACATATGGCTTTATATGCATAGGGAATGTATAGAGCAAATTCAATTTCTTGGTGGTTGGTGATGGTTCTTCAATAGCAGTAATACATTGTATAATGGAAACTAGAACACCATGGCATTTGTTAAATTACATCACTAGTATGTCCAATGTAGCATGGCCAACCAATAAGTTAGTTTTGCTTAGGGGATCTTTTCATGTTTCAACTTTTAGCATGTTTTTGAAATCTATAACAAACTTCAAGAAAGAAGAGAACGTATGAGCATAAGTCTTTTCCTTCCTCATGAGAATGAAAGGCTTAAAAGGAAAGGCATAATTCACTTGAAACCTTGGTGCCATCATTTCATATGCTCTATATTTGGTTGGTGTTATGCATCAATTGGCATTCAAGGAATCACCAACACCTTATTACTAGAAACATCAACCAATTTTTGTTTTGTTTGATTACTACTGTAATTATTTAGAAAAAATTCAATGATCTCCTTGAATTTGTAATGTCTACGACTTACAATCAACTAAACAAAAATTGATCCCAATAGTATGACCCCTTATTTACAACATTGACATCAAGCTAATCCAAGCACATCAGAACAATTCCCATTACGACTACAAGTAAACATGATGTTTAAAAAAATAGATTAAAAAAACCCTACAAAATATTTTTTTTAAAATGAAAATTTGAAGAAGGATTTATTGACAATAATAGTCACACACTTATTTAGGAACCTTGTAAATACAATTACAACTACAAGAATAACAAAATAAAATCCAAGCCCAAACCTAAGCTCGATCTCGAACTGAAGTCCTAGCCATCATCTAAGCTGCCTAGGTTTTTGCCAACATGCAACAATGCCAACAGGTTTTTCTATATCCACCTTTTTATAACCAAGGGGAAATGGGAAGTCCAAAGTGAAAATTAGTTAAAGGAATTGTTAATCAGCCCTTCACATAGTAGTTGAGAAAACCTTTGATAACAAATGCTTGTACAACATTTTGTACAATTATGAAAGGGAAAGTTACATCACTTGCATGCCTATCCAGTGCTACCAAGCCAACCAATAAATTTGTAATGAATTATAACATTTATACCACAAGACAAAAAAATATATAAACATCCACGATTGCCTACATGGTTTACTGACATGTAACTTGATCCAAAAGGGAAACACCTAACCAATGTGGGATGCATGAAATTCTCTAATCAACCAGGAACCCAAATTCAAAGAGTGAAAATCCTCAAAACATGGATTCACATTAGCAAGTGGAGCTCAATAAAAATGTTTCACCAAGATTTGCATTTGCCCAAAGCTTTCTGTCAATTCCAAGATATGTCTATCCTCTTATGTGCAAAATGGAATTATTGGAAAACAAATAGAAGATGTGTAACAACATAGTCCAAAAATGATCATCCAACTTGTAGTATGTGGTATCAAGTAAATTAGAATCTAAGTTGAACCATGCATACATCATTCTATTATGAACTATTTTTTCTTAGCTTTGGAACAAGTAAAACCTTTAGTAGAAGAACGAGTTGTTTTTGCAATAAAAACACATTCACTCACTGGTATCTTTTTGGTCTTGTGTTTTCTTGGGGAGTTAAACTTTCGTTTTTGGCCTACGTTCAAATGTTCCAATGATTTGGTTGTTACAAAATTAGCTACTTCATGACTCTCGCTTTCCTCTTGGGTGTTAGCTTTATGAGTTAAAGGTAGTAATAAGCCATCTTGTATTGTATCATTAAAGTCTATAACTTTGGCCTCCTCCTCTTCACTATAATTTTCAACCAACTTTAGTTCTTTCTTGACATCCTTCTTGACATACCATTGTAATAGGATCAACATGAGCTTCAATAACCAAATGGTCCTTATTTTTACCACAAGGACTTGAAACTTCAACATCAACTGTAACAACCAAGTTATGTTTCTATTAATCTTTGACATGAAAATTGCCCACACTTGGGCTTGGCTTATCCTTTTTGACAATTGCAGTTAATGGCACCCAAGTTGATGGATGAAAATGACTTGTTGAAACTCAAATTGATGCTCGCATTGGCATGAATTCTACACACCATTCAACATTGATGCGAGTGCTTACAATTTCAAACATAAAAGCAACCATCAAATGATTTTTTCATCATAACAAATTAAAATGAATGTAAGTTTTATATATTCAGGAATGCCAACAACCTCCCAAAGCTTATGCATAAGTATACAATAGTGATGGATTTGAGTAATACCTATAGAACTTGTGTAAGGATCTGATCTTGATTGCAGTTACGAAATTTTTGTGTACTTTAATGGAGTCCTTTGTAAGTTCAAAGAAGTCCATAAAATTATTTTAATGTTTATTTACGATTTGTTCAATAATCACCACTATTTTGGACTCTAATGTGCATGTTATCTACTTCTTCAAGATTCCTACTATCAATAGTCACCATGAAAGGACTCTTAATTCAATAACCACCGCTATTGTGGACTCCAATGTGCATGTTATCTACTTCTTCAAGACTCTTATCAATAATCACCATTATTACATATTGTTATGCCAATTATCTACTTCCTAAAAAATTCAATGGAAATACCAAGAACCCATGATGGAATAACAATGGACTATCATAAGCAATTACAAACCTGCAATGGACTTGAGAAGAATGCATACTCTTATGGACCTTATGGAAACTTACTTTCAACTTTAGCATGGATTAGAGATAATTCTATGGATTGCCATGCTAGAATTAGTTCTTGCTTGAAACTTGCTTATGAACATCGTGGTATTCCTTATGTAAACCTAAGTAATTTCAATGGATACTTGGCAAATTTAAACAAATGAACATGATTTCCATATGCAACTTGGATTAAAATCTACAACATAATGCATTGAATGAAAGGGACTCAAAGGGGCACCTCTATGACGGGCTCAAGGTCGCTCTACCTTCATGGTGCACTTGCCTTCATCCTTGACAAGAATTGATGAACCTAGCTTCTTGAATCCCGTAACACTCCACCAAGATTTGTGCATTTCGTCCTCACATCCTCTTTGAATACACTTAATGAAGGTCCCAAAATGGTACATAGCACACCAATCATGATAAAAATGTTTACAAGAAGCAAATCAAGCAACCCACACTAGAGAAAACCTTAATCCACAAAAAGAACACTTCTTTAAAGCAATTCATGTTTTTGGAAGTGGATCAACATTTTCAAGAGGGTGAAGAGGTTGTGGATGCAAACCTCCTCAAGAACCTACTCCCTTAACACATTTCATTGGAAGATTTCAAATAACATGATCATGTCGCCTGTAAACAACATGTTCTTCCAATGCCCCAAGATTACTATGCCCATTTGCAGTTTGTTTTTGAACCCTTTCAAACTCTAAGTTACCTTCATCAATAGTAGACCTTAGATACACAACAATGTTCCTTTGCTCATTCACTTGTCGAATCAAGCTCTTGATGCTTTTGTTTGAGGAGCCATGAGGGTTCGAATTGGCTTGTTTTCGCTCCAACTATAGAACCAACGCATCAAGTTTTGCTTGAGCTAGAACAAGTTGGTTTCTCTTGTCCTCCATTTGAGAGCAAGCTCACGCATCAACAAGGACCATATCTTCTTTTCCCTTCTTCTCAACGAATAGATCTTTTTCAATAGTGGCAAACTGATTCATTGCAAATGCCAAGTAAGCTTGTAAGGCCAGTAATGCCAACAAGTTCTATTCACTTGCCTCTCTAATATATAATTTTTCTTCATCAAAACCCTCCATCTTCCCCAACAAAATCTTTTGCTTTTGCATGCAAAAATTGTTTCATGTTGGTCCATTTGGTGTATGTAACCCAATTCAACTGTTTTTTTTTCATTTCATAAGCAATCCCTCTAGCCATCCCAATTGTGATAATTCTAGATGCAAGAACACAAGGCTTCTTGTGCACAATCATCCACAACCTTTCAGCTTTCACAATAAGTTCAGGATATGAACAGTTTGTGTAACGATGCCCATTTTTGTTCACAACAAGGTCAAACATTTTCTAAATCTCCTCTTTTGTGCAATCTTTAGGTATCCTAATTTGTTTGGGGCTCATACCTTTGTAGCATAAGTCATACTTTTCTACAAAATATTTCCTAATAAAACTACAAATGCCATTGCTACTAAACAAGTTTGGGACTTTAACATAGACGGGCATTACAAAACCCCATGTACTAAAACTAGGGGCATAACTCCCAACTTCTTTCTTGATCCTTTTGCTCCAATCATTCGGCCCATTAATAGTTGGCACCCCGCTTGACATGCTTTTCACAAAAATTGATGGACCTTTAAACTTCTTGATTTTCACAAAAATTGCAAACATGTGAAGTCTTGAGCGTTAGGCATTAGAAACCTTTGACCTTCACAACCATAGATCTTGAGTCATAAATGACATAAGAGCAGAAAACACCAAAAATTAGTCGAAACTAATCGATGCTTATAGACGGGCCACGTTGCAAGGCAAGAAAACGAAATTTAAAATAAAAGCCTAGTAAAAATAAACTTATGGACTCCAAATGTGTCATTTTTGGTCCACCTTAGGGTGCAACTACCCTTTTTCATTGACCCAAACAAACTTTTACCTCTCCAACATTTTCTTCCTCAATCCAGTGTATGTTTTCAAACACTTCAAAAGTTTTGGCTTCTTATATGAAGTTTTGGCTTCCTACCAACATTGTGAATGTGTTGAGGTAATTTTTGTCATTTATATATATTCTTAGGCCTAAATGTAGTGGTGATTGACCTTTGCAAGGGTAGTGGTGGACCTCCTAATGGTGGTAGAAGGGGTGGATGTGGTGGATGGGGAGGTAATTATCTTTTCACTATTGTCAATTCTCTATGCAATGGAAGCTAAGGCCCCATAGGACGTTTAAAGAGTTTTTAGGGCATGATCATGTATAATAACATGTTTGGTTCATGGTTCTCTTAAATTGGACATGCTAGTAAAACTACCCATTTACATCTAGGGTGGCAAAAGCAAGATAAGTGGAAAAGGAGGAGGTGGGCATGGAGGATTTGGAAAAAGAGGAGGTAGAGGGGGTTTCCATGGAGGACGGGGTGTGGGTGGTCTCAATGGTTGTGGGGGTGGAGGTTTTAAAGGTAGAAAACATTTTTAATCAAAGGTTTATTAATTTATCTTTACATTAGTGTGTGCAAAACATAAGAAGACATGACAAGTATTAGCTTCAAATCCACAAATATTCAGGTGTAAACAAAATACAATGAGCCAACGAGATTACTGAAAAAAGGATTGCATGTACTTTTTACCAATTTTTTTTTTTCATATGAATGAATTTTTGAACAATTTGTTTTTACAACTTGTTATAATAAATGCTTGTAGTTGTCCAAGTACATGACATGTTTTTTCCTTCATCGATTTGAATAAATATGAAAATTTGAAAGAGTCCGAATTCCTTGTAAATGTAGTGTTTCATATTTAAAAATGATAATAATTTCAAATGATAATATTTATTTATTTTTTACATTTTCATTTTTTCTTGTATGACAAAATACAACTTTTCTTAATACATCATGTACAGTTTACCCCATTTATGTGTGTGGCAAAGGACTTTTGAAGTTCTAAAATTCTAAATCAATTGTGGAAAGTTCTTTGAATTTTTAAAGTTTTACAATTCCATATATCTTAGGGATGAGTGTTTTTTTTATGTTGTTAATAGGTCTTTATCTTCTTAAATTATTTCCCATCAAATATGATTTATTATATGAATCCTTTTGATAGTCCTTTGCAAACTTGACTTTTATTTGACGTGTTTTTATTCACATTTAGAAGTCTTGAATCAAACTTAAAACTTAAAATATCATGAAATGGATTTTTGGTTTGAATTCCTTGACATTCATATGAATGAAAAAGCAATAATTTGCCATGATTGCCATGGTTTTAAATGGCAAAACATAAATATTTATCAAATTTTGATGTTTTTTTTTTGGTGGTTTGACACCCTTTTTTGCTTGTTGGATTGTGACTGCACCCATTCACACATGGGAACCCTTATGGACTTTCCACGGTTATATATTACTAACACTTTAAAAAAAATTTAGAAGAGAATGTCACTTGGTTCTTGGTTTCATACCATAACATCGTTCTTTCAAAGGCCCATGTAGATAGAACATGGCAAAAGGAAGTGAAATGAACCTAATTAACAACACACCAATATTTTTTCTACAGTTTTGGATGTGCATTTTGATTTAACCACTGAATTATATGTTCCATGTATTGGTGAAGGTTGTGGACATATGAAATTCTAGTGGAAATATTCAATAAGTTCATAAATAGTGAAGCAAAGACTTGACCTGGGCACATGAAAACAAACAATGCACTTTGACCAATGAATCCACCTCCCATCAATTCAATCAGCATTGTCAACGCAACAATGTGTGGAAGCAAATCATAAGTTTGTTTTGCTTCATTATTTCCTTTCACTAAGGTAAACCAACAAGTTATAATCATGAACCCACATTATAAATACCTTTCTTGCAATAAAAAACCACCATTGCAACACAAGAAGGAAATGCTTTAGTTCTTTGGTTTTACAGCTCCTATATCCTCTAGATTTGTTTTTTGCCATTTTGCACATGTTAGGGTTCTCAACACTTAGATGCACAACACTGTAGACACAATCTATAGGCGGTTTACATTATAGAAGTCAGTGTCCATGGACTCCCCAACCTTTTCACCAAATTTGTTCCTCAATTTGTTGATGGACAATCAAGGAGGTGCTTCCTCTTCCATACCAGCTAATATTGTTCCAAGACATTTAAGACTTCAAGAAAATGCAAGTAGGTTTTAGACATTTACAACTTTAGTTTCTTTTCAATATTTGTGAAAAGAAATTATGGGAGTATAATTGAAAGCCTTTCCAAGAAGCAAATTGGAAGGATTTTACAAAATAACTTAATGCACATTATCTGGGGGTGCATCAGAATTGGAAGCAAGTGTGTGACAAGTGGAGCAAGATGAAAAATAAGTATGAAACTAAAAAGAAGAAAATTCAATTGACTGGTGCATCCCTTTTTAATTGGCCATGGTTTGAAAGATTTGATCAAATGTTTGGAAGCATAACCAAGATTAATGGCATTCCCAATGTAGTTGATTACGGAGTGCATAATTTACATTCACATTTTGAAATTCAAACTTTTGAAGTGGATGATGATGACGTGACACATGGCATTCAAGAACACTCTAGTCCACCACAACAAATTCCTATTTTTAGTCATGGAAATGAAGAGGAGGTTCATGTTCCACCTATAGGCTTAGACATTTTGAAAATTAGGGCTTGTAAATTGTTGTGCAAGGCAAAGCTAACAAAATAATGGAAAATAAAAGAAGAAAATTGGATGCAAGTTCTTTTGCAATTGCTAATGTCATGAAAGAATTTTCAAAAGGTGTGAAAGAGATAGAAAAGATGAACATGGAGATGATTGAAAGGATTACAACATAGATGCTTCAGAATGAGCAAAAAGGTAGAAAATTGATGGTGCAAGGTCAATTACAGATGGTAGCATTGTTTATTGAGGTTTTAAAGCTTAAAGATTCTTGAAAATGACAACTTTATGCACGTTGAGTTTGATCATGGGTAATAGGGTAGTTGTGGTGTTTATTTCATGTAACTTATATAAAGTCTTGAACCTTTTGTTGTGGCTTGGAATTTTGTTCACAAATTTGATGTAATTAAAAGTGTATTTGCACTTTGGCCCATGGTAATGAAACCCAAATGTTTGTTTCTTCATTTTAGCATCAATTGTGCTTCCATAAAGTAAAAAAAATTAAAGGCCAAATGGTAATGCATGTGAATAATCTATTTTTTAATTGGGTTGTCAATCAACTATTGTTTAAACAAAATAATTCTAAGTTTTCTCCTTCAATTTTTGCAATCTTTCTTTCTCTAACTATTGGTAATTTATCCCCAAATCTTTGGAAATTGTTTGAAGAGCTACTACATTTCGAGGACTTGGTTTAGGTGCACTCCATTCTAAACAATAGTTGTGAAGAACACTATAAGCAACAACTCTTGTAGCTCTATCAACTTTCGAATTAAAATGTCTCAATATACACCACATGTTTTCCAATGATCCAAAAGCATTTTTTATGATTACTCTCCTTGTGTTCATACTAGAATCATGTGTGTTTATCCACATCATTGTATTATAGGTCTTCCAATTTTTTGGTAAATATGGTCAAATTGGGTATGCTACATCACCAATGATATAAGGTGCACATCTCACACCTCTAACAATCACCACTAGCTCATGTAAGATCTCACGATTCTTGAGTTATTTGTAAACATTAGACATCTGGAATTGCCCATTATCATGGACTCCACTAGGTTGGCCAACATAGACGTTCAAAAAAAATTTGTCTGTGTTGCAAATTGCTTGCTTGATTGCAATGCTATGAATTTTTTTCCTATTAAAAAAAATGATTTGTCAAAAGTGTCATTCTTTATGGTCCCACAAATATTAAGCAAGCTTGTAAGAGCATGAAAACAATCTATAATTTTTGTAAACAATCACCAAATGGAATACTAACATACTTGTTAAACATCTTGTTTTTATCACATAGGGCATCACACACTATGTCCACATATTTTTTTATGGTTGATGCTCCCACATTAAAGCAACTGAACCAATTAGCCATGTGTGTGGCACTACTTCCATCAGCCAACCTATAAATCACAATGGTTACAATTTTTTAAATTTTTACTTGTGGTCGAACAAGGTTCGCGCTAGGATTGAGGAATAATGTCAAATTTTCAACTAAACTATTGAAAGCGTCAAAACTTTATAATAACCCATGAACTTTTTATGCCTAGTTTCAAAAGTAGTCTCCACAAATTCCCAATGAACATGTTGTCTAAGCTCTTTCAACCACAATTGAAATGGAGATCTTTCCTACTCAAAATTGCACTTAAAAATGGTAGGAAATGCAACTTTATTGAAGGATATTGTTACGAAAACATTTACACACCTTTGATTTGAAGAGTGTACAATTGCCCAATGTCACAGACAGCAACATCCAAATTAGTAAAACCCTTTCGACTGTAATGGGATCCATGACGAAGGTAAACTTTGAAGAAAAAATATAAAATCTGAACTGAAAATTTGAAGCTGAAAACTGAAAACTAAAAAAAGTATGAAAACTAAAAAAAACAACAAAAAGAAGAACTCAAACTAAGTAAGATTATGAAAACATATGAAAAAAAACAAACTTAAAACACAGAGCTGTACAGCGAAAACTTGGAGCAAAAACATGACAGAAGAAGAGTTTGGAGTCTTTGGAAACTGAGGACTCTTTGCTCTCTTGAAAAGCCCTGGGGTATTTTTTTGGGTGAAAAGTAACCGTCTATCAATAAGCCCAGGGCCATTTGCTGCCATCTGCATGTTTTCTGGCAGATGGTTCACCAACTGTTTGCCTTTCCAGTGGGGGCCACCAGCCCGTATTCGCCAGCAAACGGCTGGTCAATTTTCCTCAAATTTTCCCAGGTTCACTAGTCTATTACCAGAAGCACAGGGTAGTACCTTAAGGAAAATGTTTCAGTAAGTGCAGCATCCAGATGCAGGAAGTGAAAATGCTCACAGGTTCCTCCTTGTCAGGAAAACACATGTAAGTACATACATTTCCAGTCACACTACAAAATAGACATACATGCAGAAGATGTCTCCTGTACTGTAGCAACTGAAACAAAGAATATAGACTGCAATGGAATGAGTAACTCAGTTGTTGACCATAAAATTTCTGAATCCGCATTACAAAGAAGTCATCCAGCACTCAGTCAGAAAGGCCATAATTGTTCTTTTAGAAGAAGGCACCAAGATTCCTAACTGTTGATAAACTGGAAACAGGCCACATGATGATACATTATTAGTAGCTGTGGTCATATAAATTTGTGGCCGTTGATCACATGGTTCGGATAGCCTATTCTTCAGCAACTTTTTTCCCCAAGCTTGGGATGTCTTCAAACCTCTTCTGCACACAAAAATGCAAGAACAGTACTCCACTAATTTAATCTCAGTTCAATCTGTGAGCCCACACTTTCACTTATCCCAATCGTATGTCAGCATATTCTACACAGCAACTCTTCCTGATTCACACTGACTCTGTGTGCCTTCAGTTACTTCAAAGACAATTCTTAAGACACAGCTTATAAAAGGAGTTGTGCTAATACAAGGATGGACACAGTTCAATACAAACCAATGTCAACCACACTTGCTTCATGAGTCTGAGGCTAAAATAGTGACTGTTGGGTGCCCCAGAAAGTGACCTGCGAGTTATCTGACACTCAACATGAAAATGAGTGCAGTCATCAGCTTATGAGAGTCACTCACAAAGTTTTAGACCATCATCACCTTTCTCACAAATAGCAGTGATGAGCTGCCATGGACTACCCACTGACTTCAACAGCTCTCAACTGTGGTTCATAAATAAGTATATAATAATCAGTTCAAACTCTAGGGAGCTGTTCTACACAAATATGCATCTTGAGTTTCTGTCACATTTTCCAGCTCTACTCTACACTATAGAAGTTCACACTGGAGCAAAAGGTGAGCTCACCTCTTGAAACCTAGCTTAGACAGAAAAACAGAAGTAGAACATATCAAGAACAGAACAAGGTTAAAATCAAGGAACGCATACCCCAACATTCCTCGACTCCCAAAGCTTGTTGATGCCATAGTCAATAACCTGCAATCAATTCCCCCCCTGCAGCGATTATCTTCCTTCAATCATCTCTGCAACTTCTCCAATTTCACTTTCCATGCAATCATTTCCCATTCTTACTGCTGGGGACTCATGACAATCAAGTCCATGGGAATCATCATTCCTGTGAATCCATCATGATGATCCTCAGAACTGCCCGGGTCAATACCGCAAGTCCTGAGGTGGCAACACATGGAAAGCAAGTCCATAGGAATCATTATGCCTGCAAATCCATCATGATGACCCTCATGAAACTGCCTGGTCAATCCAGCAGATCCTGAGGCACCAACACATGCCAGCTGAAGCTGTTTTCTACAGTGGGCAAGCCCTCTAAGGCGTCTCCCATGGATCAAGACCCTTTTTACTGAACTCTGCACTGGCAAAGCTTTTCCATCTGAAAGAGCTCTCACATTGGATCTGCTCTGTGTGCAGGATGCCAGGAAGCAGGAGAGAGAAAACACAAAAGGAGAGTTTGCTGATCCACCTGCACAAAACAGAACATGAAGATCTGCCACAATCTTGTGCCCTAGAATGTGGCATGCATCTTCATGGCTTCCCACCCCTCCTTGCTGAAGATTTGCGAGTTTCAGAGATCGGAATAAGAACATGCCGTTTATGTTCGGACAGCATGAGGCCGTCACTGTAGTGGGAGCATCGTCTAAGAACATCCTGTGAGATCTGCTCTGGATTTACAGCTCTTGATGCGCGTTGATAGTAGGTTGATCGTGAGGGTTCCATGTCTTGGTTTGAGACTGGAAAACCCCAAGACACTTCCTTCACTCCCTGCGTGCTAGGGAGAATAGACAGACAAGAAGAGTGGATTTTACATACTGAGAAAAAGAAGGGGAAAGAACTTTACCCGTTCACCAACAAGTGCCCCGGTGAGAATGAAGGCGATGTAGACAGAGTTTCTGCGCGTCAGCAGCCGAACAGTGGTGTCCAAGAACCCGCCGCGTCGACGCTGATCCATTCTGCCTCCCAACAACGATCTCTCTCTCACATAAACACACACACACAGCAGCTGACGACAATACTAACTACAGCGGGTTCGCAGCACTAACTGGGAGAGAGCGGAGGCGGGAACCGACGACCGAGAGAGCAAGAATCTCAAGAAAGCGAGACGAACACTCGCGCGGGCACCGCAAGAAGACCACCGGTTGCGAGAGCGTGCACCTAACCCTAAAACGGCGGACGGGGCGGGGCGTGGCGGGTCGTGGACCTTTGGCATGTCTGCCTTCCTGCATGATGTTGCCGGCATTCATCGATCGACGACGAGCCACAGATGTTGATCGTGCGTCATCAACGCGAACCCTGCATATCCGATTGTCGACCGACCTGGAAGCGATTTGTTGCAGGAACGGAAAAAGAAAACACCTCCTCACCAATGAACGTCGGGAATCTACAACTGCCCCTGCGTCCTTCCCCCATCCCCCCCAACCCCACAGACAGCAGGTGGTACGTCCGCGCAGGTACCCACGACCGCGCCCAAAGCCGTGCTTTGTTTCTTTCTTATGCCCATAACCCGCTTTTCGCCCCCTCTTGCCCCATTCTCTCTCTCTCTCCCTCCCTCCCTCCTTTTTGCGATTTCTGGCATCTTCTGTAGCGATTTTATGTAGCGATACTCGTGCTCATGCTTTGTCCTGCAATCCACATTGTCGCTCGCTGCAAACATTCGGGGTTCATGAGGTGTGGGCGTTGAGGAAATTAGTCGCGGTTGCGTATAACCACCTGGAAACTGTTTTTTTTCCCCCCTTATTTGATTGATGTGAGGGTGGGGGTGGTGGTTTGCTGTGTTGCTTAGGGTTTTTGGATGATGATGCTGATGACGAAGAAGCGGGAAGGATTGTTGCGAGACAGCCAGATTTCCATACATGGGGTTGAATCATCTCTGTATCATGGTGTGGTGGGAATGCTGCGTTTCGCAGCCGGATGAGAGAAGAAGATGTTTGTGAGAGTGGTCTTTCTTTTCTAGGTATTTTGGTTTGTCTCACGAAATTCTCTCATTTAGGCGCCTCCTCTTCCTCCTCCTCATTCGTCGTCTACGTCTCCATTTTTGTCTTTCTGCGTAACCAGTGAGTGAGGTGTATGATTGAAGCAGTGGGTCGTGGCGGATTTTATTTCGTTTGCAAAGGAATTGGGTTGTGTGTGTGTTTCCTTTTTGCGTTGCGGATTCTTTTTTTGTTTCTGGGGATGGGTCTGCGGATGTGATCATACAGGGACTGATGAGCTTGTTTGGATTTCGGAGTCATCGTGGTTTTGATTTCCTGCGAACAATTTAGGCGTTTCTTTGCATCTGGTGGTAGCAGCAGCGCCTTTGATTGCTGCTATCCGTCATTCGGGTTCTTGTCATCATTGTCGTTGTCCTTGTGAAGGCTTCAAGTGCTAAATGGTCCGGCTGATTGGTTCCGACACAAATTGGGGTTGCTTTTCTTGGTGGTGAATGGTTTGTGCTGCTGGTGGCAACGATTCGGTCCACCCCAGTTGGCTGCTTTTTTCTGCGTCTCGTGGGTAGCGGCAGATTTCATCATATGGATATTGAGGTTCTTTGAATCTGGTGGGTGGCAGCAAATCTCTCCCTTAGTGGACGCGTGACTGTGCTCTGGCGCTTGCTTTGCTTGCTTGCTGGGATTAAAGAAAAACATGTGGCTTGCAGGAGCTTCCTGCTGACAGTAAATGGCTGTGTGCAAGTTTCCGCAAAATGGTCGTGGGGAGTTGCGCTGGCCGTGTTGGTCGGGTGCCTCTATGACAGATTATGCAATGGGCCCATCGGTGATCCCAGGTCCTCGGCTTGTAGCCCTGAGGCAGCCCTTGTCCAACGTTCTATTATCGAGTTCTCCTGTGCAGGAGAATCACAACAACAACAATAACCCAGTCCTGCATTCCAAAGGCAATCACAATCTTATTCTCCTCCTCCTCTTCCTCCTCCTGGTCATGCTCAGACTGCCTTGCAATTCGACATGGGAAATGCTTGTATATAGGTTACTGCTTCTCAGGGCTGTCTTTTGGCAGCAGTAACAGATATTTCTCTCTAGAGATGCAAGGGACATTCTTGAAGGCAAGCATCTTGTGTGGAGCAAGCTTCTAGGACATTTGTCAATGCAACCAAGTTTGTTCTTGTTTCTTTGAACATTGGGAGACTATTTTTTATGCTCTATAAAGTTCTGTTTGAATGTCCAGTCAAAGATATGCACCTCTTATTTCCCCTCTTTGTGCACTCTTGTTTCTTTCTGGAGCTTGTTCATGGGTAGCAACTTGTAGTAAAATGTGTGCATGTTGTGCTCCTACAGAGGCACCCACAAGTATGCTTGTGAATGGTTATGGAGGAGGTTCTTGTCTGGATGGTGCTGTTCTGGATTATGAGAAGGGGGATGGCATTTGTACACAGAATCGAGAAATGAAAGCTCTCATAGAAGCTGGGATGTCTAGCAAACAGTTCTCACTGGAAGCTAAGCTACAGGACATGGAGGGGATGGAAGAAGAGGAACTCTTCCATCTTCTGCCGCTCAAGGCTGATGGGCACTTGCATCATGACTCATCCATGCTGAATAATGGCTTTGGGAAGGGGTTGCAGAGGAAAGAAGCAAGGTAACTTTATTCACTAAATCCTGATGTTTCTCTGACTGTTGGAACTGTTGAAATTTTGACTGTCATTAGCAGTGAATGTCTCTTGCCAAAAACTTGCTAAAGATGCTTGTATTACGGCCTGTGCCATTTGTTTAGATTGACCTAAGTTGGGGAAGGAAAAGAGAGTAGCTTTTAGTCCACCTACCTTAGCACAAGACTAAGTCTTTAAGGCTTTACATTTTTACATAAAAGTGGTCGTTAACTTACAGAGTATTGTAGAAGTGATGGGACCATCACTATTCGCTATAGAAGTTGAGATTGTATTTTTGAGTATCTAGAGGAGGTGCTCTTTCTAATAGAGCCTCTCACAGAACGTATAGGGCCAGTTACTGCATGAGAAAATGAACATGGACCTGACCATTTTGTCTGCAAAGTATGCTGAGAAGGTTTGTCAAGCAGGCTTGGTAAACAGAAGTTTACATCTTCCTATGTGCTGTGACCATACTGTGATCCTTAAGGCCAATTTGTGCTTTTCTTTACCTAAGGCATACTTGTCACCAGTCTTCACCTTGCAGCAGGGGGTGTGTTGTGAAGATTGCACTGAGCCCACATTTTTGTGGCCTCTTGAATTCTGTGAGTTTTCACAGGCAATCAGATACTAGGAGGAGAAGATGGGCACAAGCTGACCCTTTGCTAGAGATTTGGAAGGCTGTCTCTGCTTCCAAACATGCTGCCCCCTTTCGCAGGTAAACCCAATCTCCTCTCTCTGTGTAGGAAGTGGGATGTCTATTTTTGATACACAAACACTGTAACAGGTGCTGCTATCCATATTAGTTGTGGGAAACTCTTTGAGCTCTTCTCAGAAAATGCATATACACACTGATTTTTTTGTTTAAACTTGATTTTCTTTTGAAGACCAGTAGCATCTCGGGGAGATTATGATGCGATTGTTTATCAGCGCATGGATCTGAGCACCATACGTCGACATTTGGAGGTCAGAGTTAGTTTAATGAATGAATTGTGCAAACCTTGATCATCTTCAATGTTATGGTCAAATCTTCACCTACTGATTGCAGGTCTATTCTGTAAGAAACTGCATCTATCTTTGCCCAAGTTCAGAGTGCTGTTCAATTTATCTACTTGTCTCAGGCTTGCTCTTGTAGCTTTCCTTTGGGCTCATCCAAATGCTTTGTTCTCAAACTCATGTTGTCTCCTTTCTGGTATGATTTGAATTTTCATCCTTGTGTGTTACTGATCTTGAAATGTGGGATTTTGATCAACCAATGTGTATGGGATTGGTGAACAGAATGAGCTCACTTACAGCATTAGTGATATGCATCGAGATTTGATTCTCACTGTAACAAATGCTTTGGTGCGTGTTTCTGTCCCTTGTCTTCCTAGTTTTGTGCAGAAACATTGTGTACCGTGGACATCCTGCTTCTAGTTTGGTGGCCTTCTTATTGTCTTGTCACACATTTGGAAGAGCATTCCTACTATTTTCTAACTTCCCACTTTGCTCATCTGTGCTTGTTGGTGATGGGTCACCACTAATGGAAACTGATAGCTTGTGATGCTGTTGACTTTGCAGGTCTACAACAAGAAGGGGAGTGATGTGTACAATATGGCCTTGAAACTCAGAGCCCATATCACGAAGCTGTTTGAGGTAATCTTGGATTCAGCCCTTCAGATGATCATTGTGTCCCGAATTATGTGGTGGGATGGTGTTGTGGTGTGTGATTTTGAAGGTCCTGATTTATACCAAAAGACCAGTTTTTGAGATTGCTGTGCTTTCATCTCCCAAAAGTATATTTCCAGAGATTGCTTGGTAAAGACTTCTACATAGGAAGAAAGCAAGGCAAACACCTTATATGTTGGCAGTTCTTGCTCTGTTGTGATGCTTCTTTCAATGTATGGGATTGGAGAGTACAAGTATGTCTCTCTACCTGACAAGTTTGGGCTGTCAGAAGGAGGTGAGCACAACCAAGCAGAAGCAGAGGGTGTCCTTGTCAGTTCCAGACCAAAGCAGGCCTGTCTTAAAGTGAGTGTGTAGATCTTATACAAGATGTGTGGTGATTCAGTTGGTTGAAGATAAAACATCTATGGTTGTGTTCTCTTTAGCTATGCCCTTCCATGGAGGTTCCTCACATCAATGCAGCATAGGGTCAGGTCCCGGGATTGTAGTGGCATGTTTAGAGTGTCAGTTGCTAAGGAATTTCTCTTGAACTCCAGATGAATACATGCAACACAGTATAGGTTGATGAGATTTCAGCAGCAGCTCTCTTCCAGGAAGAGGGGTTTGTGCTCAACACTAGTAATTGATTTCTGGCCTATTAACTGTGAGGTCTCTCCTCCAGTAAGATTGATTTCCTAGTCCTAATGGGTGAGAGAGTCAATGATGAAGTGTTTGTGAGTTTTGTCAGCAGCAAGGCAAGGCCAAAGCAGCAATTTGAATGGCTGCCACTGATTGAGGTAGGCAGCCATGCATGCAAGGAGCAGGCCAGCAATGACAGGGTAAGCAGTGAACATCTTCTATCAGACAATACAGGTGTAGACGACCTACCTCTGGCACCATTCAAGAAGCATCGTACGCTTCGGAGGTTACGGCCTTGTATCAGCAGTGATAGTGTGGGACTGGCCAGTAGTGCTGAGGCCATTAGTGGTGCTGCCATGGACAGCAGCAGTGAGGAAGAAGTGGCAGCAATGCTTATTTGCATTAGCAGTGGTCATGGTTTCTCTTGTGAACCTGTTCAACAAGCAGTAACACTCAAGACTGAAACAGGAAGTACGTACAGTGGCTCATGCTACCCAGAGAAGGAGAACAGTTGCAAATTGTCTGAGGCCAGATCCTCAGATTCATCTGCTGCGCTTGTGATACTGGATGAGGTAGAGCTACTGGCATCCCCATTGGATGACCAGGATCCATCTGCATGTAATACAGGCCTCTTGGAAGCTGCTGCTAAACCTTCAAGTTCTGCTCAGTTTGTAGAGAGGGGTTTGTACAGGCGGAAACGGAAGAAAGATAGTAGGGGTGGAGGAGACACCCTCACATGGTATGTATGTTCATGAATTGCCTTGGGCTTTCTGCATAGTTTGTGCAGTGACAGTTTGATGAGTTCTGCTCCTGCTGCTAAAATGATTTTAAATTTGGGGTGTGCTACAGCAGCTTGAATGACTTGGTGGGAGATACTGAGGAGCAACTTGAAGTCAAGTTGTCAGGTTCAACTTCAGTCCTAGGTCAAGTGGACACAGCTGACGTTTTAGTGCTATCCTTCAGTTCAACAGTAATTGAAGGTGGATCTACTGGTCTTTTGTCAGGAACAGACAATTCTAGGTGCACTGCCACAGTATCCAACAGCACTTTCCTGTGTTCTGAAGTGAACCAACTTCCTTCAACAACAAAGGGTGACAAGGGTAGTGGAGGACATAAAGCTGACAATGGCCATCACAAGTGTAGTAGCCATCATGATCATAATAGCTTTGGAATTGGTGATGGAAGCAGTCAGAGGACATGCATGGGGTTGAAGCACAAGTGGCAGGAGCAATGGCGAATGCAATCAGCTGCAAATTGTGAGTCTGAGACTCATCACCTACTGAACAACTTGACCACATGACCACCATTTTGATTTCGTTTATTTGCTTGCAACATTCTAACCTTTTTGCCACCTCTTGACCAAAAAATTGATTTCTAGGTGAGAGAAAAGATCATGCTCTCTACATGACAGGCGCTGGTGTGACTGCTAGTTTCTTCACCCATGACTTCATGTTTATATTTCTGCTTTATCATGTAGTCTTTTACGGAGGAAGGCATATCTCCTCCCAGACTTTTATTTCAGAAGATCATCAGCCAAGAGGGTGCATGAAGTTGGACATTTGCTAGATAATGGGCATCATCTTTCCCCCCTGACAAGACCACCCAATCTGCTTTATTGTTCCAGATTAGATTGATTTGCTTCAGATGAGACTGTTTCTGCAACAGGAGAAAATAGACGAAGACCGCAGTGCTACATTGCTCTTCAGGATCCAAAGTTCTGGTCTATAGGTTGGTGTATATTGATTGACACACTAAACTAAATTGATCAAGGATTCAAGTGTAGTGTCAGATGGAATTGATGTGAATGTGCTCATGGTGGAATTGCCACTTCACATGGTATGTGCATATCATCTTCAACCAGAATCTTTCAGTATACTCTCAAAAATCACAAAAGCATGGGAAGAGGACTGGTACCTTCATTCAGCTCATCAGTTTATTGCTTGACATGAAATTCTCTATAAGTTGTGCATACAGATTCATATGCAGAGTTCCACCTATATTTTTGTACAAGCTGTATGAAGAAGCTTGTAACTCAGTCAAAATATCTCTAGTTAATGTGTTGGAAACAGTGGTTGGTCAAATTGAGGCGGCAAGGCTTTCAACTAAAAGAATGACACAGAGATAAAGATGATTTCCACCTATCATCAAGCAAAGGGCTTAGGGTTTAGGGTTGGGTGTTATGAAAGACTTCCGAAAGAATTGGCACAATTACAATGTTCTGATGACGTGCATTTTGGAGCCATGACCAACACTCCAATGGATTAAAACTCTTAGCATATATATTGATTGGCAACTTCCACACCTTGCATCTTTGATCAGCAGCTTCCACTCCTGCCTTGGTAAAAACAGTTTGAAATGGGTCTAATATGACCATATGCTAGTGACTAACTTACCTGTAAATGGGAAGTTTCTTCTCTCCACTCTCCCAGCAGGGCCAACAAACAATGAATGTTGGAAATGGAAACTCAACAAACTTCAGACAGAACTTAAAATTAGCCAGAATACTGTGAACCCAAAAACCCATGGACCCAAAACCCACCGACACACCATGAAGGAGCAGGGGTCAGTAGGTGGAGAGAACCTTCCCATTGAGGCTCTTGTCCCATAACCACCTTACACCTACCTACCAAGTAACTCACCCTTAACTGCATGTTGACCACCAATATGCATCTAAATGCCTACCTACCTACAAATTTGGTACTTGCCCCAACTTCCATGCTCTTATGTACATATGCTCCTACCTACCTAGAAACCACCTAGGTGAACCACAATCTTCCACCTATCTCCTAAGATCATGGATCATCCAGAGAAGAAATACATATTGGTTATAGCATCAAAATTACTACACCTATCATTCGTTGAGAAAGACTCAGGATCAGATGTTACATAGGCTACTTCCTATATGAAATAGCATACAAGCCTTCTATTGATCACACAAAATAACACATCATCAAAGGGGGCCCAGTCCAAATACATAGAAATTGAAGATGAATTGAAGAAAACAAGAAACAAACCAGACAAAGCATTTCCTATGAAAGAGGTGAACCCTCTTGTCAGTCCTTTCTCAATTGAGTTCCAAAATTCCCCTTGATCCACAACATCATATAGGCAGACGGAATGTTAGAAGCACCTATTGTGGCAACCAAATACTCCCCTACTTCCCCCAGACACAAACCCAACCATCTATAGTACATCAAACTCACTTGTGTATCATCCAAAAGTTTGAGAATCACTTGTGATCTTAATTGTATCTACATTTCACAGATGGAGGCAGAAAACAAGCCACTTGACACAGGTCCTGCAACTTTTTTCCTTCTCCTTTACCTCCTCCAACCCACACTTGCAACTAAAAATTTCCAGCCACCAGGCCAAGACTTACCAGAGTTCACAATACTTACCAACTGCGAGAGTAGACTTGGTAAGCAAGGGTAAACTAGGTAACAAGGAGCAGGTGAGAGAATTGCCCTGAATAAAATTCCTGGGGTAGCTGTGCTGAAGTATTGACAGCACCTCTCACTGTCATCCCAGGGGTGTCATGTGCAGAAGATCCACAGCACTAATTCTAGATATATGACCAGAGCTGCCCAGGAGGATGGACTATACAAGAAAAGAAAGTACAGTTGTATGAGAAATAGCAGTAAGGATCAGAAAGAGATTCCTCACTAATGGTGGAGGATCCAGGGAGAATTCCCTCTGCATTACAAACCTCCCTACTTAATCTCAGTTATAAATACATAAAAGCTTCCACCTACTTCAACCTCAAAGAAAACTGGACACAAGCTAAATTTCACACTTCAGCTCAAATTTGAGATGCACAGGACTTCTTGGCAGTTTGAAAGAGAACAGACTTTATCCTGGCTTCTGAAGTCCCCTACACAGCATAAAACAAATTGTCAGCTTTCTTGCTTCCAGGAAAATAACCTCATAACTGACCTATTTGCCTTCCACCAAACCAATTTTAGATACACAGATCAGCTGGATGGACAGAATATTTGAAGCCCTCCAATCTCAACCTAGATTGAACTTCCTCTAATTCAGATATGGGAACTTCAAGAATGTTTGGCTGGGTGCCAAACACACAGGAAACATCTATTGTACTCATACCCACCGGCAAGATATCAGTATAGTCTGTTCTACTTCGTCAGAAGTCCAGGTAATGTACCCACAGATTGGAACTGCCAAAAGTCCCGACAACTTTTGGCTGATGGATTGATGCAGTGTCCATCCCACTCCTCCACCTTCATCAGGTGATAATGACACATTTAGCAATTGGCCGATGCCATTCTAACATCTTTCAGAGAAACTCCAGCTCCTACAGAAGAGCATAACTTGCAAAATATCTATGTAAGATCAACAAACTGAAGCTGGGATTGAGTCTTGTTAAAAAGGGTGCCCCCAACATACCTTAGATAGTTCGAGTGTTGTAGGAACCACATACGCTACATTTGTGATACAGCCAATGAAATCGTGCAGTACCCTTATGCTCACAATCATTACACAGAATATCCTACACATATAGGTAACTCTCAGTTCATAAAAATCATTCAATCAAAACAACAGAGAAAATTATACAATGCACAATTCTATAGAACCTAATTGCACATTTCAAAAACCCAACATGTTCCCAAGTGTCTTCTTCTAGGGCTAATAAAACCATCCTTGAAAATTTCTGTTTTCTAAAGTCTAAGATGGAAATCACATTTATTGGTCCTAAAAAAATTGGAGGTTGCTAAGGCCACCATGAAATTGAAGTCCACCATTTCTTAACACCTTGTGCAAAGATTAGGACAGAGATATGCATATCAGGGATTAAAATTAAGTCAATACATCCTCCTAAGGTCTTCTATCTAAATGCTTTACAGTGATACCTGGCAACGGTTTTGATATTCATCAGGAAGCTGTTCAGCAGCCAACAAAGCATCCAGCATTTCAAAGTATACCTGAAGTGCAACCTTCCAATTATGAGAGAAAAGATGATGAACCACTCTAACCTTCCAGAAATGGTTTACTATCACACAGCTGGCAAGATGCTAACAATCTAAATTAATCACAAATGTGTCGCTGCTGTCCTGGGTGAACAAATGAATATGGACACAAAGTCACCAAAGGATCACTAGTTTCTCACATGGGGTAAGACTAACCTGTCAGTCATGAAGTATACAACCCTTCACATTCAGTGCTAATGCTTATTTGCAGATGACAAGTTAGAACAAGAATTTGAACAGGAGAAGGAAAACAAAGGAAGCTTACAGCCATGTCTCCAAGTGACTTGCTGCAAATAGGACATGTGTAATGGCTGCATGTGTAAGCCTGCAATGCATTGAAAGTAAATCCAGTAATTAGCCCTAGTGGAGCTCCTACCATGAACACCTCAAACCCTGTGCTCTAAACGCTTCATAAGATACTGACCTACCTCTGAAGAAGGAATGAGCCTTGACAGTATCCACTGGAGGCTCTGAATAAACAATGTAAACAGAACTCTTTGTGACACACAAGCTTGCACTTGCAGGCCATGGAGCTTGAACACATGTAGACAGGAGAAAACAAACAAAACTTGAGGAGAAATGAAAAGACACCTGAAAGCAAGCAGAGTGCATGAAATGGCCACATGGGAGAGCTTTCACAGGTGTGTTGGATGTGAATAGAAAGTCATGGCAAATTGGACAGTTTGATTCCAAGCCTTTTTCTCGGCATATATGTTCTTTGAGTTGTGTAGACATACAGGCATTGCAGGTCATGCAATGGAAGTAGTCTATGCCTAAACCTTTGCCCACTCGGCACAGGTTGCAAAAAGGGCAGTGATATATGTTCCTGCTTATTCAATCCCCCATCCCAGCAAATTAAAAAACCATCAGCTCTATTTCCACAGTACTTTGAATATTGTGCAGTAACTTGTGAAAATTTGACAATAATACCATTAGTCAATTGAAGACGTGCACTTTATGATTTTCATGATCACAAACCAGTAGATGCACCTGTCATCATTGTCAAAGAAGTTGCAGATACTACAGAAATACTGTGCCATAGAGAAACCATTGCAAGAAGGAGTAGCACATGTCGAAGATACTGGTTGCACTTCCAAGCACTGCATACACATCATCTCTTTTGTTGTATGCCTGCAGAGAAACCAGAACATCAGATCATGACTTGTTGAACAATACTCTTGCCTGCACAGATTTAGTGGTAGGACATGAAATCTCCACCAATCTTCTGGAAGTAGATAGGTAAAATCTCAAATTGTGTAAGAGGCCACACATTTTCACCAACATGTTGAGACCATAGAAACAACAGTATAATAAGGATTCAAAATACTGCTTAGGGTTTGCTTTGAAGTTATTTGCCTAATCCTTATGGATTAATGAGTACCCACCGGTCCATGGAGTGATCACTGACTTTGTCATGGCAGAATCGGCAAGGGAAAAGGTGACCACAGCATGATGCACGCACTTTACAATTGCGTTTATAATGCTCACATCCAAATATTCCCTTCTCTTTATCCTGAAATGACTGGTTACGCCCTGAAATGTCTGCAGGGCTATCACCTGCCTGTGCTGCATCTCTGCATGAAAACTGCTGCGCTGCAATCCATCGACTGCCAATAGCAATGAAAAGTTCTAACAGATTAAGCTGGGATCATCTATAAGCACATCATTTCTCTCTACAGCAAATCTCTTTCTCCAGAATTTCAGGTGGAACAAAGTCTTCCTGCATTGGAAAAATGACACTGACAGGGATAAAAAGAGCTTGACATTGTTGCTAACCTGGTCATTAAATTCTGCATAAGGTAAGCTTTCCGACGTGGGTCAAGGGAGCTGTCACTGGAAACCTTGCGAATTGCAGCTTCCAATTCCTTTTGGTTCATTCTGAATATGTCACGCCACCCAGGCTTGAACTTTTCACCCTCCATCCCAACATGCTCACTGGTGCTGACTGCCAAATTGTGATCTTGCTCCATTCCCTTCTTCACCCTGCCACTGTGGCCTGGCCCAAAAACCCCTGCTGAACCTGAGCTTCCCTCTTCAAACACTTCTACATTTAACCCTCTGTCTGAAATCACAAACTCATGACACTGGGACATCTAACAAAGTGAGGTGGAAGCACCAAACACAATTTGATGTCCAAGTACTCAGTATGTGTCATATTGCCATTCTCCTGAACAGAAATATGAAGCCACACCTCCCAATCTCTACAAAATTGCAGAGCAAACTCTACAATGGCAAAATGATGCTAACCACTAAGTCACATCTAGCCTAACTGAATATCTTTCATAAGAATAGAGAAATCTCCGTTCTCACAATGAAGAAGAAACAGCAAGGCTAACACTTCCTCAGGAAGCCACAGAAAGAACCAAACAAGGGGAGACAAAAAACAAAAAAACACACTAGCGGTATGAACAAAAGTGCCAGTCTCACACCTAGCCTAACTGAAAGACATAACAAGAATGAGTTATACTCATGACCTTCTGAGTGTCACTTGCAAAGTATCAGACCAGCAGCTTCCTCATGAATGAGAGTGAATAGCTGCAACTACCTCCCCAGTTCTGACAACTCTATGTACGAGATTTGCATCAAAAACTCCACAATAACACTTTGATGGTGACAATTGTGTCAGCCAGCAAAACAAAATGAAGCATGACAAGAATGGGTCCAATCACAACCTCATGAGTATCAATCACAAAGTATCAGACCATCACCTTCATCATGAATCACAGCAACAAGCTGCCAATACTCCCCTCTGACTTCATCAGCTCCCAACAGGGGCTGTAGGGTAACTACATAATAATCCACTCAAAAGTCCAGGCAAACAAACTGCCCTAAGGTTGTGTTGTATTCCAAAAGCAACAGGAAGACTAACATCTGCCAGCACACATTTCCACAACCAGTAGAGAAGCTAAAAGGAAAAATTTAGGGTTGAAAAGCAGGAAAGTTGGTCAAGTTTCACCCAGTTTTGAGAGAGGTACCTAAAGGTCTTTCAGTATTGCAATTTTTTCCCTCACATTGCAAACTGTTGCTCTTTCCATTCTTCCCATCATTCATTGTCTCTTTCATGGTCACAACACCTCGTGAGAGATAATCCACAACCATTTGAAGAGATTCGGTAGTGCCAGAGGGGGGAGTAATTTGATCATTGGTAACCAATGGTGGGGAATGAGGATTGGATGTTGGAGTGTCCTTCCACCATGCACTTAACCACTTGTCAAACATGGTATTGCGAGTTGCTTGTCGTAATGTATCCATCATGGTGTTCTGTTCATCTTCTGTCAGTGCTGTTGTTACCCATGGCAACATTGCCTGAAACAAGTCCAAACACACACACTGAAACATCACATAAAGTCATTACTGCAGCAAGCTAAACACAAAAAACCAGCCCATGGAAGAAGGCATAAATTGTAGATGTGGACCACAATCCAGGGAAGGATGAGACAAACCTGCAAAACTTCAGCCCCAGTGGTTCCTATAATGCGTCCCACAATTCGCTCTTGTTCCTCAATGGTGAAGTGGACACCAAAAAGTGGCCAAAGCTCAAGCTCCTCCCTTGAGACATGCTGATCAAGGCTCATTCGGACAGACTTGCACATTCTCTGTAACTTTGCAGCCAAAGCCCTCCGCTGTGAAGCATCATGGTCATCCTTGAGAAAATGTATATGCCCCTCCTCTATACCACCTGCAGGCTCACTTAAAGCCAGGATGGATGTCTGAGAACCATGCAACCGCGAAAGCTCCAAAAGTTCCTTCACCAGAGAGGACAAGAAACTGACACCCTGGTAAGCAGCTTGGTCAACCATGCTCTACAGTCCTTGGACAAATCATACAGAGGAAGGGGAGAATTCCATTCACAGGTTTTCTAGGAATACTCCTCAACCTACTAGACCTGCATGACTATGAAATAGAGTAAGATTGTAGAGGTGCATAACTAGATTGGCATTTCTCTATCATTCATGCTATCCTGTAGAGTCTGGGCATTTACTCATGTCAAGGACTGTAGTCTGGTGATAGGAACAAAATCTCTATGAAGTCAGTCTTTTTACTATGGAGCTCAATTGCAAGACATGGAGCAATGAGAGGAAGCGCTTCCATACAATCATTTACCTGCGAAATGTCTTCAAAGAGCTGTTCTTCTTGTTTGTGGTCGATAGTATATGAGTGACTCACATTATGGAGTGCCTCTTTAGCTTCAAGAGCAGGAAAAACAATGTCATCCTCTGCATTGCTATGGGCACGATAAAGACCCCACAGAAATTGAAACCGCCCTCGAAACTGCATAAGAAAGTCATCGCTGCAGTCAGCCAATCGAGCTGACTCAACATCCAAATACTCAAGATCCTTCCGTATAGCTTTGTGAAACTGAAAAATGTGATCAATAGGCTTGGGACCAGCACCAGAGAAGGAACCACTGTTGCTTCCCCAACCAAAGAGACCAGAACCTAGTGAGCTGCTCACAAGTGGAGTCACTGAACTGGCTGAAAGAGAGCGAGAAGGTGGTACAGAGGTGCGAGCACCAATTTTTCGGCAGCCTAGCTCTGGGGCACAACAGATAGCTGCAGCTCCACAACCCTGCTTCACTTCCACACCAGCAACAGAATTGACTTCTTCTAGAGAAGGTTGCTCTCCTCCAGGTGTTGTCTTCCCTCGAAGTCGCTTCAGTGGGCGGGTATCAAAGCTCTCCAATAGATCATCAGGACCATGTCTAAAACCTGCTTCCTTTGCATCACCTTCGACCTTGGAGTGATCTAAAATGTCTTCACTCACTTGCTCCACTCCTGAAGTGATCTTCATGAGAGGGCACTCATTCACTGATATTGATGACAGGCAGCGATAGTTTCCAGCAACATTTTGGGGGTGCCCTTTACATGCCCATCCAGAAAAAAGAGTGACAAGTGCATAGTCCGACACAGGTGCTGCAAGTAACAAGGCATGTAAGGTTCCTCAACAAACTCATATACATAAAACACCTTCCTAAAAACCCATTATGAGATTGTAGAGAAATCTCCACAATGGCACTTCGGCCACACAACATTAAGGATGGCAATAAGACTCATGAGGGTCCATAAAGCATCAGACCATCCCCTTCATCACAAAGAGCAGTGACAAGCTGCCATGACTACCCACTAACTTCATCAGCTCCTGACGGTGGGTGTAGACAAGCATATAACAATTGTTACAGAGCATAGCTATACAATAACACCTTCTCAGGTCTTCACAACAAAGATTTTGACCCTTCTTTGTTATTTCCTTGCAGTTATACAATATGGCAGGACTAGTGTCACACTGAGTATTGTTGTCTGAATAGCTTTAGGAGATATTCTGGTGCATACCTAACACAACAATCAGTGCAGTGATAACCTTATGAGAGTCCCTCATAAAGTGTCAGACCATCCCCTTCATCACAAAGAGCAGTGACAAGCTGCTATAACTACCCACTGACATCAAGGTCATGATGTTGGCTAGCACACAAGAGACATAGCTACCAAAAAGTCAATGTATACTCAATCAAGCTGACACAAGTTTGTGATGGTACACTTCATTTCATTCTAGCTAGTACCTGTAAAGAGAGTATTCACAGTGATGCATTAGAAGAAAGTGTAATGATACTCTCTACTTATTAATTGTCTATGATGTCAGCCATACTCTACTCCAATAAGCACAATAGGAAGACAAACATAGACCATAGGATAACTCTCTGTTAATCCTAAAAGAACAGAATGTAATGAAAAGAGAGGACATAGATGCATTGAACCTGCAAGGCGCATGTTTCGAAGCATTTCTTTTGCTTCCTCCTCACTGAGAACTGCAACCAACCATGGCAAAACCTGTTCAAGCAATCTGAGCGGCATCACTCTTAACCTCTGGTACAACAGGGCATGTTGCTCCTCCTCTTTCAAATGCTTTCCTGCCAGCTGCAGCCCCTGAGAAAGAAGACAGGAGCAGAGCAATTAGAGCAAGAAGACAAAATTTGCAGAATCCATACAAAGCTCAACAGGATGATGCACCAGGCAAAATTTATAGAGATGTACATACTCAACACAAGAAACAGGTGTACTTGAAAACTACTTAAGCAAACATGCAATGATATGAGAGAAAAGAATCTATTAGTGGATCAACATAGAAAACCACTTACTCCAATCTCCTCCTTTGAAAGATAATGTTGAATGGTCTCTACAATAAATTCAGCTTGCTCATGAAGCTCTTTATATAACTGAGCAACTGTCCTGCAATTGTTCACGGTCATCTGAACTCGCTCCAGCAATCTTAGAACATGATCAAATTGCTGTTCTTCTTCATTGTTCTTTGGGGAACAGATAATCTGCCCCTTCACTATCCGGCAAATGCCAGAAGAAGCCATCCTGTCAGTCCACTTACATTTGTCAAAATATAACCTAATAGAGAAGTCTTCCTAGCTGAAATGTTCCACATCTATGAAATTGCAGAGAAATTTACAGAACAACACTTCAAAGGTAACCATTCTATCAGCTCCAGCAAAACCAAAACTAACATGACAAGAATAAGTGCGGTCATAACCTTATGAGTGTTCACAAAGTGTCAGACCATCACCTTCATCATGAATAGTAGTAACAAGATGCCCATGACACCCCAATGACTTCATCGCCTCCCAACAGTGGGTGTCAATAAGTAAACAATCTTCTGTCCAAAATTTCAGCAGACCATCAAATAAAGATCTGTGTCCTGAGTTTCTGTTGCATTGCTGGATGCAATGGAAGACTCAGCCATGATTTTACCTTTCACTTTTCAGCACAGTTCTGTTACAAGTCAGACCACTTCATGAACCCTGACTGGTTTGTACTCTCTTTCACTCCCATCTTTATTAAAGTTCAAGGTAAACAGAACTCCACCCTCATTAAGAGAGCATTACAAGTCTCTATGCTAGCAATCAGTCATGTGCATATCCCGGTCCCCACTCCAGGAATATCTTAAATCCTAAGATACAAGACAGACAGGCTCATAGAAGAGGAACAGGACCAACTTCTCAGACGGCCACACTTCATAAATCAACAGTTCCCTTGAACTCAGAGGAGAGAGATCTCAAGTCTTGCAAGGAATTTTCGCACAACATTTGATAAGGTAATTTTGGTCAGATGATAAAACCTGAGCAGAATGTACTCCTATGTTGGTGAATATAATCTATAGCTGTTACTAGTACCTGTGAAAGTTGCATACTTCAGCCAGAAACTGTGACCGCTCAACAAATGATGACAGCTTCGGAGCTGATATTTCTCCCAATATCTGGAGCTGGCGGGCCTCATCTGCAAACTCCTCTAATTCTTTATGAATAGCATTATGCCAGTATAGAAGTTCCTTGGTAAGAGATCCTGTACACTCTTTATTGGCTGCTAGTTCTTCCAAATCTTCATCCTGCAGACCACCTAGCATCTCTCCAGACTTCTCCACTGAACTGTTTATCAGAAACTTCTTGCCAGATAGTGAACACTCATTCCCATCCACCCAAGCAAAGCCCCCCATCTCCATCAGATCAAATTCTGTGGAATTAATTCCCTTGTCATCTGGTCTGGAACTATCCGCTGCATCTGGTGCATTGCTCCCTCCTTTGAGCCATGCAAATACCACCTATTGCACAGCCAAGCTCTTTGAGTGAGCACTTTCAGCACAAACTATTGGCATGTGCGTGTGTGAATATCCACATGTCAACTTCACTGATACTGCGAATGTAGAGAAGCCATCTCATGCAACCAACAGCTAGTGTAATCAGTTTTAGGACATTGATGGGCTGTACGGAAGCTTACATACGAAGTGAATTAGACCATTCTGACTCTTTCACCTCCTTACCAAATGTGCGGAAACATGCAGGAATTCACCTGCTGGAGGAGCTCCTGTCTCGGAACTATTTCATGCATGCATGCCACCATTTCTTGCCGCTCTTCATGAGAGAGGCAAGAAGCCAGCCACGGCAGAAACTTCTCCATGAGATTCACAGGTATGCTGCACATGAATTGCCAAACTAGTGCAGCCTGTTCTTCAAAGGTAAAATGTTCCATCAGCAGTGGAAACACCTGCAAAACCAAAACTTCATGTAAGGAACAGCAATACCTATATCACATAAATTGCCCGTAGGAAGTCACATGTGATAAACTACAAGGACGACCAAATGGCTTACTGATATTGTCCCCGATATAAGTGCCATAAATTCTCATCCATCACATCGAATTTGCAAGGATTAAAGGAGTGAAAGAACTCATTCATTGGTTATAATTCTGTAGCATTGCTCTCTTGGATGAGCCTTCACTACAAACTAAACTCCATGAATTCCTTGAATGTACAGTAATTGTGCATTTCCTCCACACAACACATCCTACTGCAAAGAAAATGGCCACAGAGGAGGAGATAAACAGAGAAGGAGCTAGAAGTCAAGGAGGGTGAAAAATGAGACCTGTTCTTCTTCTTTTGACAGGTGCTGGCACAGCATGGTTTGTAGGGCCTCAGTGCAAGTAAGGAGCTCACGTCGGAGGGTAAGAGGAACAACACCTTTCTCAACCATGGCTTTGCTAAGAAGCCCAGACATCTGATCCAATAATTCACCCTCCTCTTGATGCTCCAAGGAATAAGTATGAGCCACATTCTTCACCCGCAAGTCGAGAGCTGGGAATATAACCTGCCAAGGTACAGAAACAAACTTTGACCTGTTGGTACATTATAGACCTAGAAAATAGCTTTCAGAAGGGCATTTTCATGAGTTAGCAGGTCATTGGAACACTGCTGTTAGCACTTATACACAGGTCTGACTTAGTCCATGCACACCCCACTGTGCTCTGTAATGGAGGATTGGTCCCCCAACCATATTCTGTAGCTGTAGGTGTGCTCATTGTTAGCAGAGAGAGTACTGAAAAGTCATACACCCAATGTTGAAAGTGGAAAGTGCAATCCGCATACTCCACATGGCTGCAAGGTGTGCACAAAAGCACTTGTGCAAGGGCATTCAGGTAAATCTGGCAACCTTATCTCACACTCCAATCTCTCATTGTCAGATTGAACACCCTAGGACATGAAAGAAGAATTCTCTCGTCCATACTGTTGTGTAATGGTCATCAGCAGTAGCTGCCTGATAATCATTGTTGATTTGTCAATCTATAAGACTCAGAGGTTGCAAGGAGATAAAGGAACACATCAACAGTGCAAATTGAACCCTTGCTCCTCTGAGACAGAAAAGCTGTGACAGAGAGAATATACCTCATCCTCTGCATTGGAATGATGTTTGTAAATAGTGAAAAGAAACAGGTAGCGATGAAGCAAGGCACCAATCTCCTTCTCAGCTCCCATCTCAATAGCTAAGGCATCCTGGTGCAAGCGCTCCAATTCCACCCGGATAGCCTTGTGGAAAAATTGGAACTCTACAATTGGAGATGCAGCAGGGATTGGAGGTGTAGTGAGTACATTCAAAGAAGTCTGCTGCACCAGTTGGTGAGGGAAAGCTATTGAAGTTGCCATGATGAGGTCCTTTATAGAGGGTCAGAGACAAATCCCCATGTTGTTGAAGAATGTCAATGAAAGGTGTCCAGTCCACAATTGTGCTGTGATCTACTGTCCTCACAGAAGCACAGTACTGCTACTATGAGACCACACCAACTATCCAGATATATTTGTGAGATGACTACACTCTCCTGACACCTTCAAAATTCATGCAGCAGGTAGCTGCCAAGGTTTCTCTTTTCTAATCTGTCCCCCTAGCCAATATAACCAGTACATTGAAGCCTGTGACAGAAGCTAAGAGAGGGCTGTGTCTTCTTGCCATACCATGCCAACATCTCACTGAAATGTCTGAGATGTCTGAGAGCTTCAAGTATCTTGATCTCTCAGAACTTCTTTCCCCAACGTTGTCTTACTGAGACTTGAGCTTCCCAAACACACAAGAGGTACTGGGGTCCAGATTTCCCTCCTATTCAAAAGCTTGCTCTTGGAAACTGCTTCGGATTTTGACAGTCACCACAAAAACACACATTGACAAAAAAATCTTCGCTTCCACATAAAACCTAATTGCAAAGCTACGTGTCATTTCCAACAACAGTAGAGGAGAAAATTCTGATGTTCATTGTCAAGTGTCCTGGATGCATATAGAGACAAGAAAGATAAAGAAGAGACCACTTGTATGCAAGCTCACAGGCGCTCATTGCAATCCTGTAACCTCCCAGTGCAGTCCCCTAAATTGAAGCAGATTTGCTCATTTCCTCGCATGGAAACAACAACAACAACACGAGAAGAAAATAAAGAGACGGAGAGAAGACCCCCAAAAATCTTTTCCTCTTTCCTGTTCTCGAAATAGGTGTTCCAGGGTTTCCCTCAACAAACAGTTTTCCAAAACATTCTTCGTCACCTGCACACACAGCCCCAAAATTTTAGGTTACAAACGCGAGCGCGCGCGCGCGCGCAAGACGAGGAACACCACAAATGTTTTCAAAGCAAGCTCGCCCACCATCTTCTTGTCCCCCATACCTTTCACTGAATCGAGAAAAAGTCTCTCCCAAACTCCTCTTCCTCTCTCCCATCCCACAACAAACATTATTTTCTCTCGCAATTCATACCATTCAGAATCTGTTCGCCGCAGAAAAATATCAAGAACAACAAGAGGAGAAAGAAAGAAAAAAACCACGATGAAAAGGCAAAAAGACGCACACGCACACACAGTGCACACATACCGTTCTCCGACTTCTGCTGCTGTTGTCGTCTCAAAGCTCAAAACCGTGGGCACCAAAAGGGAAACAAGCAAGAGAAACGGGATGCACGAATTTCATGAACCATCTATTTCCGAAGAAGATTTGATGAAAAACAGGATCCGGAAGAAGCTCTCGCAAATTACTCGCTCCTACGATTTACGAGTCGCGACGCCGCGCGATACAATTGTAGGTCGCCGGGAGGGAAGAATAAGCTAGAAACGGTGACGGAAGTTCGGCCTTTTCCTCCGAAACTGCGCACGGGGGTAAGGGAGGGCAGAGGAGGTGGGTCCAATTACTAACCGTTCGCGCTAACTGGCCACCACTCAGTAGCTTCTAATAACCTAGGGGTCAGTTACTAACTCTACTCACTAACTGGCCACTACTGATGGCTTCTAATAGCCTAACCCAACTACCAAACGAAAATTAGTTTTACTGACCAACCCCCTACAGTTACTGACTAAATCCTACTTGCTAACTAGCATATGGTCAGTAACTAAAACCTACTTATGAGAGTCATTCTACTTACTCTACTTAGCTACATTCACACATGCTGATTAATTTTTTAAAAATTAGTTATCATTAGAGAATATGACTTTTAGGGTTAGTTATTATTTAGATGTTAGATTTAGGTTTAACTATTATCATAAAATTGTCATCGTTCAAACATAACATAATAGTTTTGGGAAAAGTAGTTACTTACCTATGGTTCATTATCACTGTTCAAGAAAGTATGTTAATGCGAAAGCTTTGACAACAAAAGATAAGCAAGCTTCACACCTTTTTTTTGAATTTTTGGTTTTCGATTTGGAGCTTTTGAATGCACATTTTTGAATGTCTTGTTTGTCTTTTTGTTCACAATGAGTTTCTTCAATTGAAGTGTTAACACAATTAAGTTTTTTCTCTTTTTAATTTTAGAACCTTTCATTTTAAACAAGTTTTTTTTTTTGGGTGAGCTTTACAAAACTTTTGTGAAGTTCATCATTTTGTAGCAATCAACTTTGTAAAAAAAGCTCAACAATAGTTTGTAATAACATTTGTTTTACAAGTTCATATCTTTGTTCAAAGGTTATGAAAATGAATCAAGTATGAATTCTCAATTTTCAACAATTTGCACTTGAAAAAGTGAAACACAATTTCATACCATGTTGAATTTTTTAGTCCTTCATCATTACAATGTTTTGTATTTTTTATTTGTTATTTCACAAGGATCTTGGCGATTGAATGAAGGCTAGGTCTATCACTTGGTATTCCCAATCCCTAATGATTCAATATAATGATGCAAGATGGATTGAATGTTTTAGAGTTAATAAGGATTTTGTGTTTCAACTAATTGAAAAGCTAACACATTTTATGGAAGAAAAGGACATACATTACAAGTGTGTAATGTTAGTTGGAATTCAAATTGCATGTGCCTTGTATAAACTTGTGCATAGAGTTGGATACTTCCATTGCAGTGAAATGTTCACAATTAGTAAATCAACTATTCACATGGTGTTACAAAAATTTGTGCATGTAATGAATGTTGTGTTCAAAAATCAAATCAAATGGCCAAAAGGAAAAGACCTAAAAGATGTGATGGTTGGGTTCAAAAAAATTTGTGATTTTCCATCCATCAACAATGCTATTAATGTCATTCAAATATAAACTCAAAATTCGCAAGTGGCTTTCACTAAACATTACTTCTCTTTCAAATCCAAAACTTACAACATGTAGTTTTAAGTTATTGTGATCATTGAAAGAATATTTGAAATGTTTTTGTTGGTATGCTTAGCTCGGTGAATGACGCACACATTTTGTAGATTTCAATTTTGTACCATATGGTTGTGAGTGGTGATTTGTTCCAAATGGTTCAAGGTGAAGAGGGGATTAAGCTTCACATCTTGGGTGACAAAGGTTATCCGTTACTACCATGGCTAATGGTCCTTCTCAAACAATTTGGCAATGTGTGTCACATTGTATTGGAAACATTGTACAACAAACACCCATGTTGAGGTAGAAGTGTTGTAGAAACTCATTTGGCATGTTGAAAAAAGTTTCAAACACTCCTATTGAAAACAAACTTGGATGTAGTCTTCTTATTTGATCTCATGGTTTGTTGTTACATATTGTACAACATGATCCTCAATGAGAAAGATCTTGACATTGAAACATTGATGCTCCAATTAGATTTTGAAAATGTAGGTAATTCTATGCATGTTCCTAATCACAAAAAAGTTCATGAACAAAACTTCACAACAAATGAAATTAACAATGAATTTGAACCACAATTGCAAGGTGTTAAGCTTCCAGGGGTAAACCAACGTTTTATTCTTCAACATCGTCTTGGAATGTCTAGAATAATGTGTAGAGGACATTGATGTTTTGGGTTTTGAATTGCATTTGTAGAATTCAATGACTTTCTATCTTGTAGATGACTAGCAATTTGAATTGTCTATTAACACTTTTAAGCTCAAACTACTCAACCTAATATCATCATCTGATTTGGAAGCACTCAATATCCATCCTATACATTTTCCTCTTCTGATGAATCTAAAGCAAAGTTCAAAAGAAATCCTCTTCTAATGCATGTTGGTGAACTAGCATCGGCATCGGCATCGGTACTTTCACCTTTTTTTAGAAAGCCCTCTAAAGAGGTTATATTTAGCCTAGAAATAGTAAATCTACACTTGGAGACCCGGAAATTGTCTTTGGATGGTTTAATTGGCATATTTAAAGTGGACCCCCAAGAAAAATTGGATGGGGTTTAATGTTTAACCATGGTAGAAGTGTAGGTGCTGGTTAACCCAATCAATAAAAATGATACCCCCAAAAAAATCCAACTAAAAATACTTACCTGAACCCCACTGTATGAAACTTTTAAATCCATATAGCTATGTATATGTGGTAAAGCACTGCCAGACTTTTTTTAGTGTATTTTGAGGTTATGTTATAAAGCAAAATGTGACGGCAATGCATTTGAAAAAATGGAATGCCCTCCGTAACGAAGGTATTCTTTTTTTCAAATGCACTGCCACCTTTTTTATTTAAAAAATCATTGATACCCTGTGGGTACCTTTTGGATATATTACCTTCCAGATATCACAGTTTTAAAATTATAAAACTTGGCAGTGCCTTATGTTGGGCAACACCCACAGAGTATGGGCATTACTGAAATAAGAACCCCCTCGGCTCCTGCCTGGGGAGTTCATATTTCAGTATGTCCTACTCCTGGGGCGTTACCCTACACTAAAGTAAGAGGCTAGGGTGAGGACATTCCTGAAATAGGGACCCTGATGAGGCAGAAGCTGAACCAACCCATGTTTCAGGAATGCCCTTACCCCTAGGCCTTAGCTGGTGTTCATTTTACGCTCTTAATACCCGGAGGGTAAGAATGTTTGCCAAAAAAAAGTTCCTCTGCTTTTTAAGGGTGCCTGCCCTTACACTGCAAAAAATGCAGCATTGCTTTACACATAAATACTATACTTCGCGATTCATACGGTTAGGGGGCAGTAGGGTAAGGAAATTCCTCCGGAGCTTCGTTTCATGATATAGGAGCGCGTGGCAGACAGATGGCCAGCGCGTCAGATGGCCGTCAGCCTAGGAACCGACGTTTTATTGTGGCCAAACTTTGGCACGGCGCGACCAAAACAACTGGAAAATTTGGCCCAATGTTGAAAGGAAAATAGTTGAAATTGCCATATGTAGACCGTAGTTTTTAATATGGGTTGGAGATCAAACACTTAGGAACTCATTTGAGGTCGCATCCTCACACATTGTTCCTCTACTTCTGAAGCTCAAAGAACATTGGTAGCCCTCCTCCTGACACTTCCAACATTGCAAAAATATCTTAATTCAGTAAAGGAATGGGGAAAGATATGGGGTGTTTGATGTAAAGGAATTTAATATTTGGTGATGAGTGAAATAAAACCAGATTAAGATTTCAAGCTTAGAATCTTTGATAGTTACATCTTTGCCTCTGACATACAAAGAAATTTTGTAAAGCTTTAGTTGATGCACCCATTGGGTTTTAATTCACTCAAAACAGCCTATACATTAGGAAGATATGGGGCTGGAACCAGAGAGGTGTCTGGAGAGCTTTTCTGTTTTTAAAAATTAAAGCAAACTATTACTCCTCCTCTACATGTGTTTTCTACATTGCTCCTTTACTTCTGACACTCAAAGAACATTTGTAAACCTCTGGTAGTGCATCCAATGACATAAAAATATTGGAACGTGTTCAACGGTAAGTACATGTTCAGTGATGGTGATTCTACCCTAGTGGGGTTCCCAAAAATTTTACTTTTCTCTGACCTGCAGCCGAAGGTCTAGGCCAAGATCCTCTTGTAATCAGCCAGTCTACCTACCTCACAAAATTGGAAAAAAATCCCCTGCTAGGAACCCGCCTAAGGATGGGCCGGCCTTTGGGTGAGACTTGGACCAGTGCAGTTTTCAGGGTTCATGATGTTCGTTTTGGTGCCGGACACCTGCTGGCCAACGTTTGCGCCCGGTTTAGGGCAGCGCTTGCATACGGCGGGGAATAATCTACGGTGGGTGTTTCTGCTCGTTTTGCAAAAGGAAGAAGATGAAGAAGGGATTCCAGGATTTTTTGCCCGTTGGGAAAAATGAAGAAAGCGAAGAAGTGATTGAGGGTTTTGTTGCGAATTGTGAAAAAGGAAAAAAGGGAGGAAGGGATGTAGACTCTTCGTTGAAGTTTTGAGTGACTCCGGAAACTTGCTACTCAAGTTTTTTTTTGGAAATGGTGCTTGACACAATGTTACGAATGGTAGAGCTGTTTTGGGTGACTAGTGGGTGCCCATGACCTTCGGCCACTATGAAGTCCCCCGGTTTCTTTAAACTTGGTTAGCGTTTTAATTTTTTTTAGAAACTTTTAACTTTTTTATTTTTTTATTTTTATTTTGTGATCATCTAGCTGGACGGACATTTCATCCATCCCCTTAATTGGGACGGACAGTAGCTAAAAGAAAAAAAACTTCCCCAAAATTTGTCCCGTCATCAAGCCGGACGGACATTTCATCCATCCCCTTAATTGGGACGGACAATAGCTAAAAGAAAAAAAAGGTAGTCTTGG
>Ga0209611_10000407_pt1 | contig 62312 bp, 49 predicted proteins | sample S1TSphgellanicum_3_FD_187693 | JGI IMG/M metagenome (GOLD analysis project Ga0209611, IMG submission 187693) | Host-associated microbial communities from peat moss isolated from Minnesota, USA - S1T2_Fc - Sphagnum magellanicum MG (SPAdes) (version 2) | ecosystem: Host-associated > Plants > Peat...
TGGACGCGTCTCGGAGTGGATTTTCCGACAGATCTGCAATTTGTCTAGACGTGGTCCGTTACAGCGTTATAGTTAATGAACACCAGGACCGCCATTTTATTATTTATTTATTTATTTATTTATTTATTTAGGGGTGGGTGTTTTCCAAACTTCCAAATAAATATTATTATGCCTAGTCAATGAACATAATGTACCAGAAACCCACCATTCCATGCATTTCGTGCCTGCTTGTTACCCAATTAAAAATTTAAAAAAAGAAAAAAAAGAAAAAGCAAAAGAAAAAAGCAGATGCTAATTTACTTCGATTTATCACACAGAAGAAGAAGAAGAAGAAGCCCCCAAGAAAGCCCCCAAGAAATGGTGTGGGCTCTCTGGATCAGCTGAACAAATAATAAGTCTGGAGCAAATGCTTGTTATAAATGCTATCAATTTGTGGCACCCCATGACTCCAGTACTTATGACTACTCACCTAAGTCGTCCATTTAATTAAATATCATTTATCACTTCTAATCTTTATTGTTGCTTTCTTTCATACCTCTCAAGCTGCTTCGGTAACTTGCATTTATTATTTGCATTTTGCCAAGGCCGCGTTGCTAAATGGCCGCCTCTACCACTAACCTGTACTACTGCTGATCCCGATCGAGGGTCTCTTTCCATTAGGTTGTTGGGATCACAATTACACATCTCAGGAAGTTCGTTACGTTGGTACACTCCCTGAGTCTCTCATATCACAGCTCCCACTTATAAATATATTTGTGTTGTTGAAAAGTGGAAGTTACATACTAGCCCACCAGCTGCATCGAGCTTCTCTGCCTCGCATTTCGATACAAGTGATCAGGTTTCTTCATCAAAACGGATGTCAAGGTTTGGTTTCTCAACTTGCACAATACTTTTTTTTTGGGGAGGAGGTGGTTCTGTGGATACTTTAATCGGCTTCTGTAGGGTTTAAGGACGTCTAAGGGAAGACGAAATAGAGATAGAGAAAAAGGATAGTTAGGTGGTGTTTGATCACTGCAGCTTGTGCTTGAAAATACAGCTTTCCAGCTTGCATGCTTTGGTGTTCACAGCCTTCGCGTGCATTCGTTCACTAGAGGCACCATTTGGAAGTGTATATATCCACTTCAACTAGAAACTGTTATTGGGTCTTGATCACATTGGTTGCTTTCCGTGTCACATGTTCATGACCCAGCTGCTGGATATGGGAATGGGGGGGGGGTGTTGTGCTTTGCTGCAGAGTCGCAGCGCCTAATATGATTGCCGAAAGGTTGTGCCCCGTGAGATGGATTAGCGTGGTGTTGTGGTTTAGTGTGCTTGCGACTCATCATGTGTGGCCAATCTCAAGGACTTCCGCTCAATTGGTGCCAGCAACTTTCTGCTTCGGAGATTCATTAGCAGACCCTGGCAACAACAACTACATCAACACTCTCTCCAAAGCCAACTATCCCTTTAATGGAATTGACTTCGCCGCTGGTCCTACCGGCCGCTTCACCAACGGTCGAACCACTGTTGATATTATAGGTACTGTGCTTCTTCTTGCAGCTCTGCTTAGGTATTTGAATGGAAATTAATTTCCACAAAAATCAATTCATTTTTTTCATCAGTTGATCGTCACCGGTAGTTCATAGCAGTGCAGAGCCCAAGTAGGCAATGTGCATCTGGCAGCTGCTTAGGTATTTGAATGGAACTTAATATCCACAACATCAATTCACTTCTTTCATCAGTTGATTGGTCACTGGTAGTGCTTAGCTGCGTGGAGTCCAAGTAGGGAATGTGCTTCTTGCAGCAGCCGCTTGTGATTATGCCTCTACTTTTCCTTCTCCATGAATTTCACCAGCTCTGAGTAAGAGTCCATCTTTTGTGTGTTTCTGGGCTGCTGCTGTGTCAAAATGATCAGATGTCATGAACTGATTGGTAGATCCATTGGGATGGGACATGATCATGCACAGGCGAATTGCTTGGATTCAAGTATTACTTGCCACCTTACATGGCACCTAGCACCACAGGAAATGTGATTCGTTATGGTGTCAACTATGCCTCTGGGGCGGCAGGCATTTTGGACTCCAGTGGCTATGCATTTGTAAGGAATCTTGAAACCCAATCTCAGAATTTGTTAGCTGAAATCAGGAGTTTTCCACTTGATGTCAAAGAGCTGCACCTGCAGTACTATTGAGTTATCCAATATCATATATTTCGTAAATAGTTTCTTGTTTGTGTATACAGATAGGGCGCATTCCTCTGAGTCAACAATTGGATCAATTCGCAGAAACTTCAGCTCAAATTACACAGCTTCTTGGTCCGGAAGCTGGATCAAATCTTATTGCTCAATCTATATACTCTGTCAATCTGGGAGCAAATGACTTCTTGGACAATTACTATGCTCCCTTCTCCCCCATTGGGAATCTCTCTGTTGGAGCTGTCAACAATCTGCTTCTCAATACTTATCAACAACATCTGACAGTATGGTTACTCACTTTTGTGTAATGCACCCAATGTAATCTAGATGCTATAGACTACTCATATGCATCAAATTTCAACTGTCATGTACTGATGACAGATACTTGATGCCTTTGTGCTTGTGTCAAGTTTTCCCCTCACATTGATTTGCATTTCTGCTAAGTATTCTTATGGAGCTTCAGTATGATGAGTGGAGATTCTGTAATGTGACAGAGGTTGTACTCGATGGGAGCTCGGAAAATTGTGGTTGCAGCGGTAGGACCAGCAGGGTGCACACCTTATCGAATGACCACTATAATGGCTGTCAACGGGGAGTGTGACCAGAAGGTGAACCAGCAAATTCAATCGTTTAACACTGGCCTGGAGGCTCTTCTTGATGGACTGAATGCTAATCTTCCAGGAGTTCAATTTATATATCTCAACGCCTATGATGCAGTTTATGAGATTATCCAGAATCCTAACGCATATGGTGGGTGACCTAACCCTAAAGACTAATTCCAGATCATATGTCAGCAGTCTGTCCAACTTAGACAACATCCTATCAAAGCTCTAGTTTGAAACATATGTGCCAAGTTCAGGTGTGTATGAATTTAAAGCTAGTATTTATCTTTTTGAAGCTTAACTTGCGCTTCTGAAATGCACTCTAATAGTTGAAAGCACTCACACTAGATAACAAGATTTGATGGCAAAGTGCGATTGCAAGATTTCATGGCATTATCTGTATCATGTAAACCTTTGTAAGTCTAAGCAATTTGTTAGACTATCTTCCATCCCTTCCATGATATTACTTTCAACAATACGTAGAGATTATGAATCACCTATTGAATTTGTCTTGAAATTACTTTGGATTTGCCAATTAGGTTTCGAGGCTTAATACGTTTCTATCTTTTGTATGCAGGCTTTACCATTTCTGATACTGCTTGCTGTGGAACTGGAGGAACCTATAAGGGTTTACTTCCATGCACTCCTTTGTCAAGCTTGTGCACTGACAGAACTAATTATGTCTTTTGGGATCCATATCATACGAGTGATAAAGCCAATGTCATACTTTCCAACAGGTTTTTCTATGGAGATAGTTCCTATGCCCGCCCTATGAACATTCAGCAACTTGCACTTCTGAACCTTTGATTCATGTTACCTTCTTTAGTTTCAAGGGTTGCCGTTTCTCTCTCAAATTATCACTGCAAAGTTTTGGAGGGTCTAGTTAACAAATTGTTAGCAGCCCTTTTACTATATGGAATGAAGGATCCTTTTCAGTTTGGATGATGGTACGGTGTTCCCGAAGGATCTGACATTTTTGCCTAAAGAAATCTCTTGTTGAATTCTTTTTTTCTGGAGGAATCATGATACTTTAGAAGTGAAGGACTTCTAGTGAAGCATATATGATAGTGGTCTCCTACTGACATATGATAGGGATGTTGTCTAGAAAGGTTTGAGTTACTCAGGACTGCAGAAGTTAAGTGGTGTTGAAATGAGCATGGTGACCTGATGTCTGATCGACTCCAATTCAGTTCAATCCTTTTAATCAATGCCATAAGTTCTTGGTTTGAATTTGTGAAGATTGGTAACATATTATTGTGCTATTCTAATGAAGTTGTTTAACCAAATTAAGACTATTTTAGGATGTCTTGACTATTCAATGGTGTAAGAAAGGTGATAAAAACAAATCTTACACCATTTGACTACAGTAGAAAAATTTCGGTTTCATGCTATAGTTTGGTGACAGCTACAATGTATTTTCTAAATTTGATGACTCAAAAAAGCTTTTGTACTTGTCGCACGCCTTTTTCTTAATGTCACCAGGATGTGAAGTTCAGTAAAAAATAAAATCACTGGAACCAAAATGTAGGAAATAGTGGATTTGAGTGATTTTTGTTAGTGGAAATTCAATTCAAATTCAATTAGTTGAATAATGACTCGTATGCACCTAGAGCAACTGGCACATTTGACACTAGTTATAATCATGTTTATCATGTATTAACATGGTTAATATCTTACCAATTGTTTCTGATGATTGTAATTTTTACACTTTGGTTAATTGTGAAGGTGCATTTCCACGCTACCATCACCAACCATCATTTACATCACAAACTCTTTTCTAACAAAATCAAGATGAATTTATTGATTGAAGGTTGTTTAAGAGTGCAATATTGCATTGCGAGGAGGAAAAATTATAATCTCCCAAAACTCCCTTAGTATGAAAATGGATTAAACAGGTCCTAACTTCGAAAGAAAGAACATTAGTCCATAGATCCTTCAATGGAAATCACTGCAAATTCCCCCATTCCTTTCAAACTTCAAAGAAATTTTAAATCACATGGATTGTAATGCTTGCGACTGAATTGATGAATGAATTTCTAGAGTTTAATAATTCAATAGTTGGAAGTTTTAGTGCAAGCTTGATGAATAAGGTTGGAGGCAAAAAAGCCCCCCTGAGTGCCTATTAAATATTTACCAGCCATTAGATCATTATGTAAGTGCATTGTCACAATTAGCAATTCTTGAACATGGTTGAAGAAACATTATGTCATGACAAAGAAAGCAAGGCAGATATCTATATACACACTAAGAAATCTATGTAAATATTCTAACTTTCTTAGACTTTCTTGGGTGCTCAAACCTGAGTTGTTTTGTGATTGTGGTGCCAAAATGTTTTCAAATTGTCCTTTGGGAGCACCTCGATGGTTCCACTTAATTGTTTATTAGGGTGTTCTTGTGGTACTAAAGCAGTGTTTGGCACCAACTAAGCCTTCAAAGGAAAAAGTTGTCTTCAGAATTTCGTGGATGCTGAAGTAAAGACAATCAGGTAGCTTGTTACCTCCAATAATGCTACTCTACCTTGTGAAAAATCTCAATTATGGGAAAGACAATGAATTGTTATAATCCCAATGTTCTAACATTTTCTTTGCAGCTTATCCATTAAGATGGGCTTTTCAACTTTTGATTTCACATTGCATATTAAACTGAAAACCTGCAACAGGCACTTTCAAAAAGATTTTTATTGTTCTCCAAAAAATTTGGGCAAATGCCTAATGGGTGGAGCAAGTTGGCAAAAAGAACTCATTTGTGTGGGTTATGTAATCAAAAACTGATATTCAGTAAGATGGAAAACAAGGACAAATCTTGGGCCACCATAGCCACCTAGGAGGAGTGCAATTGGGGTTTTGACACTTGAAGTAGAAATGGTCTAATGGAATGCAATGTTCAGTGCATGAAGCTATAACTTATTTCAGAGGTTGTTGATATAGGAATGGCCTCATGTGAAGGCAATGTTGAATGCAGGTCCCTCACACCTAAATGTGGAGGTCCAAGTTCTGAACCAAACCAAAAGAATTGAAGTGTACACCAGATTGCTTTTCTTTTGTTGCACGGCTACCCTTGATGGGGGCTTCTATGTTGTTATTGGTGATCATGTTTTGTTGACATGAATTGAAAGGGCTGCTTTCATCCCTCAGCTACCTAACGCCTAGCAAACTTGGTGACCCCCAACTTTTTAGAATGTTTCCAAGAATTGTGAAAAGTCATCTTCCTGTAGAAAAAAGGTGGTGAAGTAGAGGATGTACAATGAAAGAGAATACATCTTGAGTGGTGCTTCTGGTAGAAAAAGATGAAGTAGAGGACATACAATTAAAGAAGTCATCTTAAGTGGTGCTTCTGGTAGAAAAAGGTGAAGTAGAGGACATACAATTAAAGAAGTCATCTTAAGTGGTGCTTCTGGTAGAAAAAGGTGAAGTAGAGGACATACAATTAAAGAAGGCATCTTAAGTGGTGGAGTAGCTGATGTAGTGAAAAATAATTGCAAAGGGCTCTTGCAACAAGGTCTATAGTCAACAACAAAGACAAAACTATGAAGCTTTGGACCATTTATGTGGCCATCTATTTGTGGAGCACCTTGTGCCAGTACAACAACCAAACCATTCGAGGACATGACAATTTCCAAGCACAGCTAGCTATATGTGAAAGCAGGGGACTGGACTTTGGACACCCAAATGCTTTTTCATGTTGGTAGTAGCTCTTCTAGTTTTGGTTATCTAGCTTCTCTGGGGCCAGGGTGAACCATCACCCACACTGGTACCTTCACCTTCTTGAGTGGCGCCTTGCATATTCAACCCAGGAAATGTTAGATTTGAACTCAAAGAACTTGATTTAGTCATAGAGTGGGATATTTACCATGTTTAGAAGCCACCTAAAAAAGAGTTCAGGATTTTTACCATGGTACCAATTTTAATGCCGGTCCATCCAAGGTGCTTTGGTGATGTAGGTGTAACAAAACACCTCTGAAAGCTAGAGGCAGTTAATCAATGGACATGCGTGCTGCAACCTGCATGTAGGGGAGAATGAGTGAGAAGCGGTTGTAACTTGTGAGCCTTACTGGCTAGGTGCTTATAGCCATTACTTACTGACTTATAGAACACTACTGTATGAGACAAGTTTAGTGAGCCAAAAAACTCCCTATTAGCTTGCTCAAGTTTTGTGGTGTCAAATGACCTTGCTGGGATTTTGCAGTGTATTCGGAGGGTGCCTTAAGTCTATAAGATTCCCTCCTGACAGAGGAGGTCATCTTCCATTTCTGGATGGGCTCTTACATTTCTGTAAGGGCTTGTCTTTTTGCTTTGCATGTCCATTATGCAGCTGAGCAGGCAATTACTACACATGGTAAGGCCCTTGGATGAGTGCATTACCCACAAAAGAAAGGCTCTTACAGCTGAGTTAATAATTTGTTAAAGACTTCTGCAACTGAGTTTAGTCATTTGTTAAAAGGCTCAAACAGCTGAAGTTAGTACCTAGTTTGTTAAAGACTAGTAAGACTTTTTTGAGTTCTAATAGATATATAGGATTAGAGGCGGGGGTAGGGTTGCTCAAGTAACTAATAACAAGTCGGGTGTAATTGTCCCCCGGTGCATGTGAAAGAGCAAAAAGAGTGTGATTCTTTCTTATTCATACATGTGATGTGCTGTACTGAAGTGACTTATTCATACATCTTTCTGGTATAGTGAAGAGCACACACTCGTAGCTGTACTAGTTCTGGGTTGGTGAAGCTCTCGCTATCTATCTAGTTTGGGACGAATAGGCTGAGTTGGCCAAGTAGGCCATTAGCACACTACTAATCGATAGCAACTGTCGTATAATATAGTGCCATAAGTAACCGGGAAATTCAAATTAAAACTGTATTAACTTTTGTAGCGTTAAAATCAGCCCTTTTCTTATTTAGTGCAATTTTTTTGGGAAATTTTCTGTCCCAAATTCAATGTTTTACAATTTTTTTTTAATGCCAAAAATTGAAAATAAAATTAAAAACATAGTTAAAAAATTGGGAGATTTCTATACATGTGGTTCAAGCAAGTAGTAAAAAATATATGAGGGATGTCTAAAACAATTTCTCTCATATCTTTCAATAGAAGTTTTTTGGCTAGATTGGCTTTTGAACGAATGCCACCTTGGCTACATCACCTACTTGAAGGGGGGAAAAAAAAAAAATCGGAAATTATGCTGCAGGCAGTGCTATTTTCATTTCTTTATTAATGACGTCTGAATTCAGAGCTTATTTTAGGGGGTGATCCTTCATTTGTGAGGAGGAACATTATTAGAAGAGAAATTTCAATACCTAAATCAGACTTTTATTCACTCTCAAGTCTCTAGTGTTTGTTAATGTTGTAGTGCAATGTGGACCTGAGTAGTAGTACTAATAAGGTAATGTTATTTTAGCTCAATGAGTAACCAGAGTTAGGTTACTGGAAGCCCTATATCATTATCATCATCATCAAGAGAAAGTTACATAAGTTTCTACATTAGGTTAATCACTAGATGCTGGTGCAAGGGATTAATACCTAGTAGTGTCTGAAAGAATACCACACATTGCCACTGTCCTTTCGCATGTCCAAAATGTGAAAAAATGTGGCCAAGTCCAAAAACATGATTGATTGTACCACAACTCCAAGCCAAGAAAGCCCCACACCAAACAGTTAACCTATAAGCCAACATTGATTTTTGAAGGCAATTTAATAAAGAATGAATTAAAATGCAGCATCAAGCTTGACCCAATTGCACAACAATTATAAGTTACAGTAAATTGGATACAATAAAGTTATCCACAAACTCCTCCCAATTTTTCATACCCTATCTCATCCCCTATCCTGCTTTCATCCCTTATTTTTCATTATCCGTATAAAGTCCCTAAATCTGGGGATGAAATATGAAAAACTGGGGACCAGTGAGGAAAATAGGGATGATGAAAATTTGAGCTTGTAGTGCAAGTAATGGATTTGCATGGTAGTGCAAGTGTAGATTTGTAGCTTTCCCGAGATGTTTTTTTTGTTTTTTTTGAAGGTAATAAAAGAAGAAGTTTCTATGAAAAATAATAACATTAACTTTGAAGGTAACATGAAAATTTGAGCTTGTAGTGCAAGTAATGGATTTGCATGGTAGTGCAAGTGTAGATTTGTAGCTTTCTTGAGATGTTTGTTTTTCTTTTTGGAAGGTAACAGAAGAAGAAGTTTCTATGAGAAATAATAACATTAACTTTGAAGGTAACATGACGAGAAGATTCTATGAGAAAATGGTAACAGCAGCAATAATGAGTCCCTTGGAAAAAATCATCAATCTTGTGTATGAAGTTTTCTTCATCCAAGGGAGTTCTTCATCATCACCAATGTCTCTATATCTTTTAGTCCTTGTAACTACTCCAACTTTCAGCATAGGTTGTTTTCATGCATCACCTCCATAATTTCATGGGAGAGCAACAATCCAAGGAGCTAGCAAAATTATGACTCTAATATCACCAAAGAATTGGACCCCTTCTCGTGGGATGTACTTAAAGGTTGCTTGGTAGTATACATGGGAGGAGAACAATAGGGTTTTGCGATCTAGATTAAATTACTACATCACTTACTCTTTAGAGCATGGCTTGGAAAATTAGAGGAGTTTGGTGTTCAAGAACCCAAGAGGTTTGTTGATCATTTGTGAGCCTGATGTGTTTGAATGTTATTTTGGCAATTGGAAATTTTATTTTTCTCTTTCATAGCCTCAATGTTAGAACTACTTTCTCCTCTCATGTTCACAAAAAATATCAACACCTTCATGAAAACACTCATTCTCACACTTGAACACCATATGAGCGTTGAATTTGCTACCTTTGTTGTAGTCTTCATGCAAAAGAAAAAATGAGGGTTCAAACTAGTTTGACCACCAAAATTGATGCAAAAAACAGTTTTGCCCCTTGTTATGGGCATCACCCCCCTTATTCATTTGTCCCCTAACATGCCAAAATTGATTGTGTTCACCTCCTAATTGGAGGATGTTATGAATAACTTTAATGGTTATAAATCCTTTCCTTCAACTTGAAAGGTTTAAAAGTTTGATTCTTTTCCAAATTTTCAATTTCTTCCACGAATGGACAAAAAGAAAAGGATATAATCCGTAGGCAAGAAGTTGCCTTAACCAAGACTTGCAACTTCCCCAAAGAGAAGGAGACTTAACTAAATTTCCTAAACTTTTTTGAGAAGAGGATTCAACTAAGTTTCCCTAGACAACTTCCTTAACCAAGTTGCTCAAAGAGATGGGGACTTGCAACTTCCCAAGGGAGAAGAGGGTTTGGCTAAGTTTCCCTAGGCAATTTCCTCAACCAAGTTGCCTTGGGAGGAAAGGGACTTGGAAGCCCCATCAAGTTGCTCATAGAACATTCCATCTCCGTAGGGAACTTGATTACGACTTCCAAGTCTTCCAATTCCCCTTCTCTCCCAGAACTTCAATTCCTAATTCCTTGGAGAAGGTTACACAATGGATGAATGTTGTGTGTTCATTTATTCTACAAGTTGTCATTGATATGGTGCAATTTTATTTCAATTTCTCAATTGATGTGTAACATTTCATGCATTATGTAACTTTTCATCCATATGCAACATTTCACAACAAAAAGTTGAAAAAAGGTTGCATAATATGGATGAAAAGTTGAAGATGTGCAATATAAATGACAAGTTGTAAAATAAATTAAGACATACAACATTCATACATTATACAACCTTCTAAAGGGAATTGGGAACAAAAATCTTTAGGATTATTCCAACCAAGTGCTATGGGGATGTTGGAAATCCCCAGAAATCTATCTTTAAGGAAACTTGGCTAAATTCCCTTTTCTCTTGGGAAGTTGCAAGTCCCCATTTTCCCTTAACAACTTGGTTGAGGAAATGGAATGAGGATTCAATCAAATGTTTAAAGATAACAATTTTTTTCGTCAATTTTGTTAAAGAAAATGAAAATTTAGGAAATGGCATGTTCCCATGCAACTTGATTAGGGCTTCCAAGTCCCCTTTTTCTTGGGGTAACTTGGTTGAGGAAGTTGATTGGGGAAACTTGATTAAATACCTTTCTTTTCAAAAAAGTTGAATTTTTTTGTTTCTTGAACGAACTTTCTTGCTTGAGGAAGTGGTCTACATTACAAACTTAGAATCTCATGATTTAGTAATGAAAATTATGAAAAATTCGTTCATTCATAATTCATACATTTCACACGTTGATATTGTGCATTGAAAACACATTTTTCACATAGATTTATAAAAAGATGTGAAATTCATGTGACCTTCATGTATTTATAGGTTCATATTTCATCTGTCAACTCATTTATCCTTATGTCAAATGTGTTTTCAATGCATGATATTCATGTGTAAAATGTACAAACTTATAAATAAATGAACTTCACATGATTTTCATTATTAATTCAACACATGCTAAATTTGTGATGTAAGGACTATATTTATTTATGAAAGAAAATGAAAATTTGAAATTTAAATTAAACCTTCAACTCATAAGTTCAAGGGGGATAATAACAATTGCACCAATGTTTTGTTTTTTGAAACACTAGTGTAAAAAAATATTTTTAAAAAAAATGTTCATTGGAGTTTAAATATAGCAAAAAAAAATTTGAAAATAATTTTTTTGTTGGGCATTTGCCTACAACTACATTTAACTTGATGCCACATTTAATTAGTTATGCTTATGTAATGTTTGTTGATTTTAAAATGAAATGAAACATTATTGTCTTCAATGAATCCCTACATTCTTAAGTTACAATTTGGTAATAAACTTTAGAATATTTGTGAAAATTATTATTTTATATGTTTATATTGTCTAAACATGGATGTCATGCATTTAAAACATATATGAAACATGTATTAGTAAGATGCTAAATTTTACTATGGAACTAGGTTAGTTTTGGGGTGGCATTTTGCCAAACCCTATTCGTCATGTGTTGACCTTTCACATTTTTTCAAATTTAAACAAATCAATTTAATAATTTTCATTGAATTGACTTGGTGAATAAATAGGAAGAAAAATTAGCCATAATATCTAAAATGGAAATCTTCATGTAAAAGAACTTTTCAAGCAAACTTCTTGCTAAAAATAAATTACAAGGAAAATGTTGTTGGTTGCTAAAAGTTTTATTTGTCCCTACAAATAATTGAGGTTTTTTACAATCACCAAGCTTGTTATGAGGTTTCAAGTTTATGGAAAACATTCAAAATGTCACATATAATCAAATGTGGGTGTGCCATTATGTACAAGATTTTGAAGAGATGGTTCTTCACATACAACTAATTAAATATACTGAAATATTATGCTTTGGATGATGATGGATGAATATCAATTTTTGTAGTATTGGAGGACTTTTTTTCAATTTTTCACAACTCACCACACCAAATATACCAATCTTATGAGTGATACATGCTAATACATTATTTAGAAAATTGTTGACAAATCAACATGGCATTACCTTGAGAATTTACCAAATTAATTATTTTTAAACAATTAAAAATCAGATAATGAATTGATCCATACATGATACTAGATTTATTCATAAAGTCATGGCCACCATTATTTTCATTTGAATAAGGTAATGTGTTTTTTTACAATTGTTCATTAAAGTTCAAGTAACTTAAATTTATTCCATATCAAGATTCAAAACTGCAAGTTAAAAATCAGAAAAATAATATGAAACATTTGAAAATAACAATAAGTAGGTTTTACAGTGGAAGAGAAATAAAATCCTCAAGAAAAAACCTAATGCCTAATTTTATCAATTTTAACAATGGTTTTATTTTTGTTTTTTCACTTTTGTGGTGTCACATTGGCAACCATCTATGGGAAGATCTAGTTAGATTTAGTTAAAGAATAGGTTAAACGATATTATTATTATTGTGATCTTGTTGCTATTTGGCCATTTGTATTGGCAAATGTTCAAAATTTGGCAAACCTTGTCCAAGAACTTGACTTTTTTTTCAAAAGTTTCCAAGTTTTTCTTTTTCATTAAGGGACCTCAACCTAGATCCCATTCATTACCTTTCATACATTTCAAATTCTTTGACTTCCACATCATGTGATGGTTGATTTTCTCAAATTTCATATTTCCCAACTAAGTTCATTTTCATCCATCGTCCAACTATGTCACTTAATGTGTTGTCTTTATCATGGTATATAGAAAGTGACAACCTACTAGCCTTGTAGGGTGGTTTATATGGTTGGCAAATGAAAGGTATCATGGCCACATGTGATGTTTAAGGCTTGCAACTAACATCATCTTAACATGAACAAAGTGCCAAGAATCACAATACCACAATTCCTAATTGCAAATTGCCATTAGCCTTCTAAACACTATTTCAACATATTCACACATGATGTTTAGTAGTAACTAATGTTGAGTTCTTTTCGGAGTTTGCAATCTAATCCATATTTACAGAGATAAAATTTTCCCCCTCTATTTTGAAAGAGAGAAAAAGAAAAAGGATTAACAAGGATGCATGCTAAACATTGAATTAATTTGGCATTTTAAAAAACTTAGTTAACATTGATGTTTGCTTTTGAAATTTATTTCTTTCAAATTTTTTAATGTTAGTTAATATTTAAAGTGTGAATTGATGATTAATTTTCACATCCTTAACACTAGCTTAAGATTGGAGTTAACTCCAAGTGTAGCCATACTTGAAGTGTTTGAGCTCTTGGTTAGCTTTGTGTTAGAGCGAACTTTACATTTGTGTATGTGATAGGATGCAAGTTTTTCTTCAATTGGAAACCAATTCAATTTGTGAGCAACAACTTGAGACCTAACAATGTTAATATCTTGGTTGTATTCTTATCAAATCATTTTGCATTTCAATTCACCTAACCATGTTTCTCAATTCACTATTTTTTCACAATTTTGTTTGAAGTTTGAACCTGTGTAAAAGACACAACCATTACAAGATGAGTCATTTGTTTTCCATGTATCACCCATTTCCTTGACTTTAGTAAGGTAAAATAACAATTTTTAAAAAAAAAAAGGCATTTTACACAATATTGGGCAATTGGGAAATTGCATAACAGTTTAATTTTTAGGGGAAGATGAATAAGTTATAAAGAGCTCTCCATTATATTTCAACCTTCATTCCTTCCAATTGGTAAAACTATCCCAAACCCTAAATTTATGGGTTTATTGAAGATAATTTAACTTTAAGCACCCCCTTTACAATTTATATACATGAAAGTTGAACTGTAGTCAAACAATATGAGATAAAATTGAGGTGCTATTGGGAACATCTTGGGGAGCAATTTGGGAACCCCTTGAGAACTTGATGAGAACACAATGGAAACACATTAGGAATAGACAAAAAACTAAGCCCCACCCCTCCCCCCGCCCACCTACCAAAGACAAAAACAAAGCCCTCCATGAGTGCATGCTGAGCTTTCTCATTAGTTGCATGAAATTTCTATTTTCAAAATTTTTTTGTTCACCGTTTTCAACTTGGGCTAATAATACCCCAATTATAACACATACTATATACTCAATTGAAACAAAAGATTATGTTTTCTTTGATAATTCTAACAAACCATGAAGCGACTCCAGAAGCGTTTTGATATCACACATGGGGGCAAAACACTAAAACGGTTATGTTGCAAGTGTCATGGAGGCTCTTGCAAGCTCCAAAACTCCAGTTGGAAAGCTAACTCATTATTGGCCTTGCCTACTACCAAGGCAAGAAGGATATTGTGTTTAGAGTTATTATAGAGAATAGTAGCTTAATGGATTTTGGCCCCTAGGTAATAATAATAGGTCTATTTTTATATGAGGATTTTTCAAAAGATGATATTTTGGCTTGTGTTTCAAACTTGAGATTAGTTTTAGAGTTATGATATCTTGAAGGTATTTTGGTTTCTTTTAGAGAATTTTTTTTGAAGATTATATTTTTGCATGGTGAAATATTTGAATTTTCAAAATTCTTCTTTTGCCTTAAGATACTTTTTAATTTGTCAGAATTTTTCTTTATTAAAATATTGTAGCAAAATTCTATTTAACTAACTTGGATGTACCTAGCTGGCCACATTGTTCACTTGGGTCACTAAACTAAATCAGTTACCTATATCTGCAACAGTTATGGGATCTCCAGTTAGGTCTTGGGTGAACCTAACACTGGTACCATGGTAAAATCCTTAAGTTGCTTGTAACTTGTAACCATGGTGAACATCCCATCCTCATATTAAATCAGGGTGTCTGAGTCCAAATTTAGTATTTCCTGGGTTAAATATGGACACTTAAGAAGGCCTCACTCAAGAAGGTTAAGGTGCTGGTTAGGGTTTAGGGTTTAGTCAAAATGTGCATTCTTGCAGAAAGTGGGAATGTGGTTTGGGTCTGTAAAGTGACCTTAAAATACTTGCCACATTATCACCACCTTCAGACTCCCTTTGTTGGCATTTGTTAAAGACTAAAGACCCAATTTTCACACCCTATCTAAACCTAGGACCCTATCATTTATCTAAACCTATGAACTGGATCTTGTGAAAAGGCCTTTAAAACCCAACCAAGTTTGCTTCTAATGCAAGTCTTGCTCCATGCAGACCTGCAAGGTCTAATGCTTAGACCTAGTTAAAACCTGGTGTAAAGGTTGAAAAGACATAAAGGGAGGTCAATAATGTAAGCAAATCATATTGTTTTTGGAGGGGTCTTCATGTTTGGAATTTCAACCATGTTATAATTTATTAAAAAAAATAATGTTTTTGCATGTTATGGTAGATCAAAACACAAAGAAATGAAATGCGAAAAAAATTACCCTTTTTCATTTCATACGATCTAATGTTAGAATATATTTGTGCCTATATATATATAATTGATTTTTTTTTTTGGAAATTTATAGTATCTATTAATCATTGTGATTATGATTATGTATAATTGGATTGGGTTTATGAATCATATGAAGAGTTTGATAATTATCATAAGACAAATGGATTTTTTTGAAGGTGTTGATCATAAGTATGTGATAAATTAAAAGATTGACAAAAAAGTGAAAGATGAAAAGAAATGTGAGGGGGATGATTTTTAAAAAAACTATTTCAAATGTTTATTGGATACTTAATTCAAACAAAAAATTAGTGCAAACAAAATAAGAAACATGCTTTGTTATAATGTATATATCTTAAATAAACTCATGATTCTTTGAACTTAATTATTTTTAAAATAATATTAAATAAAATCAGCTTTGTGAAAATTGAAATATAAAGTTCAAACACTAGAAATGAAATACAAAATTAAATGCAGCACATTTTAAGAGGTGTATATTATAGTACATGTACACAAAATTGCCCAAATTGCCCCCTATATATTCAAAATATGAATATATATATATATATATTCTTGAAATTAACATCTGCTTTCATTTTCAATTATAAATCATGATGTCACAAAGTATTTAAATAGTTCCAAAAATATACTTCAAGAAAATAATCATTTTTTATGTTTAAATTTAATTTTAAATAATTGAAAATCTTGAAACCTTGAAAAGTCCATAACGTAATAAATTTAACTTATAATCCATTAATTTTTTATTTACATCAATCATGCAAAATCCCAAAATTCAAATATAGTATGAGACTAACACATTGTAAGATCCGTATTCATGAGTTTTATAAGTGTAAGAAAAAAAAATCAAAATTCAAAAGTCCATTGCATATAGAATATCCACAAATTTGATGTTTGTTTTACATTCTCCAAAAGCCAATTGTGTTAGCTTTACATAAATGAGCCCTTTTTTAATATTTAAAAAAGATATATAATTTTATTTTAAAACATCTAAGAGATACACAAAAAAAGAAAAAAAAACTATGAGTGTGATATTCATTTTAAGGTCACTCTAGTATGCTTTCACATTATAGTGCTCACGATCAAGAACGGTTAAAAAAATTGATTAGTTTATATTAATGGTTCGAAGGTGATTGGTCGATGTGGTGGCATTTAATTAATCCTCACTCTTAAGATTCTTAAGATTTTCACATTTCCTTGACCCTTGTGTTGCTTGATGGTTTTCAAGGGCTCTTGTAAGGAAATTTTAAGGAAAAAATATTATTTACTTCACCCATTTTTTCATATGCTCATACACACTTGGGGCTTACAAAATAACTTACACACAATTTCAGATATGGTAGCCATTAGTAGAGAGGCCCACATATTAGTAGGTGTGTGTGGGTGGACAAAATTATGTATGAGAACTGAATTCACCTGGCAAGGTCCCAGGGTGTTCAGATCTCTTTTGTCTTTGAAGTCATGTTCCTGAAATGGTTAGAGTAAAATAAGATGAGAAAAAAATTCTCTACAAAATACTGGCCCATTGAAAATCTGGTTCAACATAGTCTGCTAGCCAATTTAAGTTACTATCTGGCAGGACCCAACTTCATCCTCTTCTGGGTAAAGGATTTTTTTTTTTGTTAATGTCTTATATGGGGGACCCTTCTAAAAGACTAGTTCCTATCTTGGGCCCAGAAGCCGACCACCCTTTCCTTCCTTTCTTCCAGGGATGGCAATCTACTAGTCAGCTTTTCTTATCAACCATTACCCCCCCCAATCTCAGAAAGGACTGATCAATGTTAGTATGTATTAAGGTCATTATTGATGGAGGAAGGCAAAAGTTTTCAAAACTAGGACAAAAACAAAAAAGAAAAAGTGAGAGAAATTAATGAGGGAAAAAAAAACAAGGAAAGCATAAAAAACAAACACTTTCTTCATCATGGTTGTTGTTGGGAACTAAAATCAGTTCAGCTTAAGCCAAACAAGATGCTGTGAACTAATTTGGGCAGAATACACCAACGGTCCAGTCTGGGCATAAGCTGGTATCCCATGTGATAGGTTGTTGGTGAGTGAGAGAGAGAGAGAGAGAGAGAGTAGGTATAAGTTTGGGACTGGCATCATCAGACTATGATAAGCAGCAGTTTATATATTATGTCTTAATTCCTGGCTACTCTATCAGTGGTTTTTTTGGGGGCAAAATTTCACTATCTGGCAACAAGCAAGCAAGCAAGAAAGAAAGAAAGAAAGTAAGTAATCCTTGCAGACAAGTACAAAGACTTTGAATGTTTCAAAAAAAAATGCCCTCAGTTGCCATAAGTAAGAAAGAATGAAAGAAAGAAAGAAAATAATCCTCACGGACAAGTACAAAGACTTTTAATTTTTGAAAAGAAATGCTCACTGTTGCCACATGATCATGAGGGGAATTTTTTTGAAGTCACCTTAATATTTAGAAAATAGGTTGACATAGTAGCATGTAATTCCTAAAACTTTTCCACTTTCCTGATCTCTCCGAGGTGTAGCCAAAATTTGGCTAAGTCCTCTTGTGAACAATAGTGATCAACCCACCTACCTCAAAAATTTGGAAGAAAAAAAGAAAAAAAAAGCAACTATGGATCCTTCATGATTCTAAACTTTTCCACTTTCCTGATCTCTCTGAGGTGTAGCCAAATTTTGGCTAAGTCTTCTTGTGGATGATAGTGACCAACCCACCTACCTCAAAATTTTGAATAATAATAATAAATCTATGGATCCTTCATGAATCTTATATTAAAAAAACCATATGAAAAAAAAAAAAACCAGATTAAACTAGCCATTTATAAAAATTATAAGTTCCTGACCTGATCCCACCCTCCCAGCTCGTCTTAGGCGATCAAGACAAAGAAGCTGTGCAGTTTATAGCAGCAACAGCTACTGTAGCGCTAAGTCTCTTGCCACCCGATCCCATCAACGTCGTACCTACGTCGTTTTGCTCCTCCTGGTGCTGCTGCATGCAAGAGTTGTCTCTTCTTCTTCCCTCACTGGGCTTGTTGCATCTGCACCCTCTTTCTTTTTTAAGTTCATCAGTTTTCCTCATTTTGTGTGAAGCAACTCATCATTAACCTATTAGTCATGATCTGTATCTCTGCCAAATCTCTAGAAGAACTCTCTCATTTCTCTCTCTCACACACAATAGTTCTTCAGTCTGGCAAACTACATGCTTTTATATTCTCCTGACTTTCTAGCTCTTCCACTAGTTTAGTCGTTGCTTCAGGGGAACAGGCTATTAGAGAATCCATCGTGGCCCAGACTTGAATTTCACCACATCAGACAAAACGCAAACTTGAGATTTGGGCTGCAAGTTCTCATAATTTTGTAGTTGCAGTAGTAGTAGTACTAAGCTGAAATTATGGTGAAGGAGGAGGTGGAATCCAGGAGGCTGCCAGCAGCAAAGGACTACAAGGACCCGGCTCCGGCTTCACTAGTAGATGCCGCTGAGTTGGGGCGGTGGTCGTTGTACCGAGCCGTGATTGCGGAATTCGTGGCTACGCTGTTGTGTCTGTACATCACTATGGCGACTGTGATCGGGGCAAGTCGCAACGCGGGTTGTAATGGAGTTGGGCTGTTGGGCATAGCCTGGGCTTTTGGAGGGATGATCTTTGTGCTCGTGTACTGCACTGCTGGTATCTCAGGTATGGAAGAACAACACTGTAGCACCTGATCTGTAGCACCTGATGTAGTGTTCGAGTGATCTTATATGCAGCTCATCTGCTATTGAAAAACTAGTCCAGAATGAAAATGTTAAGCTCCGAGAGTTGGGTATTCTGATCGCATGCAGGCGGGCATATCAATCCAGCAGTCACCTTCGGTCTGTTTCTTGCACGGAAGGTGTCTCTACCACGCGCACTTGCGTACATGATAGCACAGTGCTTGGGAGCAATCTGTGGTGCCGGGCTTGTGAAGGGCTTCCAGCGGTCATTCTACGAAAACTACGGTGGCGGCGCAAATTTCGTTCACCCTGGCTACAGCCTTGGCACTGGACTTGCTGCTGAGATTATCGGAACGTTCGTGCTGGTGTACACTGTCTTCTCCGCAACGGACCCCAAGCGCAATGCCCGCGACTCTCATGTTCCGGTAAGGGATGAAACCACAAAAGTTAACCTCACACATGTGTCATGAGCCATGGTTTTTTGTGTGAGAAAAACCACATTCTTGCTTTTGTAGTGTCTTTGATGCCAGCTGCACCCATGTTCAGTACCAACACGATTTTTGCTTTGAAACAAAATAAAATCGGGTTAGACATTTTGCAATTTGCATCTTTTTCTGGAAGTCGTGGATGTCATTCTCCAAATGAGTCTGTTTTTCTCCAAATTCGATGTCATTTCAAGGACTTAATTTGTTTCTTTGTGTTTGACATGATGATGAATGCCGGCCAGGTTCTCGCGCCGTTACCCATTGGTTTTGCAGTCTTCATGGTTCATTTGGCCACCATCCCCATCACTGGCACAGGCATCAATCCGGCTCGCAGTTTCGGAGCTCAAGTGATTTACAACCACGACTGGCACCGGCATGTCAGTACCCAAATTATCATAATTCTCCTTCCTATATATTATTGTTCGCTGCTGCTCCGTATCTTTAGGAACAAGCCACTCATCGCATGACTGCTCTGCCCTTTAAATCATATCCATAAGGATTCATGATCAATTTTGTCGCTGTGGTTAGCATGGTGAAGCTCAAGTGGGTCCTTGAGTTATGTTGAAAATGTTTTATAATGGACTCCACATGACCCTAGAATGTAGGCATACTAAACTTTGGGCCGCTTCTGGTTGCATCACAATGTCTGTACTCTCTCTGGAGTTCCCTGAAGGGCAGAGCCAGCCACTTGTTGAACATTCCCTGACAGAATTAGCCGTATATAATATCCACGGTATAATATAAGTATTGTGCTTGACGAACTCAGTTCTGATTTGAACTTTTGTGGGGATACATATGTGCAGTGGATTTTTTGGGTGGGTCCATTCCTGGGAGCTGCAATAGCAGCAGCTTACCATCAGTATGTCCTGCGAGCTGTGCCCTTCAAAGCTTTGAGCACTACTTTCAGCCGGAGTGGCAGCCTGATCACTGTCTAGTTCAGGACTACTAGTGGGGGAAATTGTTCGACGTCGCGGTGATCACCTCATCAAACGTCTAGCTGCCTTCTACTAGAGCGCCAAAAATGTCCATCAGAAATAACGAATTAGTTGGGAAAATTTTATGTCCAAGTGCTATAATCTGTCTGACATCGTTGAACAATGCAGAGCTCATGGATTTCAACTAGTATGCAATAGTTACTTAATTTAGTGCTCCTCTAATTCCCTCTGTCGGTGCCGGCATCATCATCATCATCATCATCATCATCATTTCTCTGTGTCCAGATAATTTCTTGTATCAGGTCAAGGACTCTCAACTTTCAAGTACATTATTATCTAACACTTACACTAGAGAGTCAAGACCTGAAGAAAATTTACAAACTATACACGATCAGTGCTCACTCCAAGTGCAAACTGTCACAGCTAATTAATTACTAGTCCCTGAGTGCATGCAGCTTTATAATGAGCTGGGTCATGTGGACACGACCAGCTAATTACTAGTAGTATTTTTTTCTAGTCTCTTAATGCAGGTATATATCAATCCACTCTAGATTTGTGCCTATTGCATATGATCACCATGCTAGCTGCTGCAGCTAGCGGTTCTAAACCACACACAACGTCTCATCGACCTTGTTGTAACTTATGTATTTCTAGTCTTGTTGTTGTTCGATATATACTCTCCAGTTTGATTGATCTAGAGTTTCAACTTCAATGATGCCAGCTTACAAAACTGATCTTCGTGTATAGTGAACAGCTGAAGAGTGTTAAATTTGTGATGTTGTTGTATCCCAAAGGGTAAAGTTCAAGCTGCTGAGAGTTTAATTAGTGATTGATTTAAAACTTCCCAATATGTTGCTGGAGATCTTCACTTGCTTATTGCACCATATAATGTAGGCTGGACTTGCTGGATCATAGCAGAAAGTCTGGAATTGAGATGAATCACTAAGTCAAAACATGACATCCACGACCACTATGTCAAAACATGACACTTTGACATGAGATCCATGGCTAGACCAATACAATTATGCATAGCATAAATGACTAAAAATGATATAATCAACTAACCTAATCGAAAAGGACCAATTATGGATCCCATGTTTTGGCGTAGTGAATTAAAGACTTAAATGTTTGAACTTTGAATTTGGTGGTGAAGATCTCTAGAACCTTTTTTGAGGTAGGTCAAAGCACCATCAGGAAATTCAACATTCAAAATTATAGTAGAATATCTTATTGCTTTAAATTTCTTCTTCTTTTGCCCCCCAGTTGTTTTGAACCCTCAAAATTGCAAGTTGGCTTATTGTCCCTTGGGACCGCCTTTTCAATTTGCTTTCATTGTTTAAATTTTCTTTTGAACTTGTCTTTTTGTTTTCATCATGTGTTGGTTGTGTTGTAGATGGAACCTATCTTAAACATTCACTTAGTTTGGACACACAAAAGATATATATGTTCAGATTTTATGGAATGCACAATGCATGGTTAGTTCATACTTGGTTGTGTAGACTATGGGAAGAGTTGTGAGGATGTAAGCACAATTGAAAGCTAGCAAAGCAAATAATGAAATTATTTATCTTCACAGGGTTGGGTGAAAATAAATATCAAATAGCACCAAAATTCATCATAAAATTACTCTACATTGAATGTTTTAAATTGAATGAGCATTTAGGTTAAAACTAGATAAAGTATACAAATATATTAATATTTTTATAGTTTACTTCTTAAGTTTATAAAAGATAGCAGTGAAATCCAACATAAAACTATTGTACATTCAATGTTTTTATTTGAATGAGAGTGAAAGCACACTAAACCCCTCAAAAGTTGTAGTCACAAATATAATCTTCTGCAATTAAATTTTTTGATAACATATGGACATCACATCTTGGATTATTTTTACTTGTTTTAAGTATATTTCATTAGTTTTAGATTTAATCTAATCAATTATTTTGAAATTTCAACAAATATTGACAATTTTGAATGTATGGAATATGTTTGTGACCAAATAATACTCATCACAAAGTTTGAAAATTTGAATATGTACTTTAAAAGTAGGGTTATTGACAAAATTCTTGGGTGAATTTTTTTATGATGTATGATATTGATATACATCAATTAAATATAGAACAATTTCAAAATTAAAAAAATTTGGATGAAATTTCATTCAAAAAATGTTTTTAGTTGTATTTTTTTAGTAATGAATGCATAATAATATCTTCCTTTTAGGAAAAAACCAGTAGCATATGAAAGAGAAGGAGATTTTATAAATGGGCATTGAAGTATTTTTTCAATTTCCTTTTGTTTGTTAAGTTTCATGAATCACAAACATGAGGCCTTATGGCCATTGAAAAGTTGTAAATTATATATTGTGTGTAAATTGATTTTATTCAATCCTCCTCATCTAATTGTTGGATCAAGATTAATTTTGACCCAAAGAAAAATTTGAGTTCCAAAATGTTGTTGTACACATTTAAATTTTATTGCTTATGTTTAGGTTAGCCAAAGGATGCCATCAAGATTTAATGTACTATGTATTATAATATTTGTTATACATCACCTTTTTTGAACAAAAGTGGCTCACCTTTAGTGTGTTTTCACCCATGATTAAAAATTAAATAAATAAATCATTATTTTGCATTAAATTTTTTAATTTCACATTGTCAAAACAAGTTGACAATAAATTTTGTTAAATGTTTGAATAGCTTTTGAAGTTTACTTTTTGTAGTGTAACCCGAAGAATATTTAACATTATTTACAAACTATATGCATGTGTTAAACAAACATTTTTTTGGGATATCAGGTGAGGGGTTTTATTATTTTTCTGCCCTATTATTATCTAATTATTAAATATGGACATATTTCACCCACCTTATATTTTCATTTTTATTTTCTCATTCAATTTTATTATATTATATCCATTTAATTTCTTAGTTTCAATAATTTTGAAAGCAGAAAGGTGTAAGCTTGGAATAATTTCCATCATAACTTAAACATATGAGATTTTCAAAAAACAAAATACATTTGAGCTTATGAATGTGTGAAAGTATGATTAGGTGATACAAATAGGAATCACTCAAGGAATTTTTTAAGAAGTGATCAAGAAAAATTTGGTAAAAAAAAAATTAGATTTATTTATTTATTTATTTTTCTCCTTATTGTTACATTCATGCAACCCAAGGTTTTGATTATTTTTATTTAATAAAATGCAAGATCCTCTTTTTAGATTTGTAAGATGACAAGGTCAAAAAAATTGTGTTCTTAAAAATATAGGAACTCCATGAATGCCATAATTTTTTATGGACATCAAAAGTTCCCAAGGTTTTAATAAAAACCCATAATGTGCACATGATGTAAGAATATCAAATTAATAATAATAATATATTGTACCAAAAAAACATAAATCATTCATAAAGTCAAGGTGGTCTAAGAAAATGATAATTTGTGACATTCTTCATGGTACCACCCAATCATACTTTCATTTAAATTTGAAAAAAACAATTTGATATATAACTCATTGAAATATAGTCCATATGTATAGTTTATAATTCACCACCTCTAAATGGACATAATCCAATCATCATTTTTTCCTTTTAACATTCCATTTGTTACTATTTCATTTATTACAATTGATTTATTTATTATCCTAATAGCAACTTATAATACCTTTAATTTTTTATACATGCCTCCCCCCAACCCCACCCCCTAATACTAATGATTATCACATACCTTATATTAACCATATTTTGATTTTAGAATAAACATAATCTTATTATAAAATTAATTAGATTGTGAATTATATTCAATAACCAATATATAACACCTTATATTTTTATTTATGTATTTTGTAAACTCAAAGAAGAGTATGCCCCCCTAGAATGTAACATTTGTTTTAAGTATGTGTCAAGTATGTTTTAACATGGAGAAAATGTTTTCTTTCAATTCTTTGTTTAAACATACAATGATATTTATATTTAAACTTAATATATATTTATGTCATTAAATTTTCTAATGAAAAAGTACTTTTGAATTCCATATTGACCAATTAATTTCAAAAGTAATTGTTTTTCTTAAAAAATTATTCAATTTCTTTTTCAAATTTTGTAATCAAAATATATTAAACTCAATGGAAAGAAAAATGATTCCATAATGAAGCTTGAATGTATTTTCAATCTATTTTCTTGTACTAAATATGAAAATTTTCCTCCTTTTGACATTCATTATTGAGTATTTGTCCATAGCTTTATCATTTCATTTTCAACTTGTCAATCTTAAAATCACATTGGGATTTTTGCCCACAACTTTAAAACCAACAAATTGGTGGTGTTGTTTCATTCCCAAGTGTAAGAAAATGTGATTTGAATTTGTCCTTTGGGTGTGTAAAAAAAGGCATTGAATAGTAAACAAAACTAGTCAAAATTAAAGAAATATTTATGTTTTGCCATTTAAAACCATGGCAATCATGGCAAGTTATTGCTTGTTCATTCATATGAATGTTAAGAAATTTAAACAAAAAATCACTTGATGAAATTTTAGGTTTTGATTTTGATTTAAAAGAGTTGAAAGTGAACACTTATTACGTGAAAAGGAATCAATTTTGCAAAGGACTATGAAAAGGACTCATATAATAAAATAATTTTGATGAGGAAAAAAAAGATAAAAATCCATTAGACACATTCAAAAATCATTCATACCTTAAAACTATGGAATTTTAAAATTTTAAAAATTCAAATAACTTTTCAAGATTGATCTCAAATTTTAAATGTTTAAGATTTTCTTACCACATATAAATGGGGTATAATGTACATGATTCATAAAGAAAAATTGTAACTTATTATACAAGAAAACATAAAAATGTAAAAAATGATTTTTAAATTATGATTTAAAATGTTTTTAATCATTTTTAAAGACACAAATTAGAACTACAAAGAATCCACACACTTTCAATTTTTCATATTTATTAAAAAATGATTTAAAAAAAATAATGTATTGGAAATTTATAAACATCTTTTATAATAATTTGCAAAAAACATTGTTTAAAATTTTCATTCATTGATAGTTTTATTTTTGGGCAGAAAGACATGGAATCCTTGTCAAACTAATATCATTGGCTCATTTTATCCTTTTTGCACCCCTTTTAGTGTTTAAAACACAACAAAACATTATGGGTTTTTTTACTAATCAAAGAAATGACTATTGTCCTTTTCAAATATAATTGTAATTACTTAGTCATAAAAAATCACTATGTAGTTACAAAGGCCATTGAAATGTAATGTGATGTCATGGTTTTATGACTATAATTAGTATGATGACTAATGGGCTTTTTGGATAAATATATTATTATTCTTTAAATTATAATAATATGTTTTAAATAAATTAAAATTAATTAATTAAAAATACCCTAACTTTTGTGACTAGAATAACGACTTTTAGTTTCACAACATGATGATGGCATTCCATGTGCAACACTTATTTGAATATAATGAGAGAAATGATTAAAAAAATGGCATAAACAACTTTCTAAATGACTATAGTGTAGTCAAATTAGTCGTAAAAAACATGTTTTCGTGTTGTGGTGGTAATAAAATACTTGACTATTAGTCAATATAATGATTCATACATTACTTTGGATAAAATGAGGCATTTATTGGTTAGTCACTATGTTAAAAATGATGTCCAATCCCTCAATGCAACTCTTTGCATCAAGATGCAAGTCTAAAAACTTTACCTTCATTATAACAAATCCTGTCCTTTGAACCAAACACAAAAATAATTATTGTTCTTTCCAACTACAATTATAACTACTTAGTCATAACAATCACTAAGTAATGGCAAAAGACATCAACATGCCACATGGCATCAAGGTGCAATCAGACTAACATGTACAAAAGCAGTCGTAACCATTACGATTGTAAAAATAATAATAATAACAAATAAAATTATTTTTTTATAAAATTTTATTGTGAATACATTATGTGCATATCATAAAAATTTGGAATCAATCTAATGAGTGAAAAATATGTATAAGGATATTTAACCTCTTGTAATCATCGCTTAAAAGTTGCATGAAAGCAGGTTAAAATTAGTTTTGACACTAAAAACACAATTTGATAATATTTTTTTAATGAAATATTTTTTAATATACACCTTAACCTAATAGTATTAAGATTTTTTTTTAAATTAATGTTTTTTTGAAAGACGTATTAAAAGAAACTTTAAAATATTTTAAGAATAAAGCAGTGGTCTAAAGGGGCATGTGTGGCTCTTAATAACGTGGTTGGACCCATCACGGTTTTGCAACTATAGTCAATATGACAACTTGTTGGTTTTATTGGTAAATTTCCATTTTTTTCATTTTTTTCATTAATTAATTAGTTGTAAGAACCATCCACCTTTGCAACTAATAATAACTAAATCTCCCATGATGATGACATGGCATGCTATATATGCCAACAAGATAATGTGGTCCTATTTGTCAACATCATGATTCATGTCATTGATTTGATGAATTAATTTCATTTATTAGTTAGTTGAAAATATTGTTGTCCTTTGTGATTAATAACAACTTGGTCTTCCATGCAATGATGACATGGCATGCCATTTAGTAACAAGGTGTCACAAATTTTGATAGAAATCCATGATTTTTTGTGACATCATAAGTTTTTTGTGTTCTAAATTTATGGAATCGATATTTGTCATGGCATGTTATAATTTTTTATGCCATGAGATTTTTGAAGTCATGAATTCACATGCATGTGTATGTGTACTAAAAAATTTATTATTAAATCACAATTATGACTACAATATTAATGGTTGCTTTGAAAAAAGTGACATATAATTCCTTAACTTTTTAATTATTTAACACATTAATTTAGGTTAACATACTTATGAAGTTAAGCTATGTATGTAGGCTACTTAGTAAAAACCTACTTCATAATATAGGGTACTTTGTAAATTATTTAATTAAACATAAAACATTTATTACATCTAATAGGTTTAAATATACCTAGAATAGGTTATGTTATTAATAGGTTAACCTAGGTAGTTTTACCTAGGTTCCTAATTTTAGGTTTTTTGCCAAGTCAACCTAGGTAGCATCATTATAAGATATTTTGTCAAGTTTGTGCGATTAAATGCAATTATGATGTGATTAGATATGATTAAATGCAACATAATTATCCTAGGATAATTTATTTTTTAGCCTAAAAATGCATAGCTTAACTGAGGCTAAGTTAATAAATAGTATAGGTTGATAAAGGAATTCATCTTAAGTCAATCCAAGGAGGTTTAAGTCTAGGCTATGTTGGTAGGTAGTAAACAGGTTGACATAGGTCAACCAGGGTAACCAAGGTTAATTCAAAATTAAAAATGTTTGAGCTTTATAACTTTGTGTTAAATATAATTAATATAAAAAAATGTGATAGTGCAATGGATGAGGACTTGAACCCCAAAATGAAAGTAATACCTAAGCCATTGGGTTTAAATTAACTAGCTTAGTCTAAACTTCTTGGGCTAGGAGTCCAACATTTGTTTATAATCTAGGCCACTTAGCGTAGGTTATTTAACATAGATAACTACCTTAACTAAATTAGCTAAGTTGACTTTTGGTTAGGTGAGCTAAGCTAAATTGCTTAGCCTAGTTAGGTTAGGTTGACTTTTGGCTATGTTAGCTACATGGGCTAAACTAGGTTGACTTTTAATCATGTGCAATGACTCATTACATGTTTATAGATTTTTGATACATGTCATATTTTCATCAACGTGTCTTTTGTAACACGTAATTGAATAAAATTACTATTGAAATGGCATGCATTTTATACATCATACCAAGGTTAATGATGACATGAAATTTCAATATTATAAGAAAATTTTAAAATCCTAATCATGAAAACAATTGGGCTTTGCAACTAAACATCCTTTGCGACTAAATGAGTGAAACGACATGGGTTTAGCAACTCACTAATCACTAATTGCATATGTCTTTCCTAACTAGTATGTAGTTGTAAAGGCTAGTTGTAAAACCCAAAATGTGTTGTGAAATGATCCATGTGGATGAAAATATCATTATGTAATATTATTAGGAATGTCACACCTTCAAATTTTTAGGCCCATCAAATTCAACTTTAAGGGTGAATGCAGGGTCAATCATGGTTCACTTGGATTATTAAAAAAATCCATATGAAGTCTAGCTTACATTGTTAAATTACCAATTTGTAATATCATATTATTAGTTAAACAATATGAAAATAAGGGGTGTTTTACAACTAGGCTTGCAACTCAATTTTTGAGTTGCAATGACCATTTGCAAACTCACTATATTTCTACACCTATGAATGTTATTAAACAAGTTGCATATTGAATTGAAAAAGATGCAATTCAATTCACTATATATACGATGACACTCTAATGCAATTCATTGCAACTTAGTTGCAACTCTATCACAACAACTCCTTTTCAATTACTATGCAACTTTATTGAATGATTGGTTGTTTCAATTTTTTGAATGGACTTGTTGTTTCATGATTTAATTAGACTATATTACTACAATTTTTTAAATACAAAAGACACAAAAATAAAATAAGTTTCAAAGGTGTTGATTTTTCAAGTTGATAAGTATTTTTTCATAGCCTATTGAAATAGATTTGATAAGAAACCAATTGGGTTTAAGCTAGAAAGTTTTTATTTGAAATTTTAAAACTTTGAACACCTCATCTAAAATTCTTTTAGTTTATGTAGTATTTTTTCATTTTTTCTTTACTTCAAAATCCATTTGTAGATTGAGTTTGATCTGTCATTTTGTTATTTATTTAAATAACACTCAAACATACTTTTGGCAACCCTACCATGGACATCAAGTTAGTGATTATGGTTTGGCAAAAACAAAATTGGTAAAGGAAATTATTTATTTTGCAAGAAATAAAATTTTGCACATTTTTATATAAAAAAATTCAATTTGCAAATTACAATATGACACCAAGTATGCTCATTTGAAGTCAAAAAAAACATGTAAAAAAATTTATGCTTGAACATAAAAGGCATGGAATTGTTAATGAAGTGGTTACTCAACTTAATAAACATAGGGATGAAATGTGTGCATTAAGAGAGGTTCATGAAGGTGAGAACGAATGATGAACATACAACCACTTTGCAAAATATGATAGGAGTGGAATGAACCAAATATCATTTGGTCATATTCACCATTGAACTTGTTATAGACATTTTTTATTTAGAATCTTGTTGAAAAAATTGCATGATTTCAAATGAGATTCAATAGATCATGAGAATTGCATAATCAAGCCCAAGAAAGAGGTTTGATTTTTTCACGCATTAGTGTCAAACCAAAAGATGAAACAACTACAAGTTTGATAACCAAAGCCACCCCAATTTCAATAGGTCACTTTCACATTTGTCTTGGGATTTTTGTGGTTATGAAAAATGTTTATTTTTGCCAAATTTTCAGCCATTTGTGTTTTAAACACCATCTCAAAATCAATCACAAATTCGCTTCAAAATAAATTCCTACCACATCAATAGGTATTACCACGATAGCTACTCAACAATAGAAGTACCCAGAACTTCGATAGCCAAAAAAATATTTAGTAACCTAACCACTTGTATTTAAGTAGGAGGAATCCCTTTTGTTTCAATAGTGGTTGATGCTTCTAATGGATTTTCATTTGTGATTTCTTTTGGATTTACTTAGGAAAAGCTTCTCATTGACCTCCAACAAGTATGGGACAACAATCGAATGCCAATTCAACACACACACTATTCAAGCAATACATTTGGGAGGTGGTAATGGTCCTTAAAGAAACGGCATTTGAGGAGGTGGTGATAGTCCTCCAAGGTAGCTTGGGAACCACGAGAAGAGGAGGCAAAATTGGAGGAAATTTGGCAAGTTGTCATGGACCATCAATGGTCAATTAGGTGGTGGACCACTATGTGCGTCCTCGGATGGAGGTCTACCAAATGGACCCCCAAGAAAAGGACTTCCTTGGAAACCCTAGTACCCACCTTGGTACCCCATTCCAACTTCGAGAGTAGCATCAATTTTGATAGTACTTCCATTGACAAAAAGGTGCTACCATACCCAATATGTGTACTTGGATTTGAGCTAAATGCACATATTCAAGTGTTAAGAAAAGCAATTACCATAGATGGTGAACACAATATTATGGACATTGTCAATTTATTATGTTTTTCTTTTCATGATGACATTTATAAATGGGAAAAATATTTCATGCAAAATCATTCAAATTGTGTTTTTGACAAATTGGAAGGTTCTTTTGCAAAAAATATTAAAAGGTTCAAACTAATGAACAAGTCTACATGGCATTGTGTGTCATCAAGCAAGAAAAAGATGAAAATGTGAAATTTATTATGAAAAAATTTGTGAAAATGATACAACACCTCAAGGGGAACATTAGTTTTAAAAAATAAAAAATGCATGAGTAAAAATATAGGGTGCAATATATTGATTGTTGGGTAAAAATATATGTTAATTAGTTTTTAAATAGGGTACATTTTATTCAAATAATCAATTTAATTACAGTATAGGGTATGTAATAATCTAAAATAATGGATTATAATTAATATATGGTGGCTTTAATATGTATATACTACAAAATTAGATAATAATAAGGTGATAAAAAATAGATTGGACAATTATTTAATACCCCCCTTAAAAATGGTCATTTGACGCACATAGATTTCAAACTTTACGCTAGTGTCCCCTCTAGGTACAACACCCTCTTCAAAAGTTTATAATTCACATTATGATTTTTTTTTTGTTATGCATTAAACTAATAGATTAATGAATGAATGTTTGCAAGCTAGCCTTGCGGTTATAGGTTAGATTATTATAAGTTGACACATGATGTACATTGATTTTTTTTCAAATTTCAATTGTTGCATCATTAGTTAGCATTCCAAAAAGGATTTAACGTTAAATGGTGATAGGTTTTAAGATTTTATCTAAACATTAGAAATATTAATTTAAAATTGCTACCAATTAAATCAAAATCCAAATGTTGTGAAAACATTTTGAAAATAATTTAAACCAAAATTTGTATAAAAAGGAAAATTTTTGCATTTAGATAATGATTATATTATAGCATAGTGTCCAATAAAATTTTGAAATTAACTCTCAAGGTGTTATTTTTCCATTAAAATATATGCCCATATCATTTAGAATGAATTTCCAAAGTTCTACCCATCAGCAAAAACTTGAAACAATCAGAGTGGAGATAGATATCAAGATTGTCATATTCAAAACAAACATTTACATACCAAGTTACTTTATTTATAAAAGTGGGCCAAATAAATTACTAGAAACATTCCATAGCCAATCCTTATCATAATTTTGTTATTAAAACCATTTATTCACAATATTAATGATCTTCAATCCTAGCATATAATTGGTTGTTTGAAATCATTTTTATTTACACATAACTTCGTTTGTTTTCACTATTACAAAATTTGAGTGCAATTCACTAGTCCCCCTTCAATGGATTGGTGAATCCATTGGCTCCGCACTAAGTCTCATTCAATGGGACCAAGGAATTTGTTCAAAATTCAATGAAAACATTGAATGAACAAGGCACCCATTTCTTGTAGTGTTTGATACAACAATTGGTATTTGTTTTTCAAATCTTGAAGATTTAATGACCTTGAAACCCATGGCATGGCCATGGGGTGAACTACCTTTTTGTGTGTCTAACATGAAATTTACCCATCAAAATATGAAATACAATTGTGACATGTAATTGTCAAGTTGTGACGTAAACAAAGGGGTGTGTATAGTGTAGATGTTCAAGGTTGGGAGCATTTGAAACCATGGCTTTACAAATGCAAGTTTTGCAAAAAGTTTGTACTAAAATCTATGAACCTTATAATCCCAACTTTCTTTAAATCATAGAAGTGAAAATTCTGAAATTATTGAACCTTAAAAGAAGGAAACTCTAAAATTTTGTCATGTTATCAAGTTTGGATCAATTATCATGGAGTGCTTTTTTTAAACAATTGCCTACAAACTGGAAGAATCTAATCCTAATTTTTGCCTTCTTATGTAGTTGTATGTTGTCATTGGTAAGCAAACTAAGAAACTTCATTCATTTGATGATGCTGATTCCAAGGATTTGCAATTGTTCGTGCAAGAATCTAAAGGAGTGAATGAGAGATCCATTCAGGAAATGGACAAACAATCATGTTTGTCACAAAATCAAGTTCCTATCAACTTTGACTACTAGAAAACTTGGTCCTATGCCACTACAAAATTCCACTCAAATTCAATTTTAGTGGAATGGGACTAATCCATACCATTGTACATTGGATGTAGTGGATTGGTCTAGTGGATTGCTCCACTCGAATCCAATTCAAAATGCTAAAAAACACAATTTTCTTCTTTTAGATGCCTCCTACTTCCAAAGCTCATAACTTTCTCAACTCCTATTCAAATTCAATGATCTAAAGTGTTATGAAAGCACCACCTTAAGCTCTATAATTCATCTTGGAAGTTTAAAGGCAGTTGAGCAGGATACAAGGACTTTTTGGGTGTTTTTAAAACGATTTTGTAATGTTGAGTGCAGCACTTTTTTGACTTTTTGACCATGCACACTTTAAAGGGCCATAATTTTCTCATTTCTAATCCATTTTTGACAATTTTTAGTGCTATGAATGCGCCAAGAAGAAATCTCCAAGTTTTTTTTGGACATCATAAACAAAGGACCCCTCCTTTGAAATTTTTCAAACTCAAATTCTTATGTGCTTGGACATTAGCCTATCTACGTAATGCATTGGTAAATAATAAAACTTCAAATTTATTAGATTTTTCTAATGATGGTACAACCAACATAATAATAGCCAACATAAGTATAAGCAACATACATATATCCAACCTAGGTATAGCCAACATAAGAATAGCCAACTAAAGAATAGCCAACCTAGGTATAGCCAACATAAGAATAGCCAACTAAAGAATAGCCAACTAAGGTATAGCCAACATAGATATCGCTAACATAGGTATAGCCAATTTATGTATCACCAACATAGGTATCACAAACATATGTGTAACCAACATAAAAATAGCCAACATACATTTAGTCAACCTAGGTATAGCCAACATAGATATCACTAACATAGGTAGCCAATTTTTGTATCACCAACATAGGTATCGCAAACATATGTGTAACCAACATAAAAATAGCCAACATACATTTAGTCAACCTAGGTATAGCCAACATAAAAATAGCCCACATAGGTTTAGCCAACATAAAAATAACCAACGTAAGTTTAAACAACCTAGGTATAGCCAACATCAGAATAACCAACATAGGTATAGTTAATATAAAAATAATCAACATAAGTATAACCAATATAGGTATAGCCAATATAAAAATAACCAACATAAATATAACCTACATAAGAATAACCAACATAGGTATAGTCAATATAAAAATAACCAACATAAGTATAGCCAACCAAAGCATAGCCAACAAAGGTTTAACCAACCTAGGTATAACCAACATAAGAATAGCCAACATTTGTATAACCAACATAATGTAAGTGTAGGTACATAACCTAATTACAACCTAAATATAACCTACATAGCCTAGATGTAACCTATATAACCTAGGTTAGCCTACAATATAACTTAAGTTACATTAGGTGTTTAGCTTAAGTATCCTATGTTTGTTTAAGTACCTATCTTAAATTAGCCAAAATTAAACAAATTTAGTATATGTTAATTAGGTTATTTAAGTATGTTGAAAAAAATTGTTATGAGATTTTGTTGACATGTTATTTCACATAAAAAGGAAGTGGTGCAATGGTTGAAAACTTGGCCCTCAAAATGGAGGTGAAGGGTTCAAGTCCTAAATTTTGCAACCTAGTTGGCAAAACCAACCTAGGTTAAGCTTACTAGGTTTCATTAACCATGTTAAGCCTCCTAGGAGGTTAGGTTTTTAAACCGAGGCCAACTAGGCCTAGGTACCTAGGTGCATAGGTCTAACTACCTAGGTACATAGTGGATAGGTGCCTTGGCCTAACCTTGCCACATGGCAACACCTCATTGGATGTCTAATTTTGCCATGTGGCAACACATCAAATGAATGCCTACACATGCCACATGGCATCATTTCAATGGAAAAGGACTTGCCATATTTTAAATTAATCATTTGATCCAATGGCATAAGAAGGCCCAATTTGGACCATTGGATGGTTTTCCATGATTGTGTTAAATAAGATCACTAGACTAATCCACTAGGGTTCCATTAGTAGTCACCACGCAACCCCAATCACTAGCCCATTCCATTATGTTAGGCCAAATGTCACTATAATGTCATTATAGTGGAATTGGTTTAGTCCATTAAAAAATGAGTGGCTTGCGTAGTGGCTAGGACCATATTTCCTAGTATTTGTCCTTGTATAAAAAAGAGTTCAAAAGTGCAATTCATCTTTTCTATTTGAATAATCTTGAGATTATGTTATGATGACCCTTCTTGTATTCTACTACTTGGTTTTACTTGATTAAACATTGGTCTCTTTCAATTGACATAGTTACACAATGTAGCTCAATGAACAACTTTGATAAGTCTTGCTCCATGCAAGGGGTTTGTTATGAAGTCCAATGTGTGAGAAGATACAACCTTGTTCCATGGACAATAACTTGGATGTAAGGTCCAAGTTCTTGTGTCATGGATTCATACTACTTGGATTCATCCAAGGTGTCTTTTATGGGTTATTTGAAATGCCTTTATTGTTCTTGTGAAAAGAACATATTATGTTTTTTCAATGTGACACACATTGTATGAATTACTCAAAATACATGAGATCTTTATTCAAGTAGTAGTACATCAAACACTTAAATTCCATGCATGTTTTGAAGACTCTAAAATTTGACACAATTTTGAGTTATTCTAATAGAATGGCATCATGACTCAAGATATACTATGCCAAAGGGAACTCCCTCCATGGGCTCTTCAAACTTGTTGACATGGTGAGTGGTTGTGGGTTGAAGTGTGCCTTAATATGTAGGAAAAGGAAAGACAAATGTGAATTAAATCAGGGTGTTGTAGATCCCCATTCAAGTAATTCCATGTCAAAAGTTAAAGTTAAGGTGGTGCAACTTTGACTGATTTTACTAAAGTGGGAGAAAGGTGATGTGGTCATTATAGCAATGACTATCAAACTACAATAAATGGATATATGTGACATAATTGTCATCACAATGAGTTTTAACTCTTCTTTGGGGTGATATTTTCATGTGTTTGATAGGAACTTTTGGGCCCTCCATCAAACCAATGGCAGAGGTGTCAAGAAATTGGATAGGGGACCACTAGCTTGTCACCACTTAACTTTTTTGCTAGAGCATCAATTGCTTACTTTTGGGCTATAATGTGAATACTTGTAGTAGTAGCTAAAATTAACCTTTATTTCTTAACACTTGCATCATATGAGCTTGTGCTTCTAAGATCCAAGATAGTATGTATGTCATACCCTAATTTGTCTTTGGAATAGTGAGACAAAAACTACTACTAGCAAGGGCAACCATGGACCACAAGCATGGATAATTCTTGATTCTTCCAGATTGTTTTGTGCATGCCAAGAACTTGTATCTAGTTCACCCCAATTATCTCATTTCTACAAAGTGTCAAATCATTCTTTATCTTTGGATTACTAATGATGACCATGGTCATGACTATTGATGGTCTTATTCCTCTTGAATGTGTAGAAAATGACTACAGTTTTGTTATTGGAACTTGGATTAGAAATTACTTAGAGTGATAGGAAGCTTCAGTGATAAATTCTTGAGGATGTGAACTTTGGGGATTCCTAATCATGCTATTCTTCTTCTCATGGGAACCTTTTGCGCATTTTTTCCTAAAGTCAGAGACATTGAAACTACAAGTAGCACATCAAGAGGTAAATTTTCATATTCCATGTTTAGCATTAATTTCAAATTTTTTTTCAATTCATCTTGTTGGGATTTGTCTATCACATGATTACAAGCAATAGACCCCAAAAAAATTGCATTTTCTTATGCATTGCATGCACTTTCACTTGCAGATGTCATAGCTTGGGCTTTGAAGCATAAGGTTTTAGCACGAACATACATTGAATCCCTTTTCTAGGGTAGTTTAGAGGAAATTGACAATATTTTTAATCACAATTATAAGGTTTTCCATAGCCAAACTTGTTTAATTACAATATATACCCTATATTTCATAAAATTTGGTGCCAGATGTTCTATGGACACATTTTTTCATAATGATTGAGAACCCTACTCCTTCTCCAATTAAATGAAAAGTGGGTATTAATCTAGTAATCTAAAGCAATTGATTTTACAATGGCATCTACCTTTCAAGGTGCTTTGGATGGTGTAAGGAGATTATTTCTTTGGCATGTAAAAATGCAACAACATCGAAGTGATAGGCTTTGGGTTAGGGAAAAACAATGGGCTAATTTATACTAATTGAAATGTCTACATTGTCCTTGCACCAAATGCAAAGGACAATTCTTATACAACATTACAAATGTGAGGGAATATTTGATCTATAATGGAAGGGATCCAAAGTATAGAGTTTGGAAAGGACCAAGCCATAGAAACTCATCAGACAAGGAGTGAGAAGAGGAATTTAGGGTTCCAACAAGACAATAGATCCAAAAGCTTGATTTTGTTGTTGATATGCGAACTATGTTAGCTGATGCATTCTAGCAAGAAAATGATCTATTGGCATTAGAAGCTAGAACTTTAAATGTTGTGGAGGAGGCTTAAATAGGGTAGCTAATGAATTACAAGAGGAAAGGAATGAGGGAGATACAAATGGTGATGCCAAGGGCCAACAACCTTTGTGAGATGTTTAATTTGAGCTTGGAAAATAAGAACACAATTTTGATCTAACGGCTTTGAAGGATGCAATGAAGGAATTGTATGCAAGTTCCAAATGCACAAAATTGGTGGCAACAATACTTCTTATGAACCTGTGCACAATACATTGAATCAACAATGAATTTGTAGATGAACTTTTTACATTCTTATGCCAACATTTACTTCTTGAAGTAAATTGTCTAGCTACCAATTACTATGCTATAAGGGCTTTGACACAAAAACTTGGATTAAATTATGAGAACACTCATACATGTACTAAAAGGTGCATCTTGTTTTGAGGGGATCATAAGGATGATGTCAATTGTCCCAAATGTGGAAGTGTTCGATAAGATACTATAAACAAAATGTTGCTTGTGAAAATGTTTCACCACTTTCCTATAACCCCTAGACTTCAATGACTCTTCAGGACACTTGCAATGTTTGAATTAATGTTGTGGCACTCACAAAATAATAGTCTAGATGGCCTTATGAGGCATTCATGCAACTCAAAGGCTTGGAAACACATTCATTAAAAGTTCCCTAATTTTGAAACAAATCCACACAATGTGCACTTAGCTTTTGTTACATATGGGGTCAACCCATTAAAGTTGACCCGATCAACATGGTCCATGTGGCAAATAATAATACTAAATTACAATTTACCTCCTTGGTTGACAGATAAAAAATTCTTCATCATGTTCACATTATTGATTCTAAGGAAGGAGTATGTCACATTTGAACACTTTGATGTTGAAATCTACAACCATTAGTTGACAAACTACAACAATTTTGGACTAGAATTCAAACATACAATGTGCTAAAACCCTTTGGCTCTAGCTCATTTACATTGAGAGGTATGATGATTTGGGCCATCCACGATTTCCTTGAATATGGGACAATTGCAAGGGTGGCACATCAAAGATTTGCCGCATGTCTGATATATGTTTAGGGGGGGGCACTCTGTCAAATTAGGGAAGCAAACTTACATTAGAACACAAAGGTGGCTACCAAAAGGGCACCTGTCACAACCCCACTTTGGGATAAGTGTGAGGATGAAACTCACACTCCCAAAAGTGGGAAGTTGGAGTCCGCCGGGACTCCCGAAAACTCAGAACTCGAGTTCAAGGGTCAAAACACATTGCATTGAGGTGTTCTTTATATCAATGGAAAGGTCTTGAAGTATAGATGCCCAAAATGGCCTCGCATGGGCCATTTGGACATCTGCAGCCCAAGTTATGGGCAAAAGAAGGGCCGGGAGTCAAACTGCCAGTTTGACTCCCGACCACTAAACGTCGGGAATCGACCTCTTCCCAACGTTGCCTAAAGGAGTGCGACATGGCTTTGGAAAGCTCTTGATGAGAGCTACAACTTTGGTTTAGACCTCGTCCCGATCCAAGTTTGGGGCGAGGAGTTATGAGCGTTCAAAGTCCCGGGACTCCAACCCGGGACAGTTTCAGGACTCCAACTTGAGAGTCCCGGGAAAAAGAGCCATTCGGATGTAGCCTCCGCGGTGAGACACAGAGAATACTATATGGGGGAAGGTGGTGGCTTCCCCCGAGTCCAGGCCGTGGTGAGTCTTGTGTGTCAAAGTGCCCGTGGTTTGTCCCAACACCCAAGGGTGTTCCTGAATGCTAACTAACCCTTTGTGGTTGGTTTTTGGATGCAGATTCAAGCTTGATAATCTAGTCCCTCTTCCTAGTATAATCCCGGGACTTCTAACACGCCCCTCTACCCCCTTTTAGTGCTGGAAGTCAGGAGCGGCCCCCAAGTCCCAACTTTCCGCAACTCTACATAGTTAGAACCTCAAGTGGGTTCAACAAAGGACTTAGGAGCGTGTCAGCACCCATATAGGACTACAAAAATGAAAGATCATTTCAATGGGTAGTTAAAACATGCCCTAAACCAAAAATTGTCATGGCAAATGAACAATTGGCACGAATTGCAAAGTATAAATCTTGGTTAGAATTAGGCAACAATGATGGTGTGAATGGGGACACATCCAAAGAACACGATGTGAAGTGTCAAAATATCTTACATGATTTACCTATTGGAAGGTATGTAATTGATGTAATTATCTTTTTATTGAGTTGTAATTTTGCATTAAACATGTAGATTAGATGCACCCAAATTGATGTGGTAGGTATGTGTCTAAACATTTTATTGTTTTTGTAAAATTGGCCCAAAAACAAGTTAACTTTTAGTTATTAAAAGTGTTTGTTGCAGTCATAGTCCAATTAGTCCAATTTTTTTCTAGTTGTAGGTTAATCATATACAAGTGAAATGTTTAGTGATTTAAAAATAGATATGTGGTAGCATTTGAAGATCATATTACCATATTTTTTGGATATTATGAAACCTAGATTGGGTTATTAGTCATAGAGAATGATGATGATTTTTATTAAACTAAGTCATAGTTCAAGCTTAAGCATAAGACAATGGGTATTCTTATGAGTTACCATTTTGTTGGCATATATTGTTGTTGGAGTATTTTGAAAAGGTTACCATTTTGCTATTAGATTATTTATGGGTTAATGTGAGAAGAATGCATTTATTAATTTTGCAGAGAACTAATCATATCACTTATGGTGTTGTGATTGTCATAGGAACTTCTAATTCAATGGACATTAGATGTCACGCATTGTGAACAAAATTTTGCTAAGAATATCTTGAAAATAGTGACTGGTAAGAAGGATGCAATGAAAGTGAGGAGGGATTTGCAATGCAAAAGTATGAAACAACATTTGTGGTTAGCTATAAACCTTCAAAGAGGTGGCAAGATGGTAAAACTAGCAACCCTAGCAACCCCTTATGTGTTGAGGCCAAGTGAATTTGACACATTTGCAACCACAATTGAAAATTTGCAAACACCATCAAAACATGTTTCAACAATGGGGAAGTACATTAGGAAGAAGAATTTTGGAAGTTTAAAATCACATGACTACCATGTTTTGATGTAGCAATTTTTACCTTTAGCATTACATGGTTTTTTTATTGTAGGGCCTCAAATTGTAGTGATGAGAATTTTTAGAATTTTTAATCAAATTTGTAGCAAGGTTCGGAATCCAAATGAAATTGAATCACATAGAGATGATGTTGTTGTCAACTTTGCTTTGGTGAAAATGCATTTCCACATTCCTTTTTTGACATCATGATGCATTTGTTGTATCATCTTGTGGATGAACTAAATCTATGTGAACCAATGGCCACTAGATGGATGTATCCAATTGAAAGGTACATGAAAACCCTAAAGACTTATGTGCAAAATATGACAAGGCCTAAAGGATCCATAGTTGAAAAGTACATTAAGGATGAATGCATTGGTTTCATTTAACCAAATATTTGCAAAGATTTGAGGTTGTGTAGTGGCACATATGGGATGCTAAAGAGGAAAAAATAGATGTTGGTGAAGTTTTAGAAGGTGTTGGGCAAAAAATTTTGATGACTCCAACCTTGCATGATTTTGCGCACTAATGCGTACTAACCAACATCAACTTAATGTCACCTTGGCTTAAGTAAGTAAGATCCATTCTTTCTATGAAATTGTGGATAATTAGGTACATTTATGAGATTTTTAATGTCTATTATGGTCTTGAAAAAATGTTAGTCACCTAATATTCCCAATTGGACTTTATATGACTAATTATGTAGGAAATGGAAGTTGGAACAAGCCACCAACCCAAATCTACCGCCTTTCATTGATTGGGTTTAAAATGTTGTACATATATGGCCACCCAATGGATGCAAACAACCCAAAAGATTTGGATAAGGTCCTACTATGTAGTAGACCATTTCAAATAGTGACTCAATACACTTGGATGAAGGCATACGAGAACCATTTTAAGGTGAAAGACTTGAAAAACAACTCAATGCAAACTTTTGATAATGGTGTTGCCTCAACATTTGATATGTCGACTATTGATGCTAGAAATCTTTCATTGAACTTTGTTGAAGTAATAAAAGACACATTCAAACTTGATTATGGTCATTTGCATATTCTAATAGTCATTTTAAAATGTGAGTGGATTAAATGAAAAGACAATAGAAGGAATCCAATGTATGGACAAGATGATGTTGGTTTTTTCATGATTAATTTTCACCACATGCTACCATTATCATCTGAGCTTTGAACATATTTCTTTGTCAAGCAATTCAAGTGTTTTTTCCAAATGACATCAAGAAGCCAAGTTGGAAATTTGTATTGTGGAAAGAAGCTTGATCCAAGAAGGAGGTGGCAAAACATAGAAAATGTGTTCATTACAACAACCATGGAAACAGATGGAATAAGTGCTTCTAATAGATTTCCCCCACCCCCAACCACAACTTCATTGATAGGAGCCATAAAACTTTATCTAACAAGGACAATCTTTTAGCATTAGCAAGATTTTTGGGTTATTAAGAACTTTGGATGTCAAATTTTACATTTTTGTATACATTTTACAAGTCATCTTTAGTGTTTTTTGACATTGTTTTTATTTTTCATTATTACATGTATTTCCACATTAAAATCCATTAACATTTTATAAATGTTATACATTGTTTGAAATTAAAGTTTTGGTTTCAATATTGACCTTGCTATGGACAATGACATTTCTAATTATTAGAATAACATTAACCCAAATATGCAATAAAAACCCAAGCATTTACAGAAGTAGTTTTGAATTCTACACCTACTTTGCCATCCTAGAATCATTATACAAGTCAATTGTAGTAATTCTCAAGTTATTTACCAGCCACATCATGTTCTATCAGTCATTTTGTAGTAATTATAAAGTCTTTAATGGAGTTCTTATCCACATCAATATATTTAAATCATATTTTAATAATTGTAAATGATTAAAAATATTGTATGCCATGTCATAAAATGAAAGTCATTGTTCAGGTATAATGCCAAATTGTCAAATTGGAATTAATATTTTAGTTATTGAAAAATTAAGTTAAATTTTTTCATGCCACATTAGAAAGTGGGACCCATTTTCCTATGAACTAGGAATTGTTTTTTCTAAAGCCTCCACATCATTGTAAGATTATCCAGATCACTTTTTAATTTTTTTTAAAAATTTGAAGTTGTGATGAATGAAATATGGCAGATGAAATTAGGATGAATTATTTACATTAAATACATTTTCATCCATTAGTCATATAAATGATTTATTAATCATTAATATTTAGTACACATAGAAAATGAAGTTATAATAAATGACTAGAATCATTGACCTAATCATGAAAGACATGAAGTCATTTTTTCCTTGGTTGCAAACAACATAATTTCTTCTAGTGTAATTACAAATATGTGAAAAATTGATAATCATTTTTCTATGTTATCAACATATTTATCTTTACACAACATAAATATTTAATTGCCCAAATGGAATGAAGGTCAACAAGTTTCCTTTAAAAGATTTGTTTTTTGGGTTTTGGAGGTGATCTTCAACTTTGCTTCCAATGGCATGTGAGGTTTTTCCTTTTGCAATAGAAGTGCTGGTAAAGTTTTTCAATACAATATGCTTTACTATACATTTGAATTTGTCGTAAATGAATTCAAAAAATAATGAGAGTGTAATAGTGTGATTCATATGAATTAGTTCATGGGTGCATTCAAAACTTTTTTTTTTTTTTGTTTTTTGAAGGATTCAATTTCTCTTTAAATCATCAAAATTGATGACCCCCTATTTTGGCCATTAAAATATTTACCATTTCCAATATACCAAATTAATTATCCCCCCCCAAGGTGAAAAACTAAATGTCACGCTCTATCAATTATTATCGTTGGCCAATCAAAAATAAATTTTTGGCCCTTTTTGGAAGGCACTCCATCCTTGGCAAATATACAAACTAAAACTAAGTTTTACATTATTTGAGTAGTATACATAACCTAAATTTTGTGTATAAGCCACTATATGATTATGGTTGGAGACTAGTGTTGGTTGGGTATCTACTTTTGGACATACCCAACAGACAAGGTATCTTAAAAAATTCACATGTGATACCCTGGGGGCCCAAGCTATAGAAATTTTTAACAAATTGAAGCCCTTTGGGCATAAACATAAATTGGATTTTTTTAATAAGATGGGCATGGGTAACATGTATGAAAATTAATGATGTTCGGGGGACCTCAACCCAAGCATGTGAATTTAAAAATATGACCATAATTGATATGGTTTTCAAGCAAAAAAAGAAAAGAATACACGTTGTTTTATGAATTACTCACACACAACTTACAAATTTCATGATATACAATTTGTCCTCTGAAGTTGTTAAACACAACTTCCAAATCTTATGTTTTCAACAATTGAATACTAATTACAAAATTTGTAACCTAAATAACCACACGATGCAACCTTGTTGCCGCCAAAATTGTAATCTAGGTGACTAAATGATTAATGATGCACCCTTGATGCCAAGGTGGCAAAGTAATCCAAGTTGGAGTTGTTGATGGCACACCAAAAACTATTGTTCACCTTCAATTATAGCCTTAACTCAATTTGGTGGGCATAGGGTGCACTCTCAAACTTTGGCATATTATGCACATATGAACTATAAATAAAAACATTCAAGTAGCCATGCATTGAAATTGTGTCACCAAACTTCAAAAACATAATGCAAATTGGAAACCCCAACCGTGACCACAACAATCTACTAACTAAAAAACCCAATCCCACACCCAATAATCTACAAATTGGAAACTCAAAATATGCAACAATCTAAACATTGGAAAACCCAACAATATAAATTGGAAACACCAACACAAATGAACTAAAAATCAGCCTTACAATTTGCAATTTAGAAAACCCAATAGATTGCAATCTAGAAACCCCAAAAATCTACAAACTACAAACTACACAATAGATCTAAAACACTTTGAAAATCCATAACAAATCATACACACACATTTTGGACCTACTATGGAGCTTTGAAATGATTAGGGTGCTTCACATTTTGCTTTAAGGCTCCATGTGAAGCACTTTGAACTTTTTAGAACTTCAATTAGACAACCATGGCAACACCTAATGTTTCATGAACTTCAAAGATTCCAACTATAATATGAGATGTTTCCTACTATTTGTTGATGTAATTTACAACAATTGCAAACCTTGTTAAAGCCTCTTTGAAACATCCACAAATCAAAAGTGGTAGTCACCATGGTTACTTTAGCAAAAGCAAAAAGCATATAGCTTTCCATGGTCTTACTTACCATCATTGGAATGATTTTGGTGGTGAACTATCGTCTATTAAAAAACACAACCCAATTGCACTAATCGAAGATAAGCCTCCTCAATTGGATGTTTTCAACAAAGCTCAATGGATGATAGCCCTTTGTTATGTAGAGTACAAGATCTTCAAGGAACTATTCCTAAGCAAGGTTTGTTTTTTTGTATGGGGTTCCATTATTGAAAAAATCAAAAATGGAAATCGCAAATGGTTTCTTCCTCTTCTTGGTAGTCTAAAGAACATCAAACTATGTGACAACACCAAAACATCACATTTGGTACAACTTTAGTACTGTAGAATGTTCCAAAGCAACATGACAACTCATGGCAATTGTGCCATGGTCTTTATTATACATAAACAAACCTTTTCAACTCTGGGTAAAACTTTAATCTACCTTTTTTTATTGCACATTGTGGCACAAAATGCATCTCATTCTTTGAGATTTGCCAACATCCACAACAACATTAAAGTTGTTAAGTTTAAAGAACCCCGACGTACTTGTTGATCTCTACCATGTGCTCTAGAACTTTTGGTTGAGTTCAAGTTGGAAAAACAATTGTTCCTATCACATAACAACTTTAGCTTCAAAAAATTTCAAGTCGTTTTCATTGAGCTTTTTATCAATAATTAACTTCATTAGGACTTGCTTCAGATCCATGCCCCACACCACCATTCCCAAACCCCTAGGCTTCACCAATGCCAACACCATAATCAGACACAAATAAAGGAAATCCCTCCCCCTCCCCATCCTCTTTCACTCCATTCATAAACACATCTTGATTGTCTACATTCATTATAAAACAAGAATGAAAACTAAACCCTACAAAATGCATAGTAGAAATTGGCATTGATAAAGCTTGAAGGTGAAAAAGCTCTTGTATAATAATGAAGACGCTCAACAATGTAGAAGTTCTCTTTTGCGATGAATTGGCAAACCAAAATAGTAAAGCAATCACCAACGTCAAGGATGGAAGTGAAGAACATTGAAATCAAAACACAAACTCCCAACATAACCTATTTATCTTAGGTTTCAAGTCAAAAAAAAAACCAATGCAAAGAGCTTAGAACTTACCTAAGGAACAATGTAGTAGCCACCTTTGATCAAAAGTAAAACGCCTTGAAGGCAAATTTGGCGCTCCTATTTGTTGCATTGATGCTTGGATTCTCCATCATGAGGGAAAATCTAGCGCTCCTTTCCGTTGCAATGTTGCTTGCACTCTCCATCATCATTGCAAGAAGCCACAAACCAACATCTTTCACATCAACAACCCTCAAAGCAAAAAGTCTAACCTAACTTTGTAACTTATAACCCTAAACCTTGATGCCATGTACGAGTTTGTGATGGTAGATATCTGCCCCACTAGTGCATCTTAGCACTTTGCAAAACACAACACCCTTTGAGGTACGGGCATGACATGCATATCGGAGATGAAAAGCCTGCCCAGGTAGGGTATCATGCACTTTTTCATCAACTCATGCTCAACAATCAGGGCACCCAAATACCCTGGTTTTATGCCCTGGTTGATACCCAGCCAAAAGTAGATACCCGACCAACACGGGTGGAGACCCTCAACTTACTGTACACACAATTCAGGTTTCAACAGGTAGCCTAGTTGAAGAAGGAGTATGTAGTTAGAAGAAAAAGTACCTTAAACAAGTTTGAAGAGCCCAAATGCGACTGTTCTGCCATACTGTCCTACTACTGTCCTGTTTGTCCTCGCGCCACTGCATTTGACCGTTTCGAAGTTCAAATTGAGTGAAGTTTTAAATTGATGGAAGTTCTTTCCCTGCCTGAGGAGAAAAGCGGGGGAGGTTGAAACTTTTGGTGCTCATTTCTGTATAGGAGAAGGGCCTGAGTACAGGCCCTTCCGTGATTTGAGATCTGTGCCCGAGGCCGGTACGCTGAGGGAACAGGCTGAGCGATCATGGAAGGGCCTGTACTCGGGTCCTTTTCCTACGTAAAGCAGAGCTGGGATTTTTCACTTTTTAGAAATAGTAACAGGCTGGCTGGTACCTTCCACTGGTCAGAAGATCCCAGTACAGCCTGGCTGGTACCTTCCACCGCAGAAGATCCGCTTGCTGAAAACAGGTTTCTTCAGGCACGTAAGGGAGAGCTGAAAATACAAAGGAAAAATCCAGGCAGTGCTTTACGTACTTCTCTATTGGCAGTTGAAAAAAAATGGGTACAATTTATTGCTTCTTTCCCACAGTGTCCAAGTGAAACAACCCATCCTTCCCCTTTCACTACTTAGGCCCCCTTTACACTAGAGACTGAGACCCCTTGAACTTTGAAATTCTAAATTCCCTGATTGGAGGAGAAGGCCTCAATGGTAACCAGTTTACTTCACACAGTGGGCTGCAAGGATAAACAGATGGATGAAAAGTTGACATGGATTCCTACATGGCAGGGAATGCACAATGTTTCATTGTCTACCACAAATTTGGGTAGACCATGAGCCCAAAAAATGGTAATTGGTTGTCAAAAGATATTTAATTCTGTTGTTTTGAAGGAGAAAGAGTGGAAGGGAATGCTGACTTTCCTCCATTTTTTTTGCTTTGTTGGCCTTCCCTACCAAGGCAAGGATATTGTGTTTAGATTCATTATAGACTGTAGTAGCTCAAGGGATTTTGGCCCCTAGGTAGTAGGTCTATTTTTGTATGAGGATTTTTGAAATATGATATTTTGGCTTTGTGTTGAAACTTGAGATTAAATATAGAGTTATGATATCTTGAAGGATTTTGGTTTCTTTTAGAGGGATTTTTGAAGATTATATGTTTGCATGGTGAAATATTTGAATTTCGCATAATTCTTCTTTTGCCAAGATACTTTTTGATGTAAATGGCAAGGCCACAATGTGACACACCCCTTGTTAGTATATGTTGAAGTACCTCAAAATAGTCTATTATCACTTGACACAAATAAGATATTACTGAATTTTCATGGGATAAGATAGCCTTTGGATGTGTTTTTATTGGGCTTTCAGAATTTTCATGGTTCAAGGCCCTTACTGTAGTGTAAAGTGCACCTTATATGCTACAATTTTTGGTATCAGTAAATTCTAAAATTGATCCTCATGTGCAACCCAGTTGTGGTAACCTGCATGCCAATGTATAAATTGGTGGTCTTCTCCAGCACCTTATCAAATCTGTGGAAATATACATACATATGTATTAGCCTTGAAGACACTTCTACCAGAACCTCGGCAACACCAAAAACTTGGCATGGGCTTGTGTCCCTCATTCTGAATTTGATCAAAAGAGAGTGCCATCAACTATGCCATCAAGGAGTCGGTTAGTGCACTCATTGTATTTGTTCATGAGCCCTAAGGATAAGGTTGTGACATTTTTTTAAGGCATTATATTTTTTTTGACATTTAAGAGTTGACAATAATGATTTTCTTGGGGGTGAATTTCCATTTCTTTTACATTAAATTTTTTTTTTAAATAATGAAAAGTATTCTCATGAAAAAAAAACCCAAATTCAACATATTTCAAGAAACCAAATTCAAATAATCATTTTTTTAAAAAGGTTCTAAGAGGTAGGTAAGAATATAGAGGGATCAGTGATTTTTGTGGTGAGTTTTTTCCATTTTGAGATTTTTTTATAAAAGAACATTCCATCACAAAGAGTTTTTTAGGAAAAATTGCAAAAAATAGAACAAAAATATTTTGCCAAAATGACCACAATGACTTGTAACATGAAAGTGCTTGAGATTTTTCTACTATTTCATATTTTGAATATTGCCAAATTTCGCTAAATATTCTTATGGATGATTACCACTAGAGTAACAGCACAAAATTGTGGGAAAAAAAAACAATGAGAAACAGCCTTCAACTTTTTTCATTTTCATATCTAGTCTATAGCCAAATTTGGTTGTGACCTTGTCTACAATACAGAATTGGAAAATATGCAACTCATCACATAATGACTCCGCCCTTAATGGTAGGTTCAAACCGAAAACTTCCCTTACAAGTTCTAGAACTTCTCATCATCTAGATGCATAAACTTCTATGGAACATGTCCATTCATCATATGCACACATAATACTTTGAGATGTCACTCACACATTGGGTAAAGTTGGAATTTTTTTTGCCCAAATCCTATACCGATGTGTAGTTTCTTCCCTTCCCTAATGGGCAGAACCAGCTTTCTTCTTTTCTTTTTCTTTGGGGGGGGGGGGTTTGAATTTTTTTTCTGCAAAGCTTTTATAGTTTCCAATTTTTTTACAAATTAAAAAAAAATCTTTGCTAAATTCTATATTAGGCTCTAATAGGTAGCCAGAAATATAGAATCAATTCTTAAACTTTTTACTTTCATATTTTGTTGATAGCTAAATTTGGCTAATTCATGTTAAGCATGATCACCATTGAGTAACATCACAAAATTGGAAAGCAAAAAAAGAAAAAAGAAAGAACACCACTGTTGAGCCAACAAAGCTGGAACGTGATAGAGAGCTCAAATGAAACAAGGACAGAAAACTTGATAACTTCATAGTTATAGAGTAGGTAGGTGCCCTTTTTAGGTGGACTGTTGGCGCTTGTGCCTACGTCAAATCGTATTTATTGACTGGTTCCTGTTTCCGATTGGCTAGATAGTCTGATTGGTGTATCCGTGTTGCTATTAGTAGTCTCCCACCTACCTTCCTATTTTGCAGTCTTAATTTGAGTTTTTTATGGGTGGGGTTGGAAAGAAGTACCTAACTTAAACTTGAAAGTGAGAAATATGTTTGCTGGGTCACATACTGAGCACCATTGGAGATGCTCTAAGTAAGTAAAACTGGCAGGCACTGCTCCTCATCAGCTGCCTGCTGCACCTCATCATGCATGTCAGGCAGCTCTCCACGCCCCTGAGTTTTCCATGTACGCAAACGCGCATTTAATAAGTATCACGGACGCAGCAGCCATGGTGAAGAAGACTTGGGGGCAGTTGTTGTTGTCGTCGTTGTTGCATTGCGAACAAATTGGAGCTGTGAAAGGAAATTGTTTCCTGCTGCTGCAGGCGCAAAGAAGAAGAAGAAGAAGAAGGCGGCGCGTTACTAGAAACTCTTCTCCCAAGTGTCGGAAGAGCTTGAGGAAGAGGATTAATAATCGTGGGGTGAAATGGAAGTTTAGTGGTTTGTTTGAGCAAGACAAGCTCTATTGGACGCGGACGCGGAAGAAGGAGCTCCAGGACGCGGACGAGTCGAAGGAGAAGGAGAGGAAGGTGCAGAAGAAGAGTCACACTGCAACATCGGCTGCTATGAGGAGGGGTGCAGCTGGGTCTTTGACCAGGAAGACCAGGCCGAACAACCCGAGGAGGAATGCTATTGTTACTAGTGATGATTGTGCGAGTAGTGCTGATGAGCCTGTTGTTGTAGGGAGGAATTATATTATGGAGGAGAAGAAGGAGAAGCTGGATCAGGAAGGAGAGATTACAGTCGTTGCAGACGAATATAGTAAGGGGAACCATGCTGTGAGTGATGCCGGAACGGCGAAGAAGGCGTTGCCGGCTTTGTTGCAGGCCAAGTGCGAGGTTTTGACAATGGAGAAGGAGCTGGCTATGCAGAGGTGGAGGCAGCAGTGCGTGGAGATGGCTAAGGCGGCGGAAATGGCGCAAACGCTGCGGGCGTCTGTGGAGACGATACTGGAGGTGAGAGACTCTCATTTCTTCTTATCCAGTGCTCTCTTTCAGTGTCACGGCAAGCTGCTTCTTTCTTTCGTTGCCGCAGAAAAAGGGGGTGACTTGCCGATAATCAGAAGAGAAGATTTGGTTCATGAATCACTGTCGAGTTTCGTGGCTTTTTGTTGTGCAGGCAACCACGAAAGGCAGTAGGATTTCGACAGTGCCCTGCACCGCCAGTACGAAGAAGGTAGAAGAAGACGGGGTTGATCTGGTGCAGAGAATTCAGCAGCTCCAAAAATCCAGAGTACAACGGGAGCTCGAGAATCAGGCCAAGACTGTGCAAGGGAGGGTTGAAACACTGCAAAACAGATGCAAAATCAGAAACACAAATTATCCAGTTGTGTTGCAGAAAAACAAGGAAAATCAAACTGAACTCAATCGGCAAACACTTGCTGTTGTTAGCCCTTCAAACTTGGCCTTGGTAAGAAGCCCTTCCTTCAAGAATGAAATTCTGTAGGATGACTCTGTAGGTGCCAAATTCAAGGAAAAAAAACACAGAAACTTCCGATTCTGATAGGTATTTATCAGGGGGAGAAGGAATCCTGAAGTGGGAGGATGGATTTGGACCTCCTTCCGTACCTTGTGCAAGAGACTTATGGATTCACAACAGATTAGGATGTGCAATGCACTACTATTACATCTGAGACAATAGTTTCAATGTTTTGAAACAGAAGGGCAACATCAAATCAAATCAGACATCTTCTTTGCAAGAGACTCAAGGCAATGATAGAGAGCAAAAGGAAAACATTGACCAAATAGTTACACAGGTGAATTTTCTTGCTTTGGTTGCATTCTTTAGGCCTTTATAGTTTTTGACACTCTTTTTTCCTAAGTTTCTACTGGTTATCTATGTGCACTGTTGCATTCTAAGCACCCCACATTGCAGGTTGCACATACTTCCTGCTCAGTCAGCAATTTTTGCCCGGTTTTGATTGTCACCTAACAAAGTTCCGAATTCTTTGTGCTCAGTGGTGTACTTGATCACAGATTTTCTGCATAGCAATCCAGGATGGGAGACCTGCTATCATATCATACTGTGGAATGACAAAATATCATCCCTTTTGATGCAATGTTTCTGTACAGGTCAGGGCTGATGCTGAGGAGTGGGCACAAATTCAGGGTGTGCTGAAGCATGTAAAAGGCGAGATGAAGATCTTGCAGCAGAACTGTGACAGTTGGGAACAGCGCGCTCTTTGTGCTGAATCCAAGTCTGCCATCTTGCAAATTGAGGTATAACAAATCAAATTTCTCTGTAGGGAATGAAGTGGAGCTACTTACAGTGGAGATTTTGTCTGCTTGATTCCATGTCTGATCTCACCTTTTCATCTCAATGCTGCCCCAAGAAATCTCCATGACTCTTGTGCTCTATTGCTGCTTTACAAGGACCCTTTTTGCCTTGATCATCTATTGAAACTGTCTGTCTAGAAATAGCCAGAAGCTGCAGCCAATTCCTTGTAGAACAGATACCACCCAGAAATTACTGAGATGGTAGAAAAACTAAGACGTCCCTCAGGAGTGAAAATTGTTACATGTCTGAGCCAACACTTTTGGAACCAGGAGGAAGCATGGCGAGTGCAAGCTCAATTATCTGAACAGAAGATCAAAGAATTGGAGAGTGAGATGGCCCAACTGAGGGCCACCATGGAAGAATTGAAAAGCCATGTTGCATCAGAACAAAGCCAGTTGCTACAAGCATGCAGCAACCATGGCTATGCTCTGGTCTTGAAACCCGTTCTGAGGAAAAGTAGCAGTGATATTTGCACATGTAACATCTCCAGTAATTTTGAAGAGTGCAAAGAATGTGAAGAATGGTGTGACACACCCATCACACAGGACCAGTTGACAGAGCAATTCTTATGCAAGGCATGTGCTTCAAATGCATACAAATTCAACAGTGTGGAACGATGTATGGCTTGTCAGTCAGTACAAAGAGTTCCAGATCCTTCAAGTAGTTCAACACCAAGAATTCAAAGTCTCTCACAAAATTCAGCCAGGAACATCCATGAGGTAAATGACATGAGAGGAAAAAGGTGTCCTCATAAGCCAAAATTGAAGATGTCCCCTGATGGAGCACTGAAATCAAATGATGAAAGAGTTTTGTCAAGCTCAAATGAGATGACAATAAGTGAGGTTGAGAGATCTTTGGCACAAAAATGGTTCAAGCAAAGACAATCACACAGAAGACCAAGCAGTGCACACAGTGATGCTTCCCTCCAGGAAAACAAATCAACTGTGGTTCGAGCTCAACCTAATTTAACAAGGCACAAAAGTGATGGGAAGAATCCAATGAAGAAGCCAGGACCACCATCTGCTTCTGACTTGAAGGTTTCTCCACCTCACCTATTTCAGGAGCGGCTTCCTTTGAAAGAAATGTGCAGGAACACAGTACTTGAGCGTTGAGGAAGAACATCATCTTTGTGTTCGAGTATGAATCATTCAGTGCTTGCAAGCAGTGTGTCAAATGTCTGTTGGCATCTCTGTGACCTGTATACCAATCTTTTTGCTGTGAAATTATGTGTTTTCTGTGCTTTGTAGGAGTTGTGGCAACAACTGTATTATCTACACCATGGGGCCTTACAAGGTCCAATTAACTGAGTCTTCTTGGATGTGTTAAAAGTCTCCACTTGGTCCCCAAAGTATCAAGAATCAAAACTGGATGTATCATTCTGTTGATGCCTTTGTCCAGTTGAAAGAGGAAATGTGTAATTTTGTGGGGAAATGCCACAGATGATGGGCTCAATGCTAGTAGCAATTTATCTTAAAATTTGGGCTAGTTTTCAACCTTATTTGTATGCAGAGGTTTTAGTCACAATGACATTTCTTGCTTCTTTCATGCTGGATATGAGATCTTGTAATCCAGGGCATAGGTGGCTGAGGTTCGAAGTTCTAACTCTCCTTCAAGTTCCATCTCCCAAGGGTAGTTGTGCTTTTGTACTAGATTGTGTGTTTGTGTGTGTTTTGGGTTGGCAAACCAAACTGCCTTCGCTGCTGGATTGATCAGATTAGAGGTAAGCCCTTGAGAAATCATTGATTTTGACATGTGCAGTTGCTGGAATGGAATCAGAACTGCAGTAGAACTTGGTTCCATACTTCAATTGGCCACTGAGCAAGCAAGGAGACTGCTTCGACTTGAGCATGGTCTCAAATCATTCATATTTCTTTACTTTCCTCCTGTTTGAGCTTAAATGGAGTGTGGAAAGGAGTAAAAACTGGACATCATTGAGTTGAGAAAATGGAGAAAATTTAGCTTGTGACTAAATGTGTCTGAGGGATTTTGTTTGTTCTGAAATGCTGGGGTGAATCCAAGAAACAGGGAAATTCCCAAGGGCCAGAAACCTACAAGAAGATGGAGCTTGTTGAAGATTTGTGAGGTTGATGTGATACATGATCTGGATGCACACAGGATTGAATCTTGAAAATTTGAAGATTAACATCCCCTAGATAAAATCCTGAATGTTTAAGGATTAACAAGTGAACAAAAGTTATTCCAGCCAGAAGTTGGGAAAGTGGGTTTTTGATAAGAATAAGGGTTTAAGTTGATTGAATGAAGACATTAGATGCAAGAATGAAGTTGAATGTATTTCTACATGCCAACTGTGATTTGTTGCCCGAACAAATTTATGACCCATGAATTCTCACCTAGTTCAAATTTAGGACAATCTCTTTCAGACTCATGATATGCTACAGAGGATTGAAGCTCATTTTCATAGTTTTGGTTTTCGAATAATTCATTCCGCCCCCACAATCCTAAAGCTGGTGTCACCCACATAAAAACATGCATACCACCCATATAGCCTGGTCCTGTGCACCCTTGGCAAATTCAAAAAAGAAAAAACCTTTTCAATTTGTGCTAAGAGTCATGACATATATAATAGATGATGTTTTAAACCAAAATCACTAAGGACTTGAGCTTCAGATCATTTGATAATCAATCAGACAATATATGGTAGAACAACCCATCATTGATTATTCTTGGGCGCATGAACACCTAGACCACCCAGAAGAATGCCCATGGTCTAGTATCGGGCAATGGGTGGTTGTTGAATTATCTCCTAAATTCAAATGCCCAGTTCAAAAAATTAGTGCAATACAGGTTCCTATTTCATTGTGCAATCCACTCAACATTGAGTGTGAAGACCTTTACCATTCAATGCTGCCTGAATGGTTCATGAAATGCATAGTGGACTGGGATTTGCTTTGTAAAAATAAATTGTTTTTCATCTTTCTGTTTAGGGATGGAAATTTTGTAGTCAGTCGCCTACCTATTAGTGTTCAGTAATGAGGAATCACCTCTCTTGGACGAGATGATAAATTATTTCACACAATTAATGCGTGTTTGGTAATAAATGGGGCATGTGAAAAATAAGAAAGAAAATAAACATGGATGTGTCTGCACCATGATTGGTGATGGACATGAGTATAAAATTGTAAAAAGGTTTTTTCTTTTAGATTTTGCTCTTGTGTTCATCTGTTTTCATTGATGCAAGAGGACTTGTTTGGAGTAAGTTCATATTGTTTTGTGATAGGAGGGTTTAAGTTCATGGATCAAGTCTAGCTTGTTCAGTAATAAGGTGATGCACATTGGTTGCACATGAGAATTTGCATTCATGAGGAAATGGCAATTTTTTTTTGACAATTATTTTTGGACCTACTTCAAGGGAGCCATATCTCGCTAATTTCAAAACTAAATGCAGTTTTGTAAACAGCTTTAGGGCTGCTAGGTGGAGGGTTTCCAAGAGTTTTTGGAGCTAGAAGACTGATAGTGACAACAGAGCAGACACCAGCTCTTCTAGCCCTTAAGTGTTGCCTCCCTTTACGAGAAATATTTGGCCTCAGAGAGTACCTATCAAGAGTAAATTCATAGAGTCTCAATACTGCTTTGATCATCATCTTTCAGCTATGCACCATATTTTTCTGCCAGTGAAACAAGGGTCAATAGCAATTATCCTTGCTCACAATTTTAACACAAGAAAATGCACAAACTATCTGGTTTGAATTATGAGAGTATCTTCAATTCAAATCAACATTGTCCGATCATATTTTCCTTGTCCTTCATTTCATTCCAATAATTGGATCTTTTGTTACTACAAGTCTTTTTGGTTTACATTGACCACAAAAAAATCATTGATAAGTCATTTAGTAGAGAAGGAATTCTAAAAAATTCAGTTATATCACAAATCCTACTTTAGGTGGGAAATGATTGTTAGCAAGACAATGAAGTTGTTAGCCAGCTACTTTTCCCGAAAGGAGCAAATTATGAGCAAGATGAGATACTTAAAGGTTTTAGACATGTTCATAAAACATTGAATAGTGCAAGACATTTCACTATAAGTTCGAGAAAAACCAAAGGAAAAACACTTTTAAGTTTTGAGATGTTTAGTTAGGTTTGACAGCAAATAACAATCAAAGGTAGGAACAACAATGAATAATGGTGGGAACCCTGAGAACAAATATGGTTTCAAGGTGAAGCAGAATAACCTAAAAACAAAAACTATGAGTTTAATTTTACTTTTAATCAAGAATGTCTTTGTAAACATAGACTATTGAGTGTTGTTGGTTTTTGCTGTTTTCCTTGTTATCCTTGTTATTATCATTCATTTTGACCACTTGCCATAGAACATTGATTTGAACCAAGTTTCAAATGTGCTTACATGGTTATATTTGTTCTCCTAACTTCCCCCAAATTAAAAATGAATGTATTATACTTCAGCATGTAAAACATTTATATACTTCATTGCACCCCTAAAGCAGATTTGAATTAAGAGGTCTAAGATTGGGGATGATAGCTATGTGCAGATCATTTAGCCAATGATAGAACCTAACATTTAAACAAATGGATTAAAAGGCCCAAAAGAATGGTTGATGGTGTGATGATGGCCAATCATGGATTTATACCGACCAAATGTAAAATGTTGTTGGATTCAATTTGGGTGGATTGGATCCTGCGTTTTGTGTAGGGTAATGGCCTTGGATGGGGATGTTCTGGATATAAGGGGCCAGGGCAAGGCATAGCTAAGCCTAGCTCCGACACTTTTGGGAATGTCCCTGCTCCTCGGGGAATAACCAAGCATAAAGGAAGCGGCCGATGATGAAATAAACATTTGTAATCTTGAGGCAATGATGGATACATAGATCACCCTATACTAGTCTCTCTGAGCTCTAATCAGACACAAGCTTGTTCCTGATCTCCATTTTTAATCCAAACGCAATATCAAAACTTTGGGAAAAAAAACAATCTGTAGTGCATTTTGTATTGTGATTGTAGCAAATTGGAACTATGAGCATTACCATACTACAGGTCTGGTTTTTCAAATGACAATTATCTGCAAGTGACAACACAGGCAAAATGGTCTTGAGCATCCCAACATAATGGATTTTTGTTCTCTTCAGTATTGATATTACTGAAGCTGCCTTGGGCAACAAGAATTTCATCAAGCAGGCAATGTGCACCATTCAAAACTTGATATTACATTACACATGGGAATTTAGAGAGATATCAAATAAGGTAAATATGGACAAACCTGAAAATACCAGGCTCTCCTTCATCATCAACTTGTCCTGCTATGAGGAGGCAAACCAAGCCAAGCACACAGGAAGACCATGTTTAAAAAGTTATTTCCATCAAGAGACTTAGTAGACGAGAAACTTGTGCTGCTCATCAGCTTTGAACTTCCTCACTGATATACTTATGCACAACCCCAATACCAGAATTTAAGCTTTGGCACATATCCCTACCATTTTTGCAAGTCCTGCAGCAGACAAGTGAGGAAAAGAAAAGCAAGGAGAAGGGGTTCTTTCCCATAACTGCAACATGCAGTATCATGTAGAATCAAAGACCTCTTGTGGCAGACACCTCCCTCCTTGGAAAGAATCATGAAGCAGTGCAAAGCAATGTAAGAATCCATTTAACAAATGCAGGTAGTGTCTTTTGACTTGAATGGGACCTACCCACAATTCTATTCATCCCAGTAGTGTGTCCCAATCACTCACCTGCCCATGCAATTGTAGCTAGTGTTATAACCTATACAAGTCTTAAGCAACAATTAAATGCTTGAAAAAAGTTGATGGTATTAACCACCAACAAAGTCATCAAATGATTGTGAATTTAGGGGCTGGCCCAAAGTTTGTTCAAGTTGATGGTAATAACCACCAAGGAAGTCATCAAATGTTTCCATGAGGGGTTCTTTGCCCATGGTTATCTCTTCATGTCTCCACATCTCTCCAGCTCATACATTGGAGATTTTCTCTACATGAACCTCACCTTTTAACCCCAATAACTCCAATATTGGATTATCCCGAGGTAATGAGGTAGATTTGACTGATTCAGCAATCTCATTAGCACTTTCCTCTCTTAGTCGTGTACCTTGCTGGCCCACAACAGCAGCAGCCACCCTGGCAGCCAAATTTCCAATTCCTTCTAGGTCTGTAACCCCTCGAAGCAAGCCATACAGGATACCACCAGCATAAGCATCACCTGCCCCACATGTATCAACTGGAACACAGGGAGCAGGAGGGATGTAAACAATTTCTCCTCCCAATGCAAGGTATGAACCTCGTGCTCCATCTGTTACTGAGACAAGTGGACAATACTGGCTTAGGTGCTTTATTGCCTGCTCGGGGCTGGAGTCATCATTGAATCCACAAAGGGCCCTTGCTTCATCAGTATTGGTGAACAAAATATCCGCACTCTTACACATTACATCCCTGTAAGATAAACAAGGATGGAACTTCAGAAAAGTGGCATGAGAGGACAAAAGGCTAGACCTATTACTCCATTCCTACTGCATATATGCTTCACAAAAAAACTAAAGCAATTGCTAGCCTTCTCTGGAAAATGTAACATGCAAACAATATCACTGTTCTGCATGCATCGTTGTTCTGATTCCAATCTGAGATCCTGCTGCCAAATTAGCAATCTGGTGCACACTCCAGTTCAAACACAAATCACAACAGGCACTTGCTAGTAAGGTGGATTTTGTTTAGTAAAATGACCAAAACTGCTGATGGTGCTGCTCCACACAAGAAACATCGCTGGCAGTGAGAGCCACCAAAACTCCTTGCTGATGTGCAGCCTCACAAGCTTGTGCTATGGCCTCAATTGTTCGAGGGATTTCCCAAAGATAGCCCTCCACTACTAGGACTCTGCTCTTGCTTATGGCAACTGCCAAGTTTGCATCAAAGTGCACCACTGACGACATTCCCTGCAGAGAAGTAAACCCAGCCTCTGAAACCATGCTTGGCAGCACAATATCCACTTGTACCCTCCTACCCACCTCCTAACCTAAATGGGACAAGCTACTCCACAAATATTTTGTAGTGTAAGTAGCATAACTGCAGAATGTGGTTTGATGTCAGATAGAGGGAAAATTACCTGGTAAGACAGCATGGTCCGCTGGGCATCAGGTGTGGTTAACACAATGACATTGCCAGTAGTACCATCTACAATAGGCTGTGACAGGAAGTGCACATTTGCTCGTAGCAGTTTTGTTCTGCAAAAAGTGACAGTGGAACTTCAAGCCACTGAAATAGGACATTGTTAATTACTGGCTGAAATAGGACCACTGACAATTGCTTCAAACTTCCCTCCTTAAGTTTCTTAATCTTTTGACTTTTAGAAGAACACAGCAACATGCTGGATAAAGACCTTTGCAAACTTACAAAACTATTACTTTTGCTGGCATATCTATGTACTGTCTTCACACTACAGAATGATTCACAACTGGTAGAGGGATGATCACCATACCTGTAGAAGTCACCCAAGGTATCCCCTCCAATGCTGCCAGTCATTGCCACATTTATGGTTGGGTTGTGGCTGGTAGCAACCCCTAACCTGGCCAGTGCAACAAGAGTGTTGGACAGTGATCCTCCAGCAGCAAGCTTGTAGCTGTGCCCATCGACTGCCCGCAGCACATGCCCCCTCTCCTCCTGGTCAACAACTTTTCTAGAGCCCTTGACCAAACCTAATTTGTCCAGGAAATCATCACCTACCATTGCTGAGAAGTCAACCTGCCAAAACAAAGCAGAATTTTCAGCAAAATTTACAGATCTGGACTCCATAGAGCTCCACATTTTGTGAAAACTTTAAATACCATGAAGAAATCTGTAACAAATTCTGGATACCTGCAACATGAACGAAGAAAAAGACTCACCATTGCTTGGCCAAGTCCCACTACATCCCAGCAATCTGGCATTACTCTGACAGGAGCACCAAAAGATTGTTTCCCAGGTCTCTGCATATCAGCATTGACCTACACATCAAACATCCCTGTCAGAATAGCAATCTTGTTGTGCTGTCATTGTGCATGCATGCCATCCTCTCTCATCCCAGAAGGACCCCTAAACATTGTGCAAATGAGTAACAAATCATATCAGTGCACTACACAAACTGGTATGAACGAGGCATGTGCAATGGAGGTCCCGAATTGTGACATCGCCCAGACACCGAGGAGGGCAAAATCAAAGAGCGAAGACGATCTCACACAGGGATATACTGACTAAAGCAAAGCCAACCAATAAAGGATCGATGGAAAAGCCCCCCAGGAAACCGAAAAAACAAGAGCGCCAAACCCTATTCATTGTTGCACAAGTCACAACGTCCGTTGCAAACAAATGCCCTGCAAAAAACCTCGTTCCCGGAATGCACACAGGAATTACCGCCACTGACCTGACTACAGCTTTCCGATTCCTTGTCACAGCAATCGCACACCTTGTGACGCCGTGGCCTATCCCACTTGCAGAGGCACAGCAGCCTCTGAATCAGGTAGAACAGGGTCTGCTCCCCCTTGAGCAAGCCATTCCCACCGCCATAGCTCACGCGACTAAAGCGGCGAGTCTTCAGGAAACTGCTTTGCGCCCAGGCCCTCAAGCTCTGCAATTGCAATAAGAACAACTGCCGGAAACATGAGAGTTCATCAATTCCAACCTCCGACACCACTGCTGCCGTCACTGTCGATGCCCCCTCCACTGATGAAGACACGGCAGCAGTAACAGCAGCACCCCCAGGCATGATAGCAGGAGCTTTGGCTACTACACCGGCAGCCATCACCAGAGACCTTTCCCTTCTCAGACGCCTCCCAATCCCTTCCCCCAAACTGCCTCCTTCTGTCTCCTCACCAAAATTGCACCGAAACACATACAAATTCCGATGCCACAACAAACAACACCACCACCACACAACAATAACAAATTGCCGCCGCCAAATTCCTTCTTCCCACGAAGAAAAACCACCACCGCACTCGCTCCGCAATTCCCTGGCAATAGCGGAAAACCCACTCGACGGATTCCGGCTCCGGAATGCAAAAGAGATTACACGAGCAGCAATCGCATGGCATGGCAAATGGACTCAGAAAACGCGGCAAAACCACGATGCTCGAAGGAATCAACAGGGCGTGCAGGCAAGGCGATTGCAAAGGGAGGCAACGCAGAACAGAACTGAACAGAACAGAACTCACTTCCTGCTGACTTTATTTGTTTGTCTCGTTGCCTGCCGCGCAATGTACCGCTTTTTTGATGTGCGAGATTTCGCCAAAATGAGAGAAATAAAAGGGGAATATTCTGTGGAAATATTGCCATTTTTTCTGAAAATAAATCATCAAGTTTCCAAAAAAGAAACTCTTTTTTTGGTCACATTTGGACTCTGATTTGATTTCAGTTTGGAAGCAATGTTTAAAACTATTTTTAAAACTATTTAGACATTTTTTTGCATTTAATGTTAAATCCTTCTTGGGAATCTAGCAAGCTAACGCAACACACAACGTCAGAAAATTGAAAAAAAATCACATTGCCGCACATGTTTTTTAAAAAAAAAGAAAACCTTTCTTTCATTTTTTTTAATGCAGGTTAGCCGAAATGACGATCATCCAGAAGACAGTTTACCCAAATTTGGCTATAACCCGGATATGAAAGTAAAAAAAAGTTCAAGCTTGCTTCACATCTTTGGTTACATGCTAGAAACCCAGTAGAGAAAATCTGGCGAATTGTTCAAAAAACATTGTCGAAATCTGGCGACTAGACTTCATTTGTTTGTCTCCTTGCCTGGTCTCTGGTCGTCGTTGACGCGTGCACCAAGGCCATTGCTTTTTCCCACCCCCCAATAACTGCGCACCGTCGACTCCAGTCCGAATCTGAGCATCGGACGGCATCAAATCATGCCTGTTAATTGTACGGTACTAGGAGTCGGGAATCGGGATTCCTGCCGCGATCCGACGGGCGGGTTTCAGCGACCAAGAGGACCCGGCATTTTGGGAAGTTGTGAGAACATTTGCATTGGGGGGGGGGTGTTTTCTGGTGTAGGGGAGGTCCCCATACGAGTGGGTTCTCCTAAGCGAGGGTGTTCCCAACCGATGGAGAACACACGAGTATGGGAACCTCCACCTACGTAAAAATCTCTTCTTTTTCTTTCCTTCTTGTTTTTTTGAATTTTCTTGATCTGTCCCTTTCCTCCTTGTGTTTTTGAATTTTTCTGATCCATCCCATCCAAAAAATCTTTCCATGGGAACATGGGAACATAGAAATATAGTGCAAACTCCCTCACCGCATAACTCCCTAGGAATCTTTTGCTGAGGGAGATCCCTCACAATACAACAAGAAATAAAAAGAGAGGTTTTGACATGTCCCAATCGGGCCTCCTTTTTGCCCATGACCGCCTGCCTGCCTCTTGTCGGTCAGTCCCACTATGATTGACTTTCCAGTGTGCATTAACTCCTTGGTTACGCAACTTAACCATTTTGTCGGCCTTGCCTACCAAGGCAAGGATATTCTGTTTAGATTCAGTATAGAGTATAGTAGCTTAAGGGTTTTTGGCCCCTAGGTAATAAAGTAGGTCTATTTTTATATGAGGATTTTTGAAACATGATATTTTGCCTTGTGTTGAAACTTGAGATTAATTATAGAGTTATAATATCTCGAAGGGTTTTGGTTTCTTTTAGAGGATTTTTTGTAGATTAT
>Ga0209611_10000408_pt1 | contig 62208 bp, 63 predicted proteins | sample S1TSphgellanicum_3_FD_187693 | JGI IMG/M metagenome (GOLD analysis project Ga0209611, IMG submission 187693) | Host-associated microbial communities from peat moss isolated from Minnesota, USA - S1T2_Fc - Sphagnum magellanicum MG (SPAdes) (version 2) | ecosystem: Host-associated > Plants > Peat...
CTTCATTACCGCCTCATCAGCACTGATTATATATAGCCGTTGTTTGAAAACTGCTATTGCTGCTCTCTCTCTCTCTCTCTCTCTCTCTGTGGTTTGTTATACTCTCCTTTGCTCTTCTTGCAGCTCGACGACAGCGCGAGGCTTAGTAGCATTTGGGTAGTCTTCAAATTGATGAAACTTTAAAACCTCTTTCGCAAGACCGGCCAGATTTCTCTCGTTGACAGTTTATCTTGTGCAGCAGCAGGCCCCCATTAGCTTTTGTGTTTGGAAGCTTTGTCGGGGTTTTTTTTAATCTTAGAGCTGGTGTTAATCTTGGGATTAATTCTCTCCAGCTTGTGACCATTGGGGTCCTATTCTACGACATCTTGTGGCCATATTCCGCATTCATTTTTTGTTCCCCAATGATCTTGTTTTTTCTTTTTTCTTTCTAGTGTGGTTGCATCTTGCGGCCAGTCAGTGTGTGTCCCATATGGGTCTTGGGTACGTCTCCTCTAGTTTGTAGTCATCTATCTTTATGTACGTCTTGTGTCCTTTTGTTGTTATCCAGGTTGTGTCCATCTTGTTGTTACAGTCTCCAGCGGTTTCTGTGCATGTCATGTGCATTACATTTTAAAGTCTTTTCAAGCCATGGCGAGCACTCCGTATTTCTTATGCCTGTAGCCGCCATGCAGCACATAGCTAAATGTTGTTGTTACCGACTGATGAGGAGCAGAAAAAGAAAATTTTGTAATTTCTTGTTGTCGTCCTTCTTCAGCATGATCTGAGCTCAGGAGGCTGGCTGTTTGGGTGCAGCTGGGTTGTGTTCAGGACGACTCCGTAGAGACTGGAGTATCGGAGTTGTGAGAAGGAAGAGAGGAGATAGGACACTTGTAGCGAAGTAAGCCAAAGAAAAGAGAGGAAGCGTGCGAGCGATAGGAGGGCCCTAAGGAAAGGAGGTGGAAGAGATATTGTCCTCATTTAGTGCCGTTGTTGGTTGGCTGGGAAGGAGGGCCTTGCACTGCGGATTTCTTAAGTTTCAGAAAAGACATTGAGATCCAATGCTTTCGCGTCAGCTGTGTTCGAATCCTCATTGTAAGCGGACGTCTCCAGGAGATGGACCGTGAGTCTCCCTATCCCTCACTTTGTCCACCCCGTTTGGAATGCCTCTCTCTCTCGCCCCATATGTGGCTTAGCCAAGTGCTGCCATTCCCCAAAGAAACCTGCAGGGCTGTAAGTCAGTGTGTTTCCAAGGTTGGTGGTAGTTTCTTGTCAAAATCAATAAAATGCAACATGCATGCATTGAGGGAGAATCATCCTTCACAGTTCACTCTCCTCTTGAGAAGCAGTGATGCACTGATGTGTCTGCACAGTGCGCAAGGAGGAAGATGCAGCGACAATGCTCCAATCTCTGTTATGAAAAAAGATGCACCACTGAAGTTGCAGTGTAGTCCTGACTTTAATTGTGGTACTTGACACTTGGTCTTCTCTTGCAGGACTTGCCGGTGGCATGTGCGCAATTATGGAAGTGACAAGGAGCCTAAGCATGTCACACTTTGCAATGCATGTAAAATCAACTTTGATCAGGTGAGCCATTTACTCAGAGTGCTGAAGACTTGAAATCACTCCTAGTGCCATTGACACCAACATATTATGCAGTGACCTATGCAGTCAGTGCACCTCAGTTAGTTGAAGGATGGAACACAGTGCACACAAGAATCACATAAAGGTAGTATTATTCATGTGCATTGGGTAGTTGGAGCTCAAGCACATGTCAAAAATTAAATACAAGTCTGTGGCTTGGCCTGCAGGGAAAATACTGCCCATTCTGTGTTCAAATATACCGGGAGAAAGATCCTGACAGCTTTGATGGAAAAGAGGTACTGAAGAATGGGGGTCAGTGGGAGTTTTGACAGTCTGTTGCACTCTTTTTCGCAATAGTCATCTATTGTCCTCCTTCCAGTTTTTTCAAAACCTGATCTTTCATCTGTGATCACCATTGTCTTTATTTTGAAAATGTCAAATTTCATTTTACTAGACTTTTCCTGTTTGCAGTGGGTTGGCTGCGACAATCGCACATGCCGGAGATGGGTACATGTGGATTGTGAAGTTAGTGCAGGCAACAAAGTTGATTCAACTGCTTTCTATCTATGTCCCAGCTGCCGAGAGGTAGCCATTTTTCTGTAGACATGCATCTGTTGTAAGTCTTTTTTATATAGTGACTAGTCTTTGTTATCTCTTTTCCTGTCACTGCTCCACAATATATTTTATCACCAATCTTTCCCAACTCTGCTCAACTTTTCCTCTGTACTCCATTTTTAGCATATCAGACAGTGGTATGGTATCACTCTTACTGACTGCGTCAACAAGTAGTCCAAACCAACATGAAACAGCTGATTAAAACCTTTATCTATCCTGCTCCTCATCCACTGTAATTGTCATCTAAACTTTGGAGAGTTGTGGCCTTAGGACCTTGCTGACTTGTGACAAACCAGAATGTGCTAGAATTCAGGGAGAAAAAAGGGCTTGCTCATCCTCCTGCTCAGGAGCAGTCAGTTGAATTTAAAAGCAGACTTATGTTAACATGCCTTGGTGGGCATGTGGAAAGCAGCCCAGATTTTGTTTTCCAGAAACTGTACATTCAAATTATTAGAAGGTGATCTGCATACATCTGTATTTGTGGTGATAGAAGTTGTCATATCATGCAGGAGTTCAACCAGAAATTGAAGGGGCCATTGTCACTGAAGAGTTCCAGTTCAAGACGGCCTCTACATGTAGATCTCTCCAAACTCGAGGTGAGCAGTATGCTTGTGCTAAAGATAATTATCAAACATTTGGTTTAAGTCCTGCCCCACTTCGCCACTTAGCATAGAGGTGGATGAATATTGGTTATTTACTGATATAGGGCTGAAATCATTTTGTTGTCTTTTCCAGACATCCTCCCTAAAGCGATACAGTCGTGTGTACAACTTACGAGAGGTGGCAAGTAGTTGCAAGGTAATGAGACCTAAGCAGTGCCAACTTACTGTAAGATTGAGCAAACTGAATGCTTATTTGTGTGCTGTGCAAAGTATTTCTGAGTTTGGTGCTTGGAATGTCACTAACTGCCAGGTTACATTATTCAGAGCAAGTGCAATGCTTCCAATAGGACTTCAGTAACATGTTTTGTTACTTTTCACAGGAGGAGCTTATACCAGCTGTAGCTCAGCATTTTGCTGCTCAGGTTTGGCCTCTACAACCATTTAACTTGCTTGTGCCTTTTATGTGTGGTGGGAAGTTAAATACTGGCTTACTATACTTCTGGTTACTATACCGCAGCTAACTGGTCATATGTCAGGTTGTGGAGGAAAATGAGACACTGCTGTCCTTCGAATTCTTTCTGAAGAAGCAGCAATCATTTGCAAGCTCCACAATATCTCAGCATCAGGTAGCTGCCCGCACTGTAGCCAAATGATAAACCGCATGCCATGATAATAACCAGTTTAGGACTAAGGACTCTACAAACTTACTTGCCTCCCCAAAATCTCATCTTCATTTTCCTAGGTGTTGACGTGCTCATTTTGTGTATATTGGCTGGTTGCATTTGCTGGTACTGCGGTGTGCTAGCATGTTAGGTATATTGTACCATAATTGCACTTGGGTAGTAACAGAAAACTTCAGATGGTTGACAATGTACCTGGATCAGACTCTGAACATGGCCTTCAGGTCTATCTCAGCACTTTCAGTACTTCCCTTCTATGCTAGCTGTCTTAACATGCATGGAATACATTTATTTCCAGATGATACATCTGTGTACCATTGTGAGTGTAGTTTTTTAGTTCACCTTACAAGTTACAAGGACTTGTATGCTATTGTGAATTAGAATTGCTTATGTAGTAGAAAAAAAATACTACTAAAGGGCGTGATGGAAAATTTTCATTTGCCTAACCCATAAACGGCGCAGCAGGCTATACAGAGGACCATATTGGTCCAGTGCCCACCCATTTCTCCTACCTACATATTCTCAACCTAAAATTTTACAACCCTGTGTTATAGGCCCGTACACAAGGAACTATGCTTCCCACCCTTTTGATCTCCTAGGTGACACTTTTTTTCAAGTTTGGGCAAATCTAATAACTCCAACTCCCAATGTTTTTTCAATCTACCCATGCTACACCAGAAAAATGAAAAAAAAAACATAGCTAGATGTGAGCCTACAAACCTAACCCAATTTATTTTCTAATTATTAACCTTGATATCTGGCTCTGGATTTGATATCCATTCCGAATATTAACATATTTGATATTTGACATAGTTTTTAGATATCAAGATGATATTTGATGATAAATTAATGATATCCACAAAATGTCATTTTTCATATTTAGGGTGATGTTTGAGGTGGATATTTGGAAAATCTGAATATATGCCCAACACTGGGCAACACTAATATATCTTGATTAGGAATTTTTTAAGGAATTTTTTAAATTATTTCTTCGATTTCCTTTATTATATATATATTAAAGGCCATGACCTTATTGCTCATGGGAATACCATTCAAAATTCTTGACCTTGGGAATTTGGAATAGAAAAATATTACAAGGTATGTGTTTTGAAAGACAATGACAATATACATGTAAATGGACAATGATCATGGCTAAAGGTTCATGGACAATTGCTTTTTTGGGGTATAGAATAATAGAAAGGCCATGATATTTGGCCATGGGGTTATTGGTAATGAACTTGGGGGTAGTGCAAAAGAACAATAGGGTAGGGTAGCTACTATACATTGGTCCATGTAGAAATATATGCTCATTGTCTCATAAAAAAATTGTACAAAAGACGATATGTCTGCTATAGAAAATTATTGGGTATGTATACGAGAGGTAGAGTGGTGCATCATCTAATGCATCATTTAGTTTGGATAACCTAATTAATTTTAATTTTGACGATGATATTTTTTTATGGTGTTGCAATGCCTTTAGATATAATTATGCAAGTCATCATAATATGTTCCCAAAAAATCAAAGTTGCAAACCAATTATGCCCGACACCTTTACCTCACAGTTGATTATTTTCTAAATTGAAAATTTTGCTTGTTGAATTATGTGGATTGGTATGATGCAAATTGAGTATGATTATTATTGATGGGAATGATTTTTTATGTCAATTCTATTTTCCAATATTGGAATCTAATCCCTCAATACATTTCCTTTCTAAGCATTTTTGTCAACAAATCAACTTTCTATTGATTCATTGGTGTATACTCCACTCTCAATTCTAATCTTTCTCTTACGTAGTGGTGTTGTAGTTCAATATGTTTAATACACACATGGTGTGCCCAAATTAATACTTCACAAGTTGTCACAAAAAAATATTGCAAATGGCTCCAAGTAATTTAGTTATAAAAAATGAACTTTTAACCATACAATTTCCTTGTTTATGTCTCCTGAAGAGTGATAGTATACCTTTGTTGAAAACAACACAATCATGGGCAACAACTCCTTGTTTTAGCTTATCAAACATGAACCAATTTTGAACATGCTTGTGGTTGATCATTTCTTTTTAAGTTCTCTTGCCTAATCAAAGTCAACAAAATTCACAAATCTTGCATCAATTAGCTTCAATTCAAAAAAGGATCGCAAAAAACATTGTCCCATCACACAGTGGAAAATGTTCATAGTTGCATCCAAACAACGTTGTTGCATTGCATCCACATACCTATTCACACAAGCTTATAACAAATGACAATTTTAATATAATGTGCTTTAAAAAAATTATGCTCCAAACCAAACATTGGCAGTGATTATGGTTTATCAACTTTATCCCCATGTCAATACACATGTTAATTCTTCCATGGGCATTGCAATCAATTTAATTTTTTCCATTCCAAACTTCTTGAAGATGATCTATGCATAATAACCTTTGTACTAAGATTACACTTTATCAACAAGTAAACAAATTGTATTCCTACACAAAGTTTCATCAAACCTAGTTTAAACATTTCAAATCTTCTTTCAAGTTGTTTTTCAATGGGCGTTAATTTGACCAAATTGTCTCCGATTAATAGTAAATCTTCAACATAAAGAATTATTATGGCATACATTTCTCCTTCTATCAATGTATATCAATTATGAACATAATTGTTCATAACAATGTTTTATTCTTAAAATAATGAATTAATGTGAGAGTACTAAATAACTTTTCATCCCTTCACATTACACCAAAATATGATATATATTATTTCACATATGACTACATTTGTATTGATATATGGCATTAACCACTAAATGATTGTGTAAAATCAAACTCATGGCTTTTTCCATTAATAATTTTTTGGTCATAATATTTTGTGTTATTTTTCATGTGATTTCTATGCTATGTAGTTGGGAAAAACAATGATTTTTATCATTACAACTAGAAATATAACTAAACAATAAGTATTATTAACATATGAAAATGTAAACATGTATTTAACCATAGTAGACCCATGTAGACAATCTAGTTATAGTTATTTATTAACTTAGGACTAGGTAGCCTAAAAGCTAATCTAGAAGTTGAAATAGGTAGGTAATTTTAAATAGGTAGTTGGGTAATTTTAAGTAGGTAGGTAAGTAGGCTTAAGCTAGGTTAGTGGGTAGCTTAGGTGAGTAAGATTATGTAATATGTTATTCACAAACCTTTTTTATTGGCTCATGTCCCAAGTGGTATTTGCATATATTTTTTAATGCATGTGTTATGTGTAGTTTTTTTCATCTACTTATGTAGTTCACAAATTTGAACTTGTTGACAAAACATATAGAACAATTTTTGTGAAAGAGAAACACTACAACATTATTTCACATCCTTTGTCCCATATAGAAATAACCTATATTTTTACCCAACTTCCTACTACATATGATTCAACCTTCCTAACCTAATCTAAGTCTAAGTTTTTAAAAAATCACATAGATAAATATAAATGTCTAGCCTACCTTATCCTATAAGTACTTACTTATGTAACCTAACTAGCTACCTATTTAACATATATTACATAAGTGGGCTATATGTAGTCATTATTTATTTAACCTACCTACCTAGATTACCTACTTAAGTAGGTAGGCAAGTTGAATAGGTAATAAAGATAAATAGATCCAAAGGTACGTAGGTAGGTTAAATAGGTAGGTGGGTACGTAAACATAAGTAGATAACTTAAACTAGATAAATAAATACATTAAGTAAGTAGGTAGGTAGGTAGGTAGGTATGGAGGTAAGCATGGGTAGGTACATAAGTTAACATAAGTATGTAGATATGTAATTTAAGCAAGGTAAGTAAATACACATAAGTAAGTAGGTTGGTACATTAGGTGAATAAATAAGTAGGTGGGTAAGTAAGCATAGGTAGGTAAGTTAGGTAGGTGGGTAAGCAACCTAGGTAGCTAGATTAGGTACGTGGGTAAGTAAACATAGGTAGGTAAGTTGGTTAGGTGGATAAGTAGCGTAAGTGAATAGGTGGGTAGGTTAACATAGGTAGGTAAGTAACCATAGGAAAATCGGTTAGGCAAGTGGTTAGGTAAGCATAGGAAATAAGTAAGTGAGTAGGTAAACATAGGTAGGTAAGTTAAATAGGTGGGTAGACCTATATAACATAGGTAGGTAGGTAGGTTAGGTAGGTGGGTAGGTAAGCCTAGGAAAGTAGGTTAAGCAAGTGGTTAGGTAAGCATAGGTAAGTAGGTTAGGTAGTTGGTAAGCATAGTAAATAGGTTAAATAAGTGGGTAGGTAAACATATGTGGGTAGGTAGGTAGATTAGGTAAAATAATAAGCCTCCCTATTTATGATTGATCTCCAATTGCTTATATCCCTATATATATCTCTTTACATAATATATTTTAAATATATCCTTAATAACCCTTAATATACATTTAGGGATTTTACGTTTATGTCGTTGTTGTGATCAATATTTGGATATATGTGTAATTAATGTGATATGTGATGGCCTAAATAGATGATAAATCATTCACAATTCATTTGCTTGGGAAAATTAGTTGCCATTAATTACATACCAAGTTGAAAATATGTTTAATGGAAGAAATGTTATAGTCATGCATTCATAATAGTTACTAAAAGACATTTTACATGTCACATACGAATACATGGTTAGGTCTGGGAATTAATAATAACATGGTAAATCATTATGAAAAAAATGGTGTTTTGCAACTGGCCTTGTAACTTAATTTTTTACTTGGAATGACCACTTGCAACTCATTGTATTTCTAGGCTATGAATGTTATCAAACAAGTTGCATGAATGACAAGAGTCACAACTCAACTTATATATAGTGCAACTCATTGCAATTCAATTATAATTTAATTATAATATTGTTGAAACAACTCATTATGCAACTCCATTACAATTATAACCATAATGTCATGTTAACATTATTAATTTTCATCCATCTGTTAAAAATTGACACGTGGCACAATGATGAATTTTGGATTAAATTTTTTTTTAAAAAAAGTATTGATCTCCCTCGTTTATTATGATTGTTAATGATGGTTCGATATTATGACATGTGAATGTTAATCTAAGCCATCCATTATGGATGCCCATAGATTTTGACACAATATGTAATCAAATTGTGCCACATGTCGTTAAAATAATTGGAAAATTTATTATTTTTGAAATATTGATCTCCATCATCCATTATAATTCTTCATTTTAGATGGTCTTCAATTGTGACATGTTGTGTAATCAGGAGTTGCCATTTGACATTAATTGAGATTTGAAATATATATATAGCTAGGTAGGTCAATAAATAGGGGTTACCATTACATACATGTTTATCTACGTAAAAAAATACGGCCTACTTACTTACATAAGTAAGTAAATAGGGGTTGCCATTACATACTTATTTACCTACCTACTTAGGTAGGTAGAAAAATATGACCTACTTATTCACGTAGGTAGGTAAATAAAGGTTATCATTACATACCTACCTACCTACTTAAATCTACTTACCTATCTATTTAGGTAGGTCAAAAAATGCGACCTATTTATTCACATAGGTAAGTAAATAGGGGTTATCATTACATTTCTACTTACCTACCTACTTAGGTAGGTGAAAAAGTATGACCTATTTATTCACATAGGTAGGTAAATAAGTAACAAAGTAAAATCATCTATTTAATTAATTTTGGACTTTTGAAAAGTCCAAAATTATCAGTTTAGTCCATAATTAACTAAATACATGTTTAAAATGGTAGATGAGCTAAATAATATCCATGTAAGTATTTTATTTTATTTTATGTCTTGCTTCTAAGGTTACATTTATTTGACTTCATTTGAAATTATAAAAATATTATCCCACATGCTTTGTGTTTGTTTTAATTTTGAAAATGATACAACTAAATAGGTAATTATATGATAATTATATATGTGAATTTATTATTTAATAATTAATTATCTGAAATAATGATTTGAATTAATTAATTGAGTCCATAAGTTTAATGTAGATTATTTGATATTTAATATTCATAATCTGAATAAAGTATTTGATAATGAATTATTTGATGAAATATCCATATAATCAGTCTAATTCAGATAATTAATAAATTATTTAAAAATAATTATCGAAAAACCACTTAAGTAAAAAACAATTCTTATATTTTTTCTTTTCTTTTCATAGCAAGTGGGGATTAACAAACATTAGATTTGATAACTTACCAATGGAATTAAAAAGTAAAAACATGATGCTAAAAAAATAATAATGTATGTATTCAAAGCCTTTGTTAATTTTGTACAAATAAATATAATAATGAATAATAATATCAATTCATCAATAATTAATACTCAATTGATAAAATGATTATATCATATTAATATGACTTTGTAAATAATATAACTTAATCATACATTAAAATAAATATGGTATATTTTAAAACAAACCACATAAAATCAAATTGAATTTTTTTATTTTAGCATTACCATAATATGAACAAATATATGTTCAATATACCTTGAATACAAACTAATTGTCTTTAGAGACCATGAATATGAATTGAATATGTTTAATATATATTGAATATGAGCTAAATATATTTTCAATGTAATCCATAATGCTTTCATGTATATTAAATGTATAAGCACACCATAAAAAGTAACTAATTTATAATTAATTTTGCAATTAAATGAACATATAGGCCTATTATTAGATTAAAAATGCAAGAAGTTAATCAATATGAAAGGATGTGCAATTTAGTATTTAGACCATAATTGCAAAAATAATAATAAATTTTAAAAATGATGATTAATGGTAATAAGGATAAAACATAGTTGCAAATGATAGATAATTGCATGTACTCACAAATTGAATGGTTGCATAATGCAAGATTTTTAGGAATAAAAGTTTGTTAAAATTTAATGTTTATTAAAATAATTTTAAGTGTATTAGGGTTTATATAAAGTTTGTTAGAATCTCATGTTTATTAAATATTAGGGCTTTTAAGGTATAAGGTTTGTTAATGTTTTCAGATTTTGAGTATGTCTAGTGTTTGTCAAAAAAATATTTAGATAAGGCTCAAAAGTTGAAAGGAGAAAATATAAAAAAATTTGAGAGTAGTGAACATGGTTTATGATAAGTAACTAATTTGAACCTCATGCCTAATGCATAGGGTGTGTGTATTCGATGGTACATATTACAAAATTACAATTACAAAGTACATTTCCAAAACCTCTTTTATATACGACATTCCGCATGTATCCATCGAGACCCTAGCCGTTGAAAATCTTGATGTTTACATTGCTTGTGACCTATGAGATAATAACACACAACTGACCATGGTAATAGACCGGATACGACAAATATACCCAACGTCATTCAACTTGTAAGTAAGTAGTAAGTTACTTATTTAGTAGGTATCAATCTATTGAAAATTATTTCTTTGTTTTTGTATGTTGATAAGTTCCAATATCCAGACCCCCTCCTTGTTCATAATGGTTAAGGTTTCTAGTGCAGCCAATTTTCACATGCATCATAATAATATCTTTGGCATCTAGCATATTATTATTATCGACAAAACTGTTTTTATAGGCAATCTGATCATTGCAATTACCAATATATTTATTAAGTTTGTGTGCTAAAATGGCAACTGACATCCATTGCCATTATTATTATGGCAAATGCAAGCCTTGAAATTGCCAATATCTAATAGGAGAGTGCTTAACGATGGTTGTTCGCTTTGACATCCATTGAACTATAATAAAAAATTATGGCAATGTAAAAAACATTGAAATTTTTCAATATTCTAAATAAAATTTCCGAAAAAAAAAAAAAAAAAAAAGCCCAACCCAACTCTTTCAGTTGTTGAGAAAGAGACAAGATGAGTGTACCTAAGTCCAAAAACCCCAAAATTAAAAATTAAAAATAAATAAATTTACAACATTAATATATATTATTCTTCGTTGTGCCGCGTCTATATTCCACTCTTTTTCCGCTCCATCCGCTCCATCGGAGTAAGCAGACCATGACAAAAACGAATGGATGACTGGACGAATGGACGAATGGATGACGGGACAGATGGATGAAATGACATGACATCCTTTAATATATGTAATAGTTTGAACCCCGTGCCTAATGCACAAGTGCGTGTGTATTTGACGATACATATTACAAAATTGGTGAACAATAAAAAAGAAAAAAGAACACTACTAGTGTTGTTAGGAAAAGGACTAAAAAAAAGTGCTTGAATAGGACACCCAAACAAATATGTTTAAAACTAAAAATTAAAAATTACATTACATCAATTTTATAAATTAAAAAAAATCCTTTTAATATTTCTAGCTACCTAATACCTACTCAAAAATGACATACAAATTGTTAAATTTGACTAAAAAGAGAACATGACTTTTTTTTAAAAGGCATTTAAAAATATTTTTGGCTCCCATAGGTATTGCTCCAACATAATATAAAAATATGGTGATTTTGATGTCCTTACTTTCAAATCTGACAATTAAAAAACCCACCCAAATTGGAAACCACTATTGTTTTTAGCATTTTTTGTTTTCAATTTGGCTTGCCATTTATATTTTTCAAAAATGGCTCCAATTTCCCAAAACACCAAAAATATTCTTACCCAACATTTCGGACCTACTTCTCTCTCTAAAGACAAAATTGTATCAATCTGGTGGAGTCTTGAAGCTCCTCTTAGAACACTAAAAAGAGCCACCAACATTTTTCGGACTTATACAAAAATTCTATCATGTTCAACCTGGAGTTGAATCAGGTGTGGAGCTGTGAGACATCTTCCTGATGTTTGGGCTCACGGTCCGCCCTCCCTCTTGTCTTCCTCTTGAGACATTGCTTCACTGACACCCCCCACTTGACCCTGCCGACCTTTGATATCCTAATAGCTATGAACTGAGCACCATTAGGTGTGCAGCTGTGAAAGATCTTCTTTATGCTTGGGCACATGATCCGCCCTTCCTCCTGTTTTCCTCTAGAGACATTGATTCACTGACACATGACCCTGTCAACCTCTAATGTCCTACTTGCTATGAGTTGAGCACCATCAGGCTGTAGTTGTGAGAGATCCCCTTCTTGACACTTGGGCACACAACGCCCCTCCTCTTGAAGCTATTGAGTAACTGATTCATGACACCAAACCCCGTCAACCTCCTAAACTCTTGAATTCTTTCCTGAACACACCAACTTCCTAAGCATGTCGACCTCTTGAGCATGCACCTAACCTCCTCCCGTGTTTGCACTTCCATAAACCTTCTTTTCATGAGCATCCCTCTTCTGTAAACCTTCTGATACGACCCTTCTTGCGTTCAACCACAACTGAGGCACAAAGAAACAACTAAACAAACCCCTAAACCTTGAAATGTAGAAATTCGTTGCCACCTTAAACCCTAATTGGCATCTTGCCATTTTTTTCATCTTTTTTGGAATAATTAATCGCACTTATGCATATATAAGCAAATGAGAAGGCTTAGCATGGATTAAGGAGGGCACAACATTTTTATTCCAGGTTGAAGGAGGGGTTTTTTGCTCAGGAGGTGGTGCTCTTTTGTTTAGGTAGGTTTGCATGAAGCCTAGTTGGCCTGATAAGAAGATACTTTCTAAAATTGGAGTTAACTTACATTTGAACACACTAGCCCTTCTCTTTTGGTGGTTTTCTTTTCTGATTTTATCCCAAGTATTTTGCTTAAAGTTGAATTGTCACATATATAAGCTAAAATGGTGTATCACGTGGAAGCCCCTACGTTTCTATTTAAATAATGGGGATGACATAGCTGCATCCATCTGGATGGATGACGAGACAAATGGATGAAATGATGCTTCACGTCTCGACGTCCTTTAATATATGTAATTTGTTAGATTTCAAAATGATTGAAAAATAGGGTCAAATTTTGAGATGAATGAAAAATTGAAAGGATTCAAAGATTGAGGGATAGAAAGGGTTTGTTTATTGAGAAAGGAGTTTACGTTGATGAACAATGGTTTGTTAGATTTGGAAGATGTGAAAAAATGTTTATATAAAGTTGACATGAATTAAGGATGTTTAAAATAGGTGTCAAGGGTTTATTAGGTTTGAAAGAGGGGTTTTAGAGGTCAAATAAGGTCAATCTAAGTTTGTTATATTTGAGAGAAGTGAGGCGTGGTTTTTCTAAGTGGTTTAAGGGTCTATTAGATTTGAAAGAGGTGAACGACGATTTGTCCAAATGAAAGAATGTTTGTTTTAAATGGGAGAGGGGTCTAGAAGGTGAAAGAACATCTTATGAGGGTTTGTTGGACTTAAAAGATGTGAGAGATGGATTTGTTTAGGTGAGATAAGGACATGAAAGGTGTGAAAAAAATGAAAGATAAAGTCTATCAATTCAAACAACAAATTTGCAACTCAATTCAAACATGCATATCAATTAAAATATTTTGCAAGATTTAAAAAAAAAATCAATTAATTGCAAGGTCATTTGCAAGTAAAAATAAACATTGCAATATTACAACTTGCACCTTCCTTGGGATTTATAAATCACTACAACAATATCAATAATTTCAAACTTTGATTTGTAGTAGCTAGGGTGTAGGTCAATGGAATGCAAACACTCTTTCAAACATTCAAGCTCACATTTGAAATGTTTTTGGAAAGATGACTTAGGACAACCATTTTTTACAATTGATTGAAGGTAAGATTTATGGTGAAATCTCATTATCTACAATAGATTCCAAAGGACATTTTGGTTTATAAAAGAAAATCATGTTTTGTTCATTTGTTTTACATGCCCAAACATGGAGGGTGTCATGGGTAAGTATGGGAAAATTTGTGCAATAACAATGTAATCCTCCATAGGAGGCAATATGCATTTGGATTAAGATCCCATTTATGATTTAGGGTTGTGGGAACATGGGATTATAGTGAATTCACATGGATAACTTTTTTTTATAAGGCATGAATGGAGTTTTGTGTCAAGATTGAACTAATGGGGTGCTAACTAATGTTTGCACTAACTTAGTTGGCTTTGTGCAAATGGTGGAAAGAGACCACACACACTCAAGGAATGTTTCCCAAATTGTGATATTTCAATCATAAAATTGTATACACCTTCACAAGTTCTAATTAAGGTTGACCATGTTTAAATAATGTTTTATTCCTTATCAACTAATATTTGAAAGGCATTTTGAAAAGTTTTTGAAAAATTTGACTTTCAATCCATGCTATATCTCTCCTTCTTTGTTATGATTTGTTTATGCACTTTTGGCCCATGCTATATCTCTTCTTCTTTGTTACAATTTGCTTATGCACTTTTGGCCTATGCTATATCTCTTCTTCTTTGTTACGATTTGCTTATGCACTTTTGGCAAGATGCACCCAAGAAAGTTTCATGCTTGTGCATTTGATTAAAACCAAACCATTATAAGCCTTTGAAAACCTCTTTGTCAATCACCAATTTAATGTCATTCCACAATCCTCCAACTTGAGAGTTTGAAACCTACAAAATCTAAACCCAAACTTCTTAGCACCTCTTTCCAAAAACCTTTAAAACCAAGTTTAAAAAAAAAATTGAGATTCAAAATCCTTCCATTCTTTTGAAGCCAAAATCAAAAGTTTCCAAAATTGAAACACCTTTCTCTCTCTCTCTCTCACCACTTTAACTTCCTTCACACATGTGAGCTTCAATGCGAATTCTATTTTATGTTCACAATTTCATGCACCTCACAGAAGAAAACATCACACACGTTGTTAAACTAAACTCAAGGTGAAACTTGATTTTCATTGAAATTGAAACATTTCCAAATTTCAACTCATATGTTTTTCCTTTTCTACCTCTTTCACCTTAAGTTTGATGAATCAACTTGCCTTTTGCCCAAACACATCGCAAAAAAAAAGATCTTGAGTTTTGTGGACTTTGCAGATATCTCTAATATTATTTACTAGTGTGAACCCTGTGCATAATGCACAGGTGTGTTATTTCAACAATGTTTGGTTGATGTTTTTGGTTTTTTAAAAAAACTTTTCTTTTCAAACAACTGTCCGTGGCCCGGGCATTGGGCCCGGACGTCGTTCTCGGGAGACAGGCTGATTGCCTCCGGGGCCCTGTCTGGTCCGGTTTAGGGTAGGGTGGTAGGTACCTAAGATGATCCTGTGGCTGGTCCGGTTTAAGGTAGGGTGGTAGGTACCTAAGATGATCCTGTGGCTTCAGCATGCTTTGTGACCTAGGCTAGTAGATACCTACTACCTACCCTACAAATAACGACGCGGTGAAAGTCACAGAATGACAGATAGACTTGCTGAATTAATATATTAGATAGAAGAAAATTTCTTTATGAAAAGTCGTGATTAATAAAAACCAAAGATCCCTAAAAAAGGGTAAATATTTCCCAAAAAATCGGAACTGATTTTTCTTTGATTCTGAAATTTTCTAAAGAATTGGAACTACCGGTTATTAAGGACAATTAAATAACCGCACCACAATTGTTCTTGTGAAGCTGGTTCTTTCATGAAAACCGTTGACGTGTTTCTTTGATGTTGCTGAAATACCCGTAACTGGCCGTTGTCTACCTAATTCAGATTCCCCCCCCCTCCGCCCCCCACCCAGAAAAAACGTTTTTGAAATACCCGTTCTGACTGGCAGTTGTCTACTTCCGATTTTTATTTTTCCCTGAAAGATAAACGACTGGAACCAATGGGTTCTTTGGAGGCTGAAAATGGTTAAAGAACCGGAACCTCCGGTTATTTAAATAAATCCATCCTCGAATAACCGCACGGCAACTGATAATTTCGACTAAATTTGCTGTGTTGGGAACCCAAAAAATTCCTCAAATTTTCGACAATTTTCGACAAAAAATGAAAAAGCGGAGGGAGCTGTCGTTGAGAAGACGCTGCTGTTGGTGGTGAGAGAGAAGAAGAAGAAGAAGAAGAGGAAGGAGCTGCTGCTACAGGTGAGGCGGTGACGTGAAAAAGGGAAGGGGGGTGCCGAACGAAGTAAGAAAGGAAGTCGGCTTACAGGAGCTGTGCGTTAACCAGTTTTGGGACACACGGATGGACGCGTGTATCCATGGCTCCGAGTTTGCGGACTACCCTTTCCCTCAATTCTTCATCATGCTCCACCTCTTCCACCTCCCCACTCTCTAGAGCCGGACCCCCAGAGAGAGAGAGAAGAGAGGGGAGAGAGATTGTCGAGGAGTAGAAAAGAAGCTGAAGTCCGAGTGCTGATCCTCACGATCTGCCCGCTGGTACTGCAAGTTTGTGGGGTACTTATAAAACTAGGGTGACTCAGACCCTTCTTCACATACGAAGCGCTAGACTGTCATGTCATGTCTTGGAGAACAACGAGGTGGAATGCCGGGAAAGCGAGGGTGCAGCGTGGGTGTCTGAAATGCTGCTCTGTGCTAGTGCTTCTTGTTGGTGAATGTTTTGCATCTGGATATGCTTTTTGAACATGCTTTGGCCGTTTTTCATATGGTGGAAGCAGCCGGGAAGGCGTGAGGAGGACTACTACTATTACTACTACTACTTTGGAACATAAGTCACCATGTTTGAGGCTCATGTAAACATACTCCCTCTTCTTCCCAGCTTATTCGATGTCCAATCTTTTTTCTTTCCCTCTCGATTTTGCAGGATCTATTGGATCTTGCATGATTTCAGCACTCCTTGGATCCCCCAAGGTAGATACAGATTGTGGCGGATTTGGTTGTGGAGAGTGGGATCAATGTTCGATATACATAGTTGAGAGGGACGGAGGAAGAAGGGTAGTAGTTTGGGATGTTATTCTATCAAAAAAAGGATTTTAGGTTTCAAGATTTGGGGAGCAAGCGGAGAGTGTGAAATTGGCGGTGGTAGCCACACAAATTGTGGGTTTTGGAAGCCAGCAGGTCCTGAAAATTCTATCCAAATTGTGGATTGAATCAGATGGATATTGAGCAAGTAGCTTAATATGATGCAATGGTCTTGTGTGACAGGTGCTCCATCTTCTCCGCCTTTACCTGGGTGAATATGTGCGGGGACTGTCTGTGGAAGCCTTGAAGATCAGTGTTTGGAAAGGTGCTCAATGACCTTCGAATATACCTATTGGTTGTCACGCACGTCATAGCATTTAGATAGCTCAGATGGCCTTCTGGTCATAATAGTGTTGGAACCTATCACAGATTGAATGATGACTATCTTTGAAAGCGAGATTTTATCTGTTGATTAATGTATGTGCAGGCATTGCTCAATTGCTGCCCATGGAACAGGGTTTAGAAAATGAAGGGTTCAGCATTCCGAAGTGCATGACAATTAAGTGTCTAAACTTTTGGTTATGAGGATTCTATCATCTGCTACTAATGCAGTTGGCTGCTTTGTTGCAATTGGCTGGGTACAAACAGGGGATGTAGTTCTCAAAGATCTGCAGCTCAAGGCAGAGGCGCTAAATGCCTTGAAGCTTCCTATCACTGTGAAAGCTGGCTTCTTAGGTTCTGTTACATTAAAGGTACAGTGTGTGTTTGTGGCTCAGTTCAAAGCTGAGACATTATGTGCTGGGAACTGTTATATCCTCAGTTTGTGTGATATATTCCAACCTTGATATTTCTTCCAAGGTTCTCAGTTACTCCTTAGTACTGGCTGGATTGTAGTACTGAGCAATTGTGGCAGTGTGCAGGTTCCCTGGAATCGATTAGGGAAAGATCCTGTAATTGTGCTGTTAGACCGTATATTTGTGCTAGCTGAGCCTTTGCGAGATGAACGGTCATTTACGGTATGTGCTGGCATACGTTCTATGTTCTTGTTTTGAGTCACTTCAGTATTTAGTGTGCTTTTAATGTTGCTTGCATGTGAACTAAATGCTTCCAATCTATAAGAGAAGAAGAATTGACAGCTGGTTTTGACTGGCTGGATCTGCAAGGTGTTATTTGATGTGAAAATATCGAGTAAATGTTTCTTGTCAGCTTGGAAGGAAAATTGTACCAATAACAAAAGTTGCATCATGCAAGCTGGAGACTTATGTTGAGGCCAGTCTGTTAAATGATGTGCTAGTATGTGGTTGTCTTTCTGATATGAACAAGGGGTTGTGACTCTCCAGAAAGAAGACAAGGATAGGTGGTTTGAAGTCAAAAGACGGAAGTGTGAGGTAAGGGATGCTGCAACTGGCAAGATGAAAGACCTGCTGTTCATTCATTTTGTGCATCCTGTTACACTGGACCAGGCTGACTGAATCAGGAGAATCTTGTAGTCGTTAGGATGATTGGAAGTATAGTAGCATAAAGAGAACTACTGTTTGTGAGCTGTACAACAGTTTAGAAACAACTCTGCATGAGCTCTGTCATAATAAATGTCTGTTGCTGGCACAGGAGGCAGAACTCGCAAAGCTTGCAGCTACGGACGTGAGAACTGCTGGAGCAGAACCTGTATGTTCCTAAGCAATGTTTCTCCAATTCTGCCTTTAGCAGTCTGGTTGTGATACTAGGGGTCCATACAGAAGAAGAACTAATGCCCCATGGATATAGGGAAGATGGAGAGGTGAAGCAAGAGCCAATGAACCTGATTAACTTTACCAGCTCAGAGAGCAAATGTGATAAATTAATGCGTGGGAAAAACCTCCCAAACTTCTCAGACTATACTAAGACTCTTGATAAGACATGTAATTGCCAAAACAGTGGTCGGACCCTTTGGTCATCATTCTGTTGTTTTTAATGAAGTGAGTTTCTGCTATGTATTAACAGGATTCACTTTAGATTCACTTCTCAGACAGCACAAATATAATAGTGTACAACAAAACCTGGAAGATTAGCTGGAGTTGCATTATGATGTCATTAAACTGGGGTGAGCGTTCTTAATGTAGATAATGGACTCCAAGTTGATCAATTTTAGTTGTTGGAGGTGGACTCGATACATTCGATGTGATTACTTGTTTTCCTGATTTGTAGGCATCAAATTCAAACACCTGGTTTGGTTCGCTGATAGCGACGATTGTTGGTAACTTGAAGATCTCTATTACCAACTTGCACATACGATATGAAGATACTGTCAGGTAGGGTTCCTGCTGTGTCTTCATACACTCAGAGCAGAATCATGGCTGGTCTGCAGGAGGCACATTTGTTCTTGGCTATAGATCCATTTCCCCCAGTTGGTGAATTCCATTGGGCTACTATCATGTACTAACATGGTAAGTGCAGCAACCCAGGGCACCCATTTTGCTCTGGAGTTACTTTGGGGAGACTTGCAGCTGTCACAATTGATGAAGTTGGGACAGAGACCTTTGTCACTAGTGGAGCTCTTGAAAGACTCCGCAAGGTGTGATTTGTCCTCTATTGCAAATTTTTGTCTTTGGTATTGCATTCAACTTTGTGCATCTGTTGACTTGCCAAGGAGTGGTAAGGGAACTTCAAATAGCGCTCTGTCTGGTGTGACTTGTTTTACCACAGTCATGAAGACGTAGTGTGATGTCTGTCTGAAGATTTTAGGGGTCAGCACAACTGGCTGATACGACGAAGTTTATTAATGGAGGTAGCCCTGTTCCTTGCAGTCTGTGCAACTGGAGCGGTTATCTGTGTACCATGACTCTGATAGCCTGCCTTGGAAACTTGACAAATCTTGGGTTGACATGTCACCACAGGACTGGAGTGAGGTACTTTTCCTTTTTCCTTTTATTTTGAGGTCAATGTTGACATGATGTCTTCAAGACTTTGCTCCTGTGATTCTAGGAAGCTGAAAAGGGTTTGGAATTGGGTAGATCCATTCCAATGCAACAAGGGAGTTTTCTCTGTAATCTCACACATATGTCTGTTAGGATGAAAATTGGCGAGCATCATTGTTATGAATGTACAAGTCACAGGATAATCGTGTTACCTACATTTGGAACTAATCTAGATTGGACACCACTTGGTCAAAATTGGGTTCTGTCACGTTTTTGCATTTGGGACTTTTCTTTTGTGATACTTCATGGTGCATTGGCCCAGGAATTATTTTGTGATTTTTCACTTCCATGTCACTAGAATTAAATTATCTCTAGAGATGTGACCATGATTTTATCTTCACAATGGCTTTCAGATTTTTGAGGAAGGCATTGCACAAGATGCATGCACAAACATGGTTCCGTCCAAGTGGGCAACTGGTCGCCAATATTTGCTGCACCCTGTAGGCGGTTTGTTGACACATTTTCGCCGTGGCAAGCGTGAAAAGCGGAGTACTCATGTCCCATTTCAAGAGGCCTCACTTCTGTTGGAAGCTGTCACTGTGACTGTATCAGAGGTACTGCTTGTACTTCTTCTCTGCATGGTATATTTGGTACACTGTTATGCTCTTCTTGGTCAATTCACCTTATAGTGGTGATTGATGTTGCTAAGAATTTCTGCAGTTGGTTAAACCTGTGCTGTGTATGTAAACTGTGTGAATGACAGTTGTCACAAGTTTCCATCTTATTTGGGTGTCCCTACCATATTCCTGCAGGCTCAATACTGTGATGGCATGAAGCTACTGGAGGGTATATCTAGTTACCGTAATCGCTTGCAGTATGTTCAGTTCCGTCCACAAGTATCCGTTTCAGAAGATCCAAGGGCTTGGTGGCTCTATGGTTGCCAAGCTGTACTGCAGCAACAGATGAGAGTGTGGTTGGTCATCCATCACCAATCTTCATGGACTTTCATCTGCTAAAGGGGTTCATTCAACCAATGCTCGAGAATTGCATGTTCTGTTGCTGGCACTTCGCAGATTGCTATGAAAGATGTAGCGAGGGGCTACCAGTGTTTTGTCTCCCTGATTTTCTTGCTGATGGCAGTAACAATGCTGCTTTCAGGTATCGTTTGAGCTGGAGCAAAATAATTCGCCTTTGTGGCTTGCGACGGAAGTATGTGCAATTGTATGCAAGTTGCTTGCAACAAAGCTTCAAAGTTGACAATCAGGAGATTAAGGATATGGAGAAGGAGCTTGACTTTGATGTAATCTTACTTTGGAGGTTTGCTTCATGCTTTCACATGAGTGGCTCTTTTGTAATTCTTGCAACTGAATTTGGACCTAATTAGTTTTATCCAGTTCTTGTCCTGGAGTCCTTGTACTTTCTTATCTCTTTTCTCTTTCTTTTTCTTTTGGCGGGGTTCTCATTTCTGCCCTGTTTTCCTTTCTGTGTTCATTTTGTCCCTGGGTTTTTGGTCTTCTTTTTCTTGAGGGAGCCAGCATTATGGCTGAGTTTTCCAGTTACTGCCAGTCTTTTGACAGAAATTCAGACTGTTGGTTAATGTTTGAGATTAACCTGCACCTCATTGGGGAACCGAGGAAGTCAGTGGGAATGTTATGGTAGGTGGTCAATGCCTGCCATGCTGCTGTTGAAGGTCCCTGAACATTCATATGACTGTTGTCCTCATTCAAATTGCTCCTTAGTTCTTCCGTGTGGTCTTTTTTTCTCTTTTCTTTAGGGGTTTTGTTTTTTCCTTGTTTGCTGGTGATTACTGGTCTTTGGTGGCAAAATACGGGGATGACTTGTGGCCATTTCCTTATAATGGGGTCATCTCTCAATTCTTTTCAGGTTGAACTTAAATCATGAGTATTGGGAAATTCTCAGTGATTATGAGATATCATACCTTGTGGTTCTGCTAGCATCTTCATTTAGCTATAGCATGATAGGTTTTCAGATTAGTAGTTGGTTTGTAAGTGCTTGTGGACTTTTTTGGAAATATGTCCACATCTGCAGTTCCATGGGTACCTTCAGCCTGTTTGTTGGCAGGATCACATTGTTGCATGTTAAAGATTGGTTGTTTGTACAATAATATCCTGTTTCTGGAAGTGTTTTTGGGCTGCAGGCTGTTAGCTCATGCTAAGGTGGAAAGCGCTAAATCTAAAGAAGCAGCAATTGAGCGTGAGCGGCTCAGAAACAGTCCTTGGTGGACATTTGGGTGGTAGGCTGTCTTGTTACCTCTTATCACTGGCAGCTTTTTCAATGCTATGGAGGTGCTTTCAGTTTAGAAATGGGGTTTTGTGTTGTGCATGCAAGAGTTGGTTTCTGACCTATTATTTCCAGTGTTTCATTGTTCTTTACAACATAGAAAATATGTTTTTCAACTCTTATGGATGGTTGTCATGCAGGGGTACATTAAACCCAGCTGCTACAACCCATAAAGAAACAGAAGTGACTCCAATTGGACACTTGACCAATGAAGAGTGGAATAAAATCAACAGCCTACTAAGCTACCAACCAGAAGAGGATACATCAAAACAAGAAGCACCTGACATGATGCAGTTTGCCTTGGATGTAAGAGTCCAACAGTGCACAGCTCGAGTGCTAGACAGGAAGAAAATGGAAATTTTGTGTGGAACTTTTGAGGACCTACAGGTTGGGCTGAAAGTGTACCCAAAAACTTTGGCATGTGAAGGGAAACTTCAGTTTTATGGCCTCTCTGCACCAGAAGGTGTCCTCATTGAGGTACTGTTAATTTGATGTTGTTGGGAAGGTGTAGATGGTTTGGTGAATCTTTGCTGAAATTGTGTTTAGAATGTCTGTAGGTAGACTATACAGGATGACCTAAACAAATTTGGACTTATTTCAGAGGATCTGAAGGGTTGGATCTCAATTGGTTGGATCAGCAATTACCTCTCTGTAAAGTCTTGTTCCCCTTCTCAATGTCATTAGAGACTGTGCATGATTTTTGCAAGTGTTGGCCTAGTAGACTATTGTGGAGGTCTACTGTGAGCATCAGGATGCATTGAATCTTTGCAGAGTGTGAGTCGAGAAGGACGAGACTATGCATTGGCCTCCACATTTGTTCACTTGCCATTTGAAGAGGATTTGGACTGGAAGTTGATTGCAACAATGTCACCCTGCCATGTAAAGGTATGGTTTAAAGTGGATAGTCAACATGCCTGGATGTGGTAAGATCTGCTGAGAAGTATGCAGTTTTGACACTCGAACATAGTGTTGATTGTGATTGGCAGATCTGGAGGGTGAGTTTTGAGAGGTTTCTACAATTTTTGAAGAGCAGCCAAGCTCTAAGCCCTGGAGTGGCTCTGGAAACTGCTGCAGTCTTGCAGGTTAGTCCACGACTGTCTTGTGTCCAGACAAGTTGTGCTAGACCACTTGTGAATCATGTGCATCAAGTGTAGCATTGTGCTAAAAGGCATTTTGAGTAAGGTGGGACATTGTTGTGTCTGGCCCTTATGCACAAGGATGGCAACCTTGTGCTTCAATTTGGTTCTCCTCTTCATATTCTATGGATTTTCTTGCTTAAACTATTCTTGTCCTTCTGACAATTACCTCTGAATTCAGTATCTTGAAACTTAGGGCTGTGTCTTGATACTTTGGTTGCTTCCCAGATGCCAGTATCTTCAGCAGCTTTACCGAAGGAGGTTGATACTTATTCATTCACAGCATTCAGTGTGACTTGAGATGATAGCTAACAGGAATGTGATTGGTTGGGTGGTCTAGAGTAAGCTTGAGGAAGTCACTCGCCGTGCCCAGGAGCAGTTGCAGCTTGCTATTGAGAAGCAGAGCAGGTATGAAGCATGATTTTTAGATGTGGTATGATCATTACAGTTGTGTGCTAGTATCTGATAAAGATGCCTGATCATGTTAGGTTCTCCGTTGATCTTGATTTGGACGCACCAAAAATCATGATTCCAGCCAAAATTGCAAGGACTGGTGGTGATGACACTCAGCTTCTGCTGGACTTAGGGCATTTCACTCTTCACACTGCCCATGTAAGTGGTACTGGTACTCCCTGTGGTGACAAGAAATAGTGACATGGAATTTGAATCCTGGCTGGTTCAATTATGTGTATGCTGACCCAGAGTTGGATTGTGGTCGACAGGATGCTCTTCTGGATACTAATATGTCAAGAGCTGACATATATTCCCGTTTCTTTATAACTGGGAAAGAGATTTCTGCATTTTTGGTGGATGGAAAGTTACAATGGTCAGATATTCCATCCCTCTCCTCGCCATCATTCCGAGGTTGCATGGTTGGTCATGATTTGGCTGCTGATTCAGTGCAATCCAATCATGGGGGCACTGTTTTACCAGTTCTTGACCGTTGTGGGATGTCACTTGTGCTTGATCAGGTCAGTTCTGCAAGGGCTTGTCAATGAGTCCCTTCTCTCACCTGTGTAACATGGTTGCCTGTGGCCACTTTGTGCAAGACTCCTTGTTGGTGTGAACATATGCTGATAATGCTGTCAAACCAGCAGTGTGCCAAGAGTGACCCTTTTGATGAGGAAAAGTGAGACAGATGAAATTGCAATGATGACTACTAACAGAAATGTATGAAGAAAATAGTACTTTTTGTAGATGAGATCCGCTCAGAGGGTCCTGGAGCAGGACTAGCTGAATGTATTGAAAAGGTATCCTCCCAGTGGTAGAATTAGGACAGTGTTTCACCTGGTAATTCCTGCATTAGGAGAGAAGCAATTTTCTCTGTAGAGGATGTATTGTGGTATAAGGTAATGATTTCCCCCATTGGTAGACTGACAAGCATTCAAAAGTTTAGTGTGGTTCTGGACTACAAGACTATTGTAGTGGGATAACTGATAAAAATATTCGGAACCAGATCCCTGCTGTATTTGACTAACATTGGTTCTTGGAGATAGATGGCCACTATGTTCTGTTTTACAAGACAGTAGTTTCCAGGAGGATGCACCATTTGGAACAGACATTATCGAAACCTCGACATCTGTCTGTGCCATTCCATCTGGGGCCTTTGAATGGATATTAACATAGGGTTATTTGTTGACACTTGTGCCCCAGATTCAGATGCAACATTCGTGTTACCCTTCAACACGGCTTGCAATTAAAGTTCCACATCTTGGTTTACATTTCTCTCCTGCGAGATACGGTAGGCTTATGCTTATTCTCCATGCCCTTGGAGCTGTTAGCCAGCTTGAGGAGGGATTGGATGCTGAAAAAGATACAGCAATGCCAGTACAATGGCAGCATGGAGACTACTCTGGGGAGGCTCGGATTTTACTTTGGGGGGTATGTCTGTTCTTTTAAAGAGGTCTAGGTCTGGAACAAATCACTTTGTGCTGGCTCTTCTTGAGCTCCTTTGCATTTGACATGTTGCCTAGTTGTAGGTCCTTGACAGCTCATATCAAGGTGCCGAACCTTTGCTCAACTGGTGGTTTCTGGTCTGCCATGTGGACTTGGTAGGGGATAGGTAGTACGATTGCAGAGTGGCAACCTTGTTGGGTTGTCTTGGTGGGAACTTACCTGTATATTTTGGAGTCAGAAAATGCAAAGACTTACCAGCGTTGCTCAAGGTAATTTATTCTTGTCCTTGGATCCTAGTGTAGCCCTCAGTGCAGTTTCTGTGAGTCTTTTGTGAAATGCTCTGCTGGATATTGCCAATGTGTTGAACAATTTTTGGATTGAATGTTGAGTGATTTCCTTGTGAAATCATGAGCACAAATTCACACTGATGAGTAACATAGTCCAACAGAGGCTCCTGATCAATATATAATATCTGCAGAAGAATGGTGCATTCTGTGTTTGGCATATGGTGAATCTTCATGGGGTTGGCGATGTGAGACTTCAACTGACAGTGTGCTCTAACTCTGTATTGTTTCTGAGTTTTTAGATTGAGATTCTTCTGTGATGAGGATGTTTTGTGCCTTGATGTTGAATTGCAGCCTAGCTCACCTAATTCTTTGTATCTTTTCTGTTCAGTCATTCCTGTCTGATGGGTAATTTTCTTATTCTTGGCTGGCCTCAGCATGAGTGGGAAGCAGGTGATGGAAGTGCCCTTGACAAATATTGGTGGCTTCGAATGTGTGATTGCTGTATGCCATCGAGGAGTTGACCATCTGAAGGTGAGAAAATTGGTTTGTGCATGGATGTCTATCTGAGTGCTCTCTTAAAGTATTGTTGGAGAACACAGGTCCGTCCTGTTGTAGATTGCATGGGAGGTGCATGGAAGAGCAGGTATTCTTCACATCATGGTAGAGCAAAGGAGGCCCATTTCTAGATTCCTGCAGAGACTAGAAGCAAACTTTCTACCAAAGACAACTGAAGCTTCTTGTACAGTGGTCTGGTGGATATAAGCATCCTCACATGAGATGCACCACTGCTCTGTGGTCCTTCTCTTGCAAAGTATGAGGTCAAATAGATCTTTCTTGAGATTCCATGTTTGACATGTTCTTGTCCTTTGGGTATTTGCAGGTCGTAGAATCCTCTGGTTCTCTGGTGATGCAGTTAAAAAACGAGGAAGTCAAAACTGCCTGGATGTACTATATTGCATTAGCAGCATACAAAGCATCTGTAAGTTGAGGAATTTTGCATCAGTTCCATACTGTCTGTTGTTTTGCTTGAGGTGCTAGTTGAGTTGAGGGGGTCACATGCACCCTGTAGGGTAGGCAGCATTTCTATAAGGTTTGTTTCTGAGTGTGGCTTATGTAGCATGACTACTGCTCATGCTTCAAGTCCATGTCACCACTCATGACATAAAATTTCTTCTGGCTTCTGGATTGGTTATCTGTGAAGGTGTCCTGAGTCACTAATTTGCCTTGCCTCGTCTTCATGTATAGGGACCTGTGCCTTTGCCACTTCCTTCAGAATTGAGTGAGAATGACAACACAAAGAATGGTGAACCTGATGCACTTGAATCTGCAAAGCAACCCCAGTTGTTTGTTATGGGCCACTTACAGGAACTAAATGTTTCTATCAGCACAATGGTATGTTACTCACTATTCTTTGGTGACCACACTAGCTTTTTCTCTCTTGTCTGAGGTCACAACAGACAGCTGGCAATATCTGGCCATAGATGACATTACGAGATTGGTAGAAGACACGTGGTATAAGGAGGAGAGACTGTTCTAGTGCATGTTTTTTTTTTCATATAAAATATGTCACAATTCAAAAACAAGCATGTGAGTAGAATTTCATAGTGTATGTAGTTGAATGTGTACCTACATGTGCAGTGCTTGGTTAAGGAATGTTTGCACTGATCATTATATGAACAACACGGTAGCTGGAATATGAATCACAATACTGCATGATAAAATGCTTGAGGAAGTTTCTGCATGGGGTCTAAATGTAGATTGTGATCATTCAAGTTTCTGTTTTCTCTTACAGAGATCAGTTGGTTCAAATAAACTATGACTGTCTTGGTGGACATTCCTGATGCAGATGGATGTTGGTGGGCATCCTTCAACTAGTGGAGAGAAACTCATTCTTGAGCTGCAGGCATATGGTGGTAAGGTAAGCTTAATCTCTTGCTTTGTAAAGTGGTCATGATTTCTTTGTGTTACTGTAGGACAATGCTTCAAAGAGCACACACTTGGGAAATAATATAATACTTTGGGATATAGATTTAGCCACTTTGCAGTGCTCCATTTTTTGTGGAGAAATCTGTACCCTATCTCTGTTTTGTGTCTGTTGCTTCTTGTAATGTTTTTCTTCACATTGCAATGGCATTGGCCTCATCTTTAGATCCCGATGATGGTTCCTCACATCTAACCCATGTCAGTTTCTATTTCTCTTTGAAGTGGAATTTAAATCCTGCTGAAAGTGTCATAGGTGGACTTGCTACAACGACAGTATGATACATCTGTTTCACTAAAGTTGCACTCTTTAAGAATTGAAGACAAACTGCAAGGTCAAGTGGCCCCATCATGCCAGTACCTTGCTCGCTCAGCACTGTCTTCTACTGGTAGAGTGGACATTGAAGAATCCAACTTACCCGATAGGCCTGCTCATGAGGACATAGGGACAGAAGAAGATGAAGATATATTTGATGATGCATTGATGGATTTGCCAGTGCCAGACTCTCCCTCATCAAGCGACCATGGGTCCTTTCATCGTCTTTTCTCTTCAGGTAAGACTGATTTGACAGGAAACCAGGAGAAGGCTCTCCATCAATGGGAGGTGGAGTTGCTTAGCCTTTCAAAGGTAGGAACAATACAGGGACTCTGGGATGAATCTGAGGATGAAGAGGCATTTGATTTTGTGAACATGCGACTCATAATCAGACATACAGCATCACCGGATTATGATGGCTCAGATGTACAGGTAATACATCAAAACCAGTACTTCTGTATTTGGGGCCAAAGAAAGCATGCTTTATTAGTCAAGCAGGAATAGACAAAGAGAACACAAGGCCTTCTATTGACTTGTAAGGAAACCACATTTTCTGACAAAAAGACCAGGTGGTTGCATGTTCCACCCCACTTGAGGACACTCAAATGCAATGCACAGCAAACAATTGTGGGTTCAAATTGTCTAGACCTTTATTCCTGAGGCAACCTGAGCTTTGAGCTTGGGACATGCCTATGGGGAGCAGTTTGCTGGATGCAGGATCAGTTACCCAATCCTGTACTCAGTGTTTATGCACAATGAAACTAAAAGCAAAGGAATCAATCTCCAGAGAGCATTGCACAAGCCAATGGACAGGGTACAAAGAGAGGTAGACTACACTTGAAATTGATGACTAATTGCATGTGAAAGTTCATACCCGTCACAAGAAGCCCAAGTACCTCTCCTTAACAGATGATGGAGCTCCATTGGAAGAGCAAGAGCTGGATTTTAGTTTTTCCAGTCCCATCTTCATACTTCCACACAATGGTTTGCTGAAGGAAATGTAGGAACAGTGTTTTTTTTTTGGAGGCCAAAGTATGACTGCCATAGTCATGCCCATTAATTGATGCATGTTCAAGCAGATGAGTATACGAATGGCGACATTGGAGTTTTTCTGCAACCGTCCGACTGTTGTGGCTTTAATAAAGTTTGGCATTGATGTGAGCGAGTCATATCCAGGGGAGACCCTCAATGCTGCACAGAGTGGAGAGGATAATGCAACCCAAAGGAGCCCTGTGCCACGGGATATAGTGAAGGGATTGCTGGGTGAAGGTAAATCCAGAGTGGTGTTCAGATTGAAGCTAGATATGGAGAGTGCCCGTATTTTTGTAAACATGGAGGATGGTTCTCAAATTGCAATGCTTGCACAAGAAAAGTTTCGGTTGGATCTCAAGGTGGGTGGATGATCTGCTTCAAGTAGTCATTGTCTTTTTTTCTTAAGCTGTATATCTTCCTTGTTGGACTTGTAGGTGCTACCCACAGGTTGATGACCTGAGAGCTCATGCTAGAAGTACAACAACACAAATGAAAACTCATGACATTACTGTGAGGCCAAATGCTTAACTTAAGGATTATGTTTTGGGAATGATTTTGTGGTTTTGACTATTGCTGCAGGTCTATCCGGGTTCACTTACCATATCAGGCACACTTGGAAATCTGCGTGTTTGTGACATGTTTCTTGGTGCTGATCATCAGTGGGGTTGGCTATGTGATATCCGCGATCCTGGTGCAGCATCACTTGTTGAGGTAATCCTTGCAGACATAGTTTGAGTTCCAACAACTCTTCTCCTGTTGCTTCAGCTCTGGTTTGTTTGTGTTCTTTTCAGTTTTACTGCTCTGTTGTTTGTGTGAAATTGCCTTTTTCCACCGGTGTTTCTTGCTCTGAAGTAGTTGTGTGACCAGCAGTTATGTTTTATATTGGAACTGTGGTATCCCTGACAAAATAATAATAATTTGCCACTTGGGTTCCTGTACACTAGTTGAGATACTGTTGATGTCTTGACATCAATGTTATATCAGCAGAACTCTGTGTAGGAAAGTACAGGCCTAAATTTTGTCTAAAAGATTTTTTAACTGAAGTTTGTGGTGACTGTTGCAGCTGGAATTCCAATCCTATAACAGGGATGAAGAAGGTTATCAGGGATTTGACTACTCTCTTTCTGGAAAACTTTCGGCTGTGAGACTTGTGTTCTTGTATCGGTTCATTCAAGAGGTATTGCTTTGACTAATATGTTCAGTATTTCTCCTTTCACCACCACTGTGCTGACTTTACCTGGATCTTGAACTTGCCTCATTTGATTTGTCCTTCATCAGTCTGATGGCCATGTATGTGTATCAACTGCTGATGGAACAGATTACCACATATTTTGTGGCTCTTGCAACTCCAGAAGCTCCACATGTTGTAACTGTCGTAGACAGAGTGGGAGGGATAGAGAAGCTCATACAACAAGCCGATATAAGGGGTGCATCCCCTGTCAAACTGGATTTTTCCCTTGACACTCCAATCATTATAGTGCCGCGTTGTTCCAACAGCCGAGAGTAAGTTGCTTATATCCCAAAAGATTATCCTGGGTGCAAGAGACATTGGAAGTCATTTGCATACATATTTACCAAGTTAAGTGCACATATTTGTGGAACCCTGTTAAGACAGATCAGTTCTCTGGTTGTTTGATTTGTAGTTTTAGCCAATTATTCTCTAAGTCCCATGAGGCTTTTAGTGTTCCAGTAGGTTGATTTCTACTTGTCTTGTTTTTGTTCATTTTCTCCAAGGGACTCATGGATCTTGCTAATGCTAAGTTGACTGCAAACCCAGTTTCTTGCATGGTATGAGCACCTTTTTAAGTGTGGAGATCAGGTTTGATGTGTTAGTATTGTGTTACAGGTTCATGCAGTTGGACTTAGGCCACCTTGAGGTACATAACACTTTTGAGTGGCATGGTGGTGGAAAGGAGGTCCCTTCTGCTGTCCACCTTGATGTGCTTCATGCTGAGGTACGTCACCACAGAAAGAACCGGGTACACATTCCAAGCTCAGATAAATTGATTTACTTTCAGGATGGATTTGATTCCTGAAGCCTGAGATGGATATATATGCTTGTATAGTATACTCTTTAGGTGCCTGGAATGGGTTTGGCACCCTTACCATCAGGAGTTTGTTGTCCATAGCATGTCATGGTGGTGCAGTTCTGTACTCTTATGTGATGGTCCTTGTTTGTTTACCCCTCTTGTCTGCTATTCTATGTTTTTTTCTTCTCATTTTGTGTGCTATTTTGTTTCCCCCTCTTCTTATCTCTATGGCTTTTTGCCTTCTATGTTGTTATGTTGTGGTTGCTAGCCAGTATCATGAGTGAGTCTTCCTGATGCTTCTGGACTTGCAACAGAAACTGAGTGGGCAGGGTAGTGGTTACACAGACCTATATGCACCATAGGGAACTGATGAAGGCAGTGGGGAAGTTGTGATAGATAAGTTGCTATCATATATGTTAACTGTTGACGGTCCCTGGATGAGTGAGGGACTGTCACTTTTGTTCATACTGCTCAGTTTTATTGTTTCTTCAATATAGTTTGTCCCTTCTGTGTTGTTCCTTGTTCTGAGTCCTGAAGGTCCTTATATGAAAGTCTTTCTTCGACTTCAAGGAAAAGTTTTAACCTTGTTTTGGCTCTTTTAATCATGAGTATTGAGATTTCTCAATTCTCATGAGAGTTATTGTTATCTTATGTAATACCCATGGTTGTGTGGTGCAGATGACAGGTATCAACATGGTTGTGGGTATTGATGGACAGCCTGGTAAATCCATGATTCAGGAAGCAAGGGGCCTACAGGTCAAAGTGCAACGACCACTAAGAGATGTGTTCAAGAAAGTGCCAGAAGTCATGGTGGATGTACAGGTAAATTATCCTTTCATGTTATCAGGATGTGAACATTTTGTTAAGAACCACTGGTGTGCTTAAAGGATATGTTCATGGTACAAGAGGCTGCAACCACTACCCTTTATGTAGGCCTCTCTATACCTTAGGGTTTAGGGTGAGATGCTTGCTTTTACAGGGCCATCCTAAAATAAAATAAAGTTGACCTTCAGAAGCTGTTGTAGCTTGAATGAGGACATTTTTCATGACTCTTGTGCTAGCCAACATCTTGACTGAGTCTTCCCAATCCTTCCAGAAATGTGACAGAAACTCAAGATGCAGATGTTTTTGTAATAGTTTGCCTGAAATTTTGGGCTCATTATTACGTGCTTATCTACATCCAGCATCAGGAGCTGGTGAAGTCAGTGGATAGTCATGGCAGGTTGTCTCTTCTATTAATGATGAAGGTGATGGTCTGACACATTGTGAGCAACTCTCATAAGGTTATGACCACACTCATTGTCATGTAACTTGAAATTTCTGATGAGGGAAACGTCCTGCAATCTGATGAATATGTTAAAGAATCAATTTAAGGGCCTGCACCCAAACAATGGATTGCATGTTTTGGAGGTAGGATGCCATCACCTTTGTGAGCTTAGGATGGCTGTTCACCACATGAACAGAAGCATAGAAAAGTTATCCTGGGTGCAGGTATGAATTAGAGTGTCCAGAGACAGAGTTAAGATCCATGTCCATCAGTTGAGTTGAGGTTGTTGATGTCAGCGACACAGCAATTTACCTAACCACTTCATGGCTAGCAGGTAATGATGCTAAGAGGAGCAATGTCTCATCAGGAGTATCTGGTCATTATTGAGTGTGCTTCTACAAATGTATCAGAATTGCCGAATCTCCCACCCACTTTCCGAGAGCCTGTGGAATTCAGTGAAATTTGCAATGAGGAAAGGATGTTACTTGAACTGCCTGGCGAATCCAAGGAAGAAACATCAGCAATCATGAGTGACCTTCAGGCTTCCTCAGCAGCTCCATCCTGGACACGTGTTCGTGCAACTGTTGATGTTCAACATGTGGAGCTGAAGCTTTTTACTGGGGTGGATTTTGAGTCTGCTCTTGCCTGCATAGAGGTAAGAACTCCCACCAGTTCCATTTTATGTGTGCTGAAGTGTCCTGAAAGTGTTTTGCACTAGCAGTCTTGATGCTTACCTGGCTGGCTAGATTTATTGATCAGAGGGTGGAAGGAAGATAGGCAGGATAGAACAGAGGCAAGTGACATACATTCATTGTATAGCTCAAGAGCCAATGGTCACCATTGTGCAAGAGTTGACTTTGATCTCTGTAATCACTTGAACAATCAAATGATCTGCAAAGATGGATTAACAACCACCTTCAGCCTTCACATGTAACCATCTTGCAAATTGATGAGCAAGTTTTCAATCCTACCTGACATCAGTGGAGAGGGGATAATGCTTTCTCCTAGCTCCTGAGGTTGCAGGCATCATGCTCTCAGGGGTGTGTTTGGCAAGCATTGTTGTGAATGTAAAAAAGAGCAGCATTCTTGAATTTTGCAGCAGTCTTATGGTTGCCTTGCATCTGCATGGATGTACTAACAGTTAGTCCCCTTATAACATATTGATGTCAGAGAGGTAGTTTTTGCTATCTCTAACCTCATGCCCACATGGTTAATGAAATGCAGATCCAGAAGTTATGGCTCAATTACTGTAATTCAACCACTCTGAGCACAGATCTTCTGATCACCCTGTCTAAGATTTCTGTGCTAGATCAACGATGGGACACAAAGCCTGAAATGCGACTAATGCTAGGTTCAATGGCAGACGTGGAGAAGAATGGGCTGCCCTCACATGTTCCCTATGTGGATTCAGAAAGTAGTTTGCCAGATGATTTGTCTCCACAGCTGACAATGCTGATTATGGACCTACATTTCAAACCCAACTCTCAAGCTGTTGTGATACGTGTGCAGCGTCCCCGACTCCTTGTGGTTGTTGACTTTCTTCTTGCTGTAGCAGTGTATTTTGTTCCTTCCTTGGGGGATGTCACTGGCAGAAATGACTCTGAGAGTTCTGAAACTGATGAATTTTTTGTGGACAATCATCTCCGACTAAGTACGAGAATTTATGAGCAAGAAGATGAAATGGTGATTTTGTCCTCTGACCGGCAGCTGGTGGCAGATGCTTATGATATTGATGATTATATCTATGATGGTTGTGGAAAGACCCTTTGCCTAAATGTGAAGGATGATGGATATGATTCTTGGGAACCTCTTATCATAATAGGCTGGAGGAAGAGACTTCACTTCAAGAATGTGTATATTAAGGCAAGCGACTGTGAACAAATTGTTTCCTCTTGTCTAGTGCTTCCATAATTATCATGGTTGGATGCAGCTTGAGTAATGTAGCTGCAGGAATGGGTTTGCATCTGGAAAAGTTTCTTAGATGCATCAATAACTGACTTAGTTTTTTCTCTTAAACATTATTCCAGACAGCAGAGGATTATGATTCCATCACAGAAGACCTAATCAACTTTGATGATTGTGCATGTGTGCAGAATGGTTTGTTATTGAGTAATTGCATCCACCTCAGCTTTGACAGCAGCTACAGTGCTTCTTTCGACGATGGAGTTGTTCTGGAGGGTATGGGTCCAGATACCAGTGGGAGCTACTTGATGCAGAGTCTAGGCTATAATGATCTATTTTCATCCCCACTTGCAAGCCCAACTACAAAGAAACAGATGGCTGCTCTTGGAAACTGTGTCATTGATATCCAGGTGATATTTTTCTTCCAGCAAGCAGTAGAATGCAGTTGCATTGTAACACCTTATGCTGATGATTGTGTCAATCTCTTAATTGGTAGTCTTTGTCTGATTTTTGAATTGTGGGTGTCAATTACAGGCAGTTGCACCAGAATTCACCTTCTATGACAGCACAAATTGGCCATCTGGAAGTCCAGGACGAGAAAGGGTCCTGAGGGCAAACTTGGATTGCTATCTTATGTAAGTGCACTAAGCATGTAGTTGTTGATAATGCCATCTTCACCCAGTTTCATCAGAGGGGGATGGCTGGAAAAGAGGCTGTAAAAGGCAACAAGATCTGGAATGAACCACTGTGATTTTATCATTGATGTAATTTCTGGAATTTTTGGTCCTTTTCTGATGCAGGGTGGCATTCAAAGGGAATGACAGATGGATCAGGGGCCAGGTGAAGGGTCTTACCATCGAGGGTGGGTCTGGCTTGGTTGTTGTTGACCCAGTAGATATTTCTGCTGAATATGCTTGTGTACAAGACAGAATGACAATGATGGTTGTTGTCTCAGACATCTCCATGCGCCTGTCTTTTAGTGTGATTTCTCTTGTGCTCCGCTTTCATGATGATGCCCTCTCAACATTCCACTTGGCGGGGATGTCCCCTCTCTCACGCTGCACACATTTTGACAGGATATGGGCAAACATCTCTAGTAAGTGCATCTACTTGAATCTAACCTCGCATCACATCTGTTCTTCATGCAAAACAATGCCATATGCTCATCCTGTGTCCAGATTATAATGTGTGTGAATCAAACAGATGTCTCATTGACAATAAGGAGCTTTAGCTGAACATCTGTTTCTTTTCAATGATTGTAGATTCCAGATTATCAGAGGTCTGGCAGAAATATAATCAATGGCTGCATATATTTGGTGGATATGATCTGAGTTCTGATCCTGCATTTGAGATGAGGTGTTGTGGCTATTTCTGCAGGCGAAAATCCCTCCCAGCAAGTTGCAATCTGGCGACCACGTGCACCACCAGGATACATGATTCTGGGTGATTGTGCAACATCTGGGTATGAGCATAATCCTAACATTCTTTTGATGGTCAGTGTGTTGTCTTGCACAGTGTCCTCATCTGATGGTTGTCCTGAAGTTGTCCTGGACAACCATCAGATGCAACCCTAAATTCATCACAATAGTATATAATGCATTGACCAGGTTGAGGAGAATATTAGGGATGGATTGGAAAGCTTGTTTTAGCATGGGTAAAGGTCAACAACTGACATAATGCTTGTGTGTGGCAGAGTTGCGCCTCCTGCACAGGCAGTCATGGCGATCAGCAATACATACCCATTTGCTAAAAAACCTCTTGCCTTTAAGCTCATCTGGTCCTCTCAGGGTGACACCTCTAAAGCAGACAACATGGACAAAGATATTGACCAATCTGAGCATTGTTGTGTGTGGATGCCAGTTGCACCCCCAGGCTACTTGGCACTGGGCTGTGTTGCAGAAAGGGGTCACATGCCACCATCCCCAAGTGTTTTCCGCTGCATACATTCTGATCTAGTCACTTCAGGGTCTCTCAGTGACTGCATCTTTTACATTCCGCCAGATGAGAGGTAATGCCTTACTTGCTGGAACAGGTGTATCATTCTTAGGGCAAACATTATCAGGTTTCCAAGTACACTGAGTGCTGAACACTTAGTTCAGCTTAATAAGGAAGGGATTTGTTGCAATAGAGAAAGGTGTGACTCCTGTCAATGGCTGGGGTGGATGCAGGGGAGAGCATAAAAATGGTTGCAGCATTTGGCGGATGGAAAATGTAGCTGGCTCTTTTTATGCACATGCATCCATTGACCCTCCAGCAAGGTCACTTGCAATTGACATTTGTGAAATGCTTCAAAGAACTACTAGCTCTACTATTGACACGGAGAGACGGGACCTAAGGCCTGATGTGGCCTCTCACAATGCATCACTGAGGAAAATGCCTAGTAGTTCACGCCTGGATTCTACACCAGCTGTTAAAGCTAGTTCAGGTAGATTCCTTATTACTACTTCACAGTTTGAACGCATGTGGTGGGATAAAGAAGCAGAAGCACGACGCACTGCATCAATCTGGCGACCTGTGGTGCCTGCAGGTTATGCCATCATCGGTGACTGTCTGGTTGAGGGGTATGTATCTTCACATATTTTACTGTGTCACTGGTTATTGCTGCAATGCTTATCAGAAAGTTCCATAGTGGAAGTCACTAAAATTTCCACTCCTGGTTTTCAAGTTGTATGATGGAAGCGAATTTCACTTACATATCTTAAGATTCTGTAACAGATTGGAACCACCAGGTGTTGGTGTTGCATTGCGGGATGAAGACTCAGGTCGGCTCACTAAGCCTCTTCGATATCTGCAGCGCATGCATACGATGGGAAAGACCCTTGAGGATGCAACATTCTGGTTTCCAGTGGCACCACCTGGTTATGTGGCATTGGGGTGTGTTGTTACAAAGACACCACTGCCGCCCCCTCTTGATCTAGTCCGTTGTGTCCGTGTTGATCAAGTTTGCCAATCCCAGCTGTCAAAGAATGCCACATGGTGGCTGTCGTCTGAGAAAAAGCCCAATTCAGTCTGGAGCATGCCAGGGAGTCGTCCTGGCTACAACTGTGGATTGTGGAAAGTTGAAAACCAGGTAGTCTTCCTTACTCTTCTTGGCTGGACAGCTTATTTCTTTCCACATATGGGTCACAGCCTACCTTCATGAAACAGTCAGTCCAGTTGGTCAGGGCACATTGGTTCACTCCTTTCTGAGTTTTTTTGCTTCTTCCTGAGGAGTGGCTTTCACCTTTCCTTGTTAAATCTATTTGGCAAGAGCAGGAGAACAGGGGCTTGAGCAGATACTAATTCAGGTTTTACATTGAGTTAGTGTATGTCCTGCTCAAGATTTGCAATACAGAGGACACTATACAGCTTGCGTTTTTTCGTTGCTTAAGTGCTTGATGTTGGCTGTTCATGGTAGGCATGTACCTTCATTGCTCGAGCAGACCTAAGGAGGCCTCCAGGGAGAATGGCCTATGCATTGGCTGATGGGAAAAAGAAAGTACGAGACAAATTGAGTGTTGAAGTAAAAATTAGTCGTATTTCAACCACCATTTTTGATGATATGGCTGGGCTGGTAAGTGACTCCATCTGATGTGTTTTGTAGCAACTGGGATGGGCACAGTCAAAAGGGTGCCTGCATTGACATGCTCAATCTGGATCTTTGCAAATGGATATACACCTCTCATTTGGCGTGATATTTCTCAAATGATTCAGATGACTCCACTGGTAGATTGGACCATAACAAACATCAATCTTGCTGCCCATGGACGAATAGAGGCAATGAGTGCAGTCGTGGTCACAAGCATGGCTGCATCAACCTTTAACACCCAACTGGAATCTTGGGAGCCCTTAATTGAGCCTTTTGAGGGGATTTTTAAGTAAGTTCTTTATTTGTTTGAGAGTATGTGTTGGATGTGAAGGTACCTGGCAGTTTTGAGGGTCCCATGGAATGTAAGTTTGTTTGTTTATCAAGGGTAGGTGTTGGACATTAAAGTTCCTAGCAGATTTCTGCATATGTTTTGAGGGTTCCAAGTCACAGTCACCAAGGAAACCTGATTTTGGTGATGCATTCAACAATTGAGTTCAGTGTGTTGATGAGATGTTATGTGCAGTCACATTGCCAACTTCCTTAGTCATGTAGTTGGTGTTTTGAGTTTCCATTCTTCACCATAAGCCTTTACTGAAGACACTTCTCATATTAAAGTTCTTATGCCTTTTGCAGATATGAATCATTTGATGTGGATACAGAGGCAACATTGAGGGTGGGAAAGCGAATCCGAATTACTGCAGCCAACATTGTGAATGTGAATGTAACTTCAGCTGGCCTTGAGTCACTAGTGGAGGCTGTATTATCCTGGCGGAAGCAGATGGAACTGGAACAACAAGCTCGAATGTCTCTGGAAATGGTCTGTACTCCATATCTTGCAGAAAGAATATTTGTCTCATCCAGAAAATCGGCACTTTTCACCCTCTAAGTTTGCCCTGGTTTGCTTCTTTGTTTCACGTAGGCTCTTTGTGTGCTGCAGGGGGAGAGTGACTACAAGGAACCCTCCATTGAAGGGTTGAGTTCTGCGCTTGAAGAAAATGAGTCACAGAAACTTGTGTTTGAAAACAGATTGGGTTGTGACTTGTACTTGCGAAAGTTCAAGGATAATTTTGAGCAGGTAGAGCTTGTGCATAAGGATCAGAGCAACCTGGTCCATTTGCCACCACCTCGCTTTCCTGACCGATTCATAAATGTTTCAGATGCTCGTCCACCCCGCCACTTTGTTGCCATCCATGTCTCTGAGGCCAAGGTAAGAGAAACACATGGCATGTATATTTTGAAATCTTGCAGGGTATTCTGTTGTTCATCTGGACTGATCAATCTTTTTGGCACAAAGAACAACCAAGTCAGCAAGTAGTGCAAATTTTTTGTTATCAATGTGACCTACATATTGTGTTTTGTTGGGGTGTTTAGGATCTCCCTGTGAATGATGATGGGAACAACCAGGATTATATGTGTGCTTTACGACTGGTTAACACACATTCAACTGATGAGCAAAAGGCACTTCCTCAAACTGCAAGGTCACGGTGTGTTCGGCCAACCACCATTGCTCAGTGCTCAGGCTGTCTTCTTGCTGATGCAAAATGGAATGAGGTGTTTGTATTTGAGCTTCTGCAGCAGGTAAATGAAAGTCACTACAAAATTATTCCATGAAACTTCCCAATTGTCTCTGTTTTGTAATTTTGGTGCATTATGAGCATCAATTTGTTGGAGCTCTTTTTTCACAATGGTTCTTGAGATTATATGTGGTCTTGTGCAGGCATCAGTGTTTTTGGAAGTTTTAGTATCTAATCAGGGTGCAAAAGGTGGCAAAGGTGATCATCTTGAAATATTCTCTTGTCCCTTGTCTGAAATGGTTTGTATTGTAACTGGAGGGAATGAGTTTGCTGTACAGCAGTTGCACCCTAACTGTGCCAAAACAGGGTAGTGATTCAAAAATTCTCCTTTTGATTGTATGCACATTGACATCAGTTTTTCCAGCTGTTTACTTGTAGATGACAAATGTAATATCCCCAGAACCTGTTAGGGTCAAATCAGAGTGAGCAGAGAATCTGCTTAGCTGACTCTGCTGGTTTGTGTGCCAGGACAAGCAATTGGTGTTGCTGCAGTCCCACTAAATAAGCTAAATGGGGATCAGAACCTGCAACCATCTTCATTTTGGAATTTGGTTCGTCAGACCCTGAGGCAGGGTCCTGTGAGTTCATGGCCTGCAGTCAAGAGAAAAGCATTCTCTTTGGTGCCACCTCACAAAATGGTAAAGTCCTAGCCTCATTAGTCTTTTAATGTGATGCTATGAGTGCCAGAGATGCTGTAGCCTTGGTATGTTTATATGTTATAGCATTACCCAGCATAAAAGTAGTAAGTGTTACTTGATGTAACTATTCTCATTTCCATTGATCTTTAACCAGCAGAAAACATTATGAATTTACACTTAGGCTAGTTCTATAGTTCCTTGATGTGCTGAAAGTTGCCAGGAAATGCAGATGATAATAGATGACCTCACACCTTCCATGGTGTTGTCTTGTGTATCAGAACTTGCCAAGTGATGCTGAGTGTGGGAGCTTTGACTGTGGTCAAATTGTTGTGAGCATGTATTTCTTCTCAGCTAAGGGGAACACAGTGGATCAAGGATTGAGATCTGATACCAAGGACATACTCAAGGATGCTGATATTGGGCTCTCATTTGGCACAAGTTCAAATGGTCCTTGGACAGGAATCCGTTCTGTCTTACCCCTTGCTACAGTTCCAATCGAGGTGGCCGGACAGCAGTTAGCTCTTGAAGTCACAATGCAGCAGGGACACAAGAGTGTGAAAGTGCGGAGCCTTGTTATGCTTCGGAACAACACAGATCTACCAGTTGATGTGTGCCTTTGTCCCTTCTCTCTTCTCAATGTTCCTGATAGATCTTCTAGCATCACTGACAATAAGCTCTCTTCTGTTGTTGAAGAGGTATTTGAGAACCAGCGCTATCAGCCCCTTGCTGGTGGGTGGGGCAGCAGGTGGCCTGGCCACTTGATGCCAAATGATCCCAGTCGTTGGAGCAATCAGGACTACTCTAGGACTTCCCAGGTAGGTCAATTGTCCCTTGGCCCCTCCCCAGCAACATTCATATAATACCCAGCAGCATACAAAGATAATCTTTCATGTTGCCTCATTGACAAACATGTATTATTTGACTAATTTGACACATTATTTCTTGCAGGACTTCCTTGAGCCCACTCTACCACTGGGCTGGGTGTGGACATCAGATTGGTCAATTGATAAGACCAGTTATGTTGATGCTGATGGTTGGTTTTATGGAGCAGACTTTCAGAGCTTACGATACCCCCCTGCTTCCATGAAGACCTGCAGGAAATCAGCATTTGACTTTGCAAGGCGCCGTCGTTTAGTTCGGACTCGTCAATGTGTGCCTGAGACACAATACATGCACACAAGGCAAATGGTTGGAGTAGTTCAACCAGGTGCATCTGTTGCCCTGCCATGGGCTGACAGTAATGCCAAGGCAGACATTTGTGTGCAAGTCCGTCCTCATTCTGACTCTTCAGAATACAGTTGGGGCCGGGCAATTGGTGATGTCATTGCACAGAGCAGTTCCCAGAATTCCAGTAATGGACCAGCCCTTTCAAAAAATGGTGTGCCGGTTTCATCACTACCATTGAGAGGACTGGAAAAGACTGAGGAGATATTGCTCACTAAGGCTCTCAGAAGTAGCAGCGTCCTTGGCATCTGCTGGTTGAACTTAGATGTAGATGCCACTGTGCTTTACAGTGAAAATAATGCTCCGATTCCTGATTGGACAATAACAGTGAATGCCCCTATAAAGCTTGAGAATCGGCTGCCTTGTACTGCAGAGTACTTGATTTATGAGAAACCAAGAAGTGGAAACTTACTAAAGCAGCAGCATGGCATTGTTGTTGCTGGGGGTAGTGTGCACATATATTCTGTTGATGTGAGGAGACCAATATATCTTACATGGCTTGCTCAAGGGAGTTGGAAACCAGAGAAGGTACTCCAGCTTTATATTCTCCTTGGTGTGTGGCTGTGCACAAATCTCTCCATATTATGTTGATGGATTGGCTGAAGAGCAGAAAGTAGTTTCATGACTCTCATGCCGTATGCTAATCTTTTCTGTAGGAGGTGGTGGTCATCTCTGATCCAGCAATGGAGGAGCTGCCTTCTGGCTTTTGGATGATCCACCAACAGAGTGGCAGGTATAGTTATCTTTGTCCCTATGCCCTGCAGCTTTTCCTGGATTCTCCTAACAATCAATGTGTTAGATGTCTGGGACGATAGATTATGGGAGTGTGTGACCTGGCTGACTGTATAGTTCATTGTTATCTGGAAATGTGTCGGTCAACTCCACAAAGTAAGTGGAAAATTCTGAAGATTGTAATGCAATTTTTTACTATGAGCTTGGGGAGGAATGGTGTAGGCGGTTGAGGGTGAGCTTAGAGCATGACTTTGGAGGCTCAAATGAAGCAGCAAAAATCATACGACTTTTTGTCCCTTATTGGCTCCTGAATGATGCATCCCTGCCACTTACCTACCGTTTGGTGGAGATTGAACCTGATCGAGGTTTAGGTGGGGATGCAACATGGCTGACTCGAGCAGCAAAAGCTGCCAAGCAAGCAGCACGTCGGCCTAACCATGCAGGGGCAAGAAAAGTGATGCAGATCAACAGAGTGGTTCAACATCTGGAATGTATTGAGGATCTCCAGGGCACACCAGTTATGCTTTCACTCCAGGCCTACTCTGACCGCATGAGTGGGCTCTCTCTTTCTTCTCGGTCAGAGGATGGCTTGCTCTCACCTCGTCTTGGCCTTTCTGTTGCCATTGCACAAAGCAATGTGTTCAACCATGCCCTTTCTTTCCGAGACTTCGAAAATAGTGTAAGGCTCCATCTGAAGTTTCACATCACATGTTAAAGCTCGCCATCTTGAACTTTCATTTCCTTCTGTGTGGAGCTACAATTTATTCTCAAAAAAGAGTTGGGATGATTCTGACATTCTCCTCTTGTCAGTTTTCATGTGTACTTGACAGTGTTATATGCTTGTAGTAGAGGCTCATGGATAGGTTGCATATTTTTTATGGATCTAGTGTCTGTTAATGGAACCACCAAGTGTTCCTTATCAGTTTGGTTCCTCCCACAGATGGAGCGGGTCAATCTCAATGCTGTCAACTCAAGTGGAGCCTACTATAAACTATCAGCGTTTTTGGATATGTCATCTGATCGTACAAAGGTTGGTTAGAAAACTCTGTGATCTTCTTTTTTCTGGTAAGCATTGAACAGATATACAATAGCAGATATCAAGATAATATCACAATATATGTCCCGATTTCTGTATTGATGTGGATTTTTTCCTCAATTTGGTTCAATTCTCATCTATGTTTGCAGTCATCTTGACATCAATTCCTGTTACATGTGTCAGGTCATACATGTGCAACCACACACACTGTTTGTCAACAGGATAGGCCAAAGGCTTTCTCTACGCCAGGGTGACATTACTTATGAGGAAATGTTGTACCCTAATGATCCTCCCAAATCTTTCCTTTGGCAATCAACAAGAGAACTTGAGTTGTTGAAGGTGCTATGTGTCAACCACTCTCAGTGTTCAATGGTGAAGAAATCTTTTAGATTGATTCAATGCTGATTTTGATGTTTAAATTCCAGTCTATTGAATTTAATCACCTTATCTCATCCTCATAGATTGGATCAGTTGGGAAACTGCTGACTATAAGTGATGATTTGGTGGGCTATTGATCAGTTTCTGTTGGGACTTGGCCAAGATATGAATCTGTTCATAAGTTGTGCATACAATACTGTTCATCCAGGATACTTGCATCTACTATGAGTCACCAGAATTTTATTGACAGTTGGTTTTCCCTGCAGATATGTGTGGGAGGCTACAAATGGAGCCATCCATTCAGTGTAGACAGTGAGGGGCTGATCCACATCATCCTCCGTAGAGAGCATGACGATGCTCAGTTGGTAATTCGTGGTGAAGTCCGCAATGGTGTAAAGGGCTCTCGTTATCTTGTTGTCTTTCGTCTTGCTTCACGCCAGAGTCCTTACAGGTTGTCAATAATTCTATGCTCATGATCTTCAACACTTCCCACTCACTGAATCAATTTGTCAGCAGTAGCTATTAGATGTTCCAGTGCAAGATACAAGATACGTTGTTCCTGTTTTCTTTTTGTCAGTTCTATTTATGCTGTCTACAGTTTTGGTTTTCAAGAATTGTTTGCACAGAAATGCACTCTCTTTCTCCCTTTCTTATTGCCTTCTCTATGGATGTAGAGTGGAGAATCGCTCTGCAGTCTTGCCCATCAGGTTCCGCCAAGCAGACAGTGGCGATGATTCATGGCAGTTGTTAAGCCCTGGTTCAGCAGCTTCCTTCTCCTGGGAAAATCTTCTGCTAGACCACCTGCTGGAGATTCTTGTGGATGGACAAGACCCCCTGCGCTCTGTCAAATACAATATTGATGAACCAACTGATTACCAGCCAATGCCATCATTCAAAGGTCCAGCTGTTGCACTTCAGACAATCATCTTCAAGGAGGGGATGTTTAATGTGTTCAGAGTGGTTGACTGGAAACCGAGCAATGACAACTTGTCTATTGTGTCCATTGGTGCTCCTAACACTCCTCAAACTCCCGCTCCAGAATCTGGCAGTTTGGAAAACCAGTTTCACACGGTTATTGAACTGGATGAGTTTGGGTTGTCAATCATTGACCATACCCCTGAAGAACTACTCTATGTGTCCATCCAGAACCTTGTCTTTAACTATGCAACTGGTTTGGGATCAGGAACTAGCAGGTAAGATTCATGGTAGTGTTGTACAAATTCCCTGCATCTTGTGAACCGGCTAGGAATCCATAGATAAGGAAAGGAATCTGCTTACCAGAGTTTCTACTTGGTTTCTTTATAGAATAAGAAATTGGATTCCTGTCATGAATTAAACAAAGGTTGAAAGAGAATGCAAGACAGTTTGAGTCTCTTACTATTGTTTCTGTGTGAAGGTTGAAGTTGCGGATGGACAATTTTCAAGTTGACTGTCAGATCCCTCTGACTCCTACACCTGTTTTATTCATAGCTCAAGAGTCTGAGCATCGTGACTTCCTGCTGAAGTGCACTATTACAATGCAAGACAATGGAGTCCCGGATTACTTCTCCTATCCATACATCAGCATCCAGGTAGACATTGTTGTCTCAGCACCATTCCAGTTGGTAACCAGTAGATGTCTTGAACTGCATCCATTGTGTAGCCTTCTTATGGGAAAATCTTTGGATGCTGAATCTTCACCTCACCTGGAATATCACATGCACAGGAGCATGTCTCTATGTAGGTAATACAAATTTAAAAGAAAGTTTGATTTCTGTGGTTGCCTGCAGGGTCCAAATGTGCCCAATGTCTCATTCCTTGTGAACATTCATGAGCCAATAATTTGGCGCCTGCATGAAATGTTTCACCGGCTGAGTCTTGGCCACTTAAGAAGCAGTCAAACAACAGCTGTTGCCATTGATCCTATTATTCGTATTGGGTAAGACTCCAGGCACATCCATGTTTTAGCAGCTCAGTCAATTTTCATGGCCTTCATGTGACTTTGGTCAAGATTCTGATCTAATATTAGATTTCTCCTTTTGGTTTTCAAGGCTTCTTCACACATCAGAGATTCGGTTTAAGGTGACTCTCGCAATGGCCCCTGCACAGCGACCACGTGGCATCCTTGGGTTCTGGTCAACCCTAATCACATCTCTTGGGAATACAGATGAGATGCCAGTAGGTGCTTCAAAACCCAATGATCATGTAGTATACAAAAAATATGTTACATCATATAGGGTTTGTGTCATACAGTCTGCCAGTAGATGGCAGTTAAAAAACTTCCTGATAACTGCAATGTGATACAGAGTAGAGCAACTATAATGTGACACGTGCTTGTATCTTTACTGGTGTCAACTGTTACACAGATCCGCATCACTCCCCATGTCCACGAAGATGTGTCAATGCGGCAAAGTGCCCTCTGGGCTGCAACCTTTGCCAGTATACGGAATGATTTGCTTAGTCAACCATTCCAGCTTTTGACTGGTGTTGACATACTAGGGAATACAAGCAGTGCTCTGGGAAATATGAGCAAAGGCGTGGCTGCACTCTCAATGGACAAAAAGTTCATTCGAGGTCGTCAGAAACAGTTGCAAGTATGAAAGAAATCAGATAAATCCCTCTCTTTGTTACCTGTTCTGATTGTAAGATGGCTAGCACATAAATGTTTCCTTTGTATTGTCAGACTTTGCATCAAAGATGTATGCCCCTGGATAGAATTGCAGTATTTTGATGTCCTCCTTTTTCTGCAGTGCAGATGGTAGTTGATGAGACTAAAAAAATTGCAATACCAAATGCCAGAAATCACAAGATCCCAGTCCATGTTTTCTTGTTTGATCAAGATATTCAGTAACCATATGCTTGTGTTTAAGATTTTGTGGCTTAACTCCAGAGTTATGAGCTTTATGGAAAGCAGGCAAATGTAGAGGACATAGGTGATGGAATCCGTGAGGGAGGAGAGGCCTTTGCCAAAGGTTTATTCCGAGGAGTGACAGGAATTGTGACCAAGCCATTTGAAGGTGCCCGGTCATCAGGCATGGAAGGTTTCCTACAAGGGGTGGGCAAGGGAGTCATTGGGGTTGCCATTCAGCCTGTTAGTGGAGTTCTGGACTTTCTATCCAAGACAACAGAGGGTGCTAATGCCATGCGCATGAAGCTTGCTGCAGCCATCACATTTGAGCAGCAGCTTTTGCGACATCGGTTGCCTCGTGTGATTGGTGGAGATAATGTGCTACGACCTTATAATGAGTGGAAGGCCCGAGGCCAGGTACTGGTTTACTAAGGACTTCACAATTGCACGAAATTTATAGCAGATAAATGGATCGAAACAATTCTAGTTGGCTAACTGCAGCATGCTCCAATTCCTTGGCATGCAAGAAGGATGTGAACAGATTTGACAACCTTGACAGTCTTGTGCTCTTTCAGGTATTGATGCAATTAGCAGAGCGTGGAACAATATTTGGACCAGTTGACTTTTTCCGTGTGAGAGGAAAGTTTGCCATGACAGATGCATATGAAGATCATTTTAACCTTCCTAAAAGCCGCACCCTCATAATCACTCACCGTCGAGTCATCTTACTACAAGTAAGTTGTTTTATTTCATCATATGAGGTCCTCATTTGAGGCTTCTCTGGAGACATGGTATCAAGCTCCTAGACAACTCTGTTAAAGCATTCAGTTGAGCAAAACTCATTTGCTTCAAGGCCTGGAGCGTCAAATGCAAATTGATTCCAATGTAATTTTTTTAGTTTCAGAAAATGAAACTCAGGAAGAAACAATACTGTATGTTTTCCAATCTGGTCCAATTCAGTGCTTCTTGTATTGTTTACTCTACTGCCTGCAGCACCCAGCAAGTCTCATACAGCAAAAAAAGCCAGACTTGCTGAAGGAACCATGTACAGTGACATGGGATGTGACATGGAATGAGATGATGACAATGGAGCTTGTGCATGCAAAGGAGTCATCCATGCAATCACCACCCTCTCGCCTCATCATTCATCTTCGCAATTGGTCTCAGGACTCTCGCCTTTTTGACTCAAAGGAAATTACCAGGGTTGTAAAATGTCATCCAGGCACTCAACAGGCAGCTGAAATACGGAATGCAATTCAGCAAGCCTACGATTCTCATGGCAATGCAGCCCAGGTACCTTTTTACAACAGTTGTTCTCATCATTTGTCAACTTGCTTGCAGAGAAATACTGGATTTACTCAGCATTTCTAGGCAAAATGAACCAACATGCCCATCTACTTGTGGTGAGACAGGGTGTGCGTGGGAGGTTCCCAGCACGGAAGCCATATGCAGGTGCCCAAGGAGGGGCAGCATCTGGTACACTTTCACTGACAGGAGGTCCAGCTGCTCCAATATTGACATCTTTTGGTGCTTTAGAAGGTCCTGCAACTCAAACAATGCTGGATATCATGAAGAACCCTCAACCACAAAAAGCAGATGGAGATCAACCTCATACCTCCAGTACAAATCACCACCAAAGAGCAGCTTCAGAGGGACCTGTACAGAGGGGCATATTTGTTTATAAATTTGAGCGTTTATGGTGGGACAAGGTATGTCCTTTATCATGCACATATGCTTGTCAGATGAAGTGCACAAATTGTACAAATGCTTCAATTGCATGTGGTGAGCTCTCTGGCTTTGGTGTAGAACATACAATCACACATGTATATCCAGCACTCAAATACCATAATATGACATTCCAGGGTGCCCCATGGAGCAAGAAGTTCCAAGTCTCCATTTGGCGCCCACAACTGCCTTCAGGGTATGCAAACATCACTTTACAAACTCAGGTTGCATAGACTACCATAGAGGTCATGAATTTGCAGAGAGGAAATGTGATGAAACAGAACATATGTCAATAACTCCTCAGAGGCCTCTTCATCAACTTTGGTGGTCTTGGTTCTTGTTTGTCACAAGCTCAACATTTATGCACAAGAATATTTACTCACATCAGTCCACTGGCACTACCCTGCAGCACTTATCTCAGAATCTGAACTACTTGGTAATTTTGATGCAGGTACATCTCAGTGGGTGATGTTGTGCAATCTTGCTATGATCAACCAGAGCGTGCTATGGTGTACCATGATGACCATAGTGGAAAGTTTTCACACCCTGAAGGCTTTGACCTGGTAAGTATTGCCTTCACTCCTCATGATACATCCACCTTACCTGAGCTTGGTGCTAATATTCTACACAGATTATAATAATTGTGTTCTTTTGTTGCAACCTACTGCTTTTGCTCCTTGTGATTCAGTTCACATCAGCTATGGCATGATTAATGACTCATTTATACCTGATTCCTGACAATCAATGTGCAGAAACTAACTGTATTGGTTAAACATGTGCTGAGAAAAGAAAGGGCAGGAAGCCAGTATGATCCAGGGATGTATTAAAGATTTTGGATAGGCTTATTTGTATAACATATGTGACCCCATGGAACAATTGGACTCTTCATAGACTACATTAGTCTATGAAGAGTCAGATTGTTCCCGTCACTGCATTTTGAATGTATCTACAGACACCTCCTTGGAATAGCACCATTTTAACATAGAGATTTTGAGTGAACAGGTATGGCGAGATACAGAGAGTGGAGCTAGGGACCCTGTAACAATTTGGAGACCCCGACCCCAGCAGAGATATGTCGCAATTGGTTGTGTGGTGGTCCCTGAATACTATGAGCCAGACCGATCTGTTGTGAGCTGTGTACATGAGGACTGTGTAGAAAATATTCCTCTTGGACAAGTTCCTTTGTGGAGAGACTACTCTAGTACTGCACTGTGGCCATGCAGTTTGTGGAGAGTGCAAAATGATGCTGGCACATTTCTTGCCCGCCGAGATCACCAGGCTCCTGCACCACATCTGTCATACACTGTGCGAATCTGAAGTGTTCTTGCTCAATACCACTGGTAATTAGTCATCTACTGAACATTTGTTTTGCCAGATCCAGGAAGGTCAAATGGCACATGGTACAGGGGAAGATTTTAGGAATCCTTTTTCTGTACCTTACAGATCAATCACTAGATAACTCCTTAGCAACATGATTCTAGGTTTGATGAGTGCAGTCGGCATGGACTCTAGTCTAAAGGCAAAGCTCAGGTTTTGTACTGCATGGTTAACATAGTTTCTATGATGTAACAAATGAATGAATAGCTAGATGAGAGGGCATGTTAGAAAATAGTGTCGTGGCAATCAGATTTATCATAGGGTGTTCAAAAGGCAGTGCTTATTCTGCTTCCATTCATTTAGCATTGAACAAATGGCTGAACACCCAAAATTTGACTCAAATTTTGTGGTTCCCACATCTTATCATGTCAGCTTCCAATGAAGCTTTTGCAGTGAAAGGGTACCTCTGGCTGTAATTTACCTCTAGACTCCTGACAGACCCTCAAAGATGGAGGTAAAGCTTCAGCTTTCCACTCATCCAGTTGATGTGTAGACTGGTGGGTTGGAATACATGGACAGAAACTACTGGAGAAACCAGGCTTCATCAATGTTCTGTATTCTTTTTAAGTATGCACCACACTTCATCTTGAACCTTGGCAATCACACCATGTTTGTACCAGTGTTGGGTGGGTACCAAATTGTGGTACAGAAACGACCTGGTTCTCAACCAGTTCTTTTGCTAGGAACTGGTCAATTATCACTCCAGGTGTTACCTGGGTTGAAACCAGTGTTGGGCAGTTCTCAGGAAGTGACTGAGAATAGTCTCTGTTTTCAGGCTGGTTCTCACCCTGAATCCCATCAGTTATCGTTGAATCTCATTCCCAGGTTGGACATCGGGCATCTCATTTAAGCTGAGAATGGAGCATCATGAGAACTTGGCCGGTTCTCTTTGTTAAAAAAAAGTGATACCTAGGTAAGGTAATTGGACCCTGCCCATGTCTAGTTCTCAACCCTTATGCCGAGTAAAAAACATAAAAATACAATCAAGTGACCATTTTATTTTGAAAATTGGAGGGGCGGGTTTCCAAGGTCCTGTGCCTTTTCAAAATTTGCCTTAGGCAAAAAACTTCTTCAAGAAGCTGAGTGGTTTAAGGAGGCTAGGGTTTCAGTTTGAGGTGGTGCCTCTCTTCTTTTCTCTCCCCCTCCTCTCAAGAAAAACATCAACTTCACTAAGATAAAAGCAACCCAAGCTCAAGTTTGGACCCACTTTCTACTTTCTCCTTTACACATTGTGACATGTCAAAAACGAATAAGAAATGCAAAAATTCAAAAAGGAAAATCTTACAAGACTTGGAAGTCACAAACCAAACAATCAAACATTCCATGGAAGTTGTTTCATTGCCTTTGGCACTCTAGGATGATTTGTAAGCCTAAAGTTTGAATTCCCATAACACTTTAAATTATGTAAAATGAATAAGAAATGAAGAAGCAATGAGTTCCAAAAGAAAGAGGGAAAAATAAGCACATTTTGGAACTTGGAAAAGTTTATTTTTCTTCATGTTCTTCTCATTACATCCTTCCATTCTAAATAACTAACAATTGTTTGTCATGGTGAAGAGAGGAGAGATGAGTTAATAATTTGTCTTTTAGCTTGCATACTATTAGTTTTGTAACCTTGTTAAATGTTTCTTACTCCCTAATGTCTTTGATATTGTTAGGTTTTCTTCTTTTTATTGTGATTGTTAGAAAAGAATGGAATAATTGTTTGGAATGAAAATAGGTCATTAGAGGTTTTTATGAATGAAGTCGAAATAAACAATGAACCATTTGAAGAAATATCTTTAAAATTTTCAAATCCCCAAATTGAATCCAACAAAACTTCACAAACTGAAGAAGAAAAAACCAAAAAAAATCCTTGAACAACTACATGCCAAGGAAAAATATGAAAACGCCATAATCGAAATTCACTATGTTGGTCATTTATTATATAAATGACAATGCAAAAGTTGATAACAAAAATTTTCAACTAATGAAATGTCACGTATGTTATTTTAATCTGATAATTGTTGTAAATTCCAAAACACAGTTGAGAAAAGGAATTATTCATACATTAAAACCAATGGAACAACAACTTTAAAAAACACGTAAATTTAAATCATGTTGTGCCTACAATGAAATTTGAAAAGGAAATGAATAGTTATGCCAAAGAAGATGTTGTAAAGCAACCAACTAAAGGAAGACCTAACATATTTGAAACTTCAATTTCAAATTTTTTTAGTTTCACAATCCCTTTCAAAAACGATGAACCTCAACAAAAAAGAGTTTTTGGAAGATTTGACATTGTTAATTATCAAAAACTACCTTCCAATGTCATTTGTTGAAAGCATATGGCTAAAATGAGTTGTAATGCATTTATGTCCAAGATTGTTGTTTCCATACATAAAATAGTTTTCATAAGAAATTTTGCCTAAATTGGTGGAAAAATATAAGTGAAAATATGTTTTGACATTGTTGGAAAGATTGTATTTCTACAATAGTTAGTTTCATTATGTGGATGCCTCGTGGAGCACACAATGTTTTTGCTCTTCTCATTAATTTTTTAGAAAATGACTGGAAACCGAAAAAAATTACTATTGGATTGTTTAAGTCATTAAATACTACATGGCAAGCATTGGCAGGAAATTTGACTAAGCTATTGGATCAATATGGCTTAAGGAAAAAAAAATTGTTTATGTTAAAGATGAAGGTTCAAATTTAAATGGCATGACCAATGCTTTTAAATTTGTTATGTGTTGTGAAACTTTGAACTTGCAAGAAAGTTTTCAAGGCTCCTGCTTTGGCCATGATTTCTTAAAAGCTTGTCAATATGTGACACCAAAGAAAAAAATGTGCAATTTTTTTAAAGAAGTGTCCATTAATTTTGCCCATTCAGATTTGTAGAAATTTATAACTTGGCCAATTTTTTTGGAAAGGGTAAACAACAATGGAGCTGAGCTTGTATTGTTTCTAGTCTTCACCCAAGGAAACTAAACACTCTAGTGAAAACAAGGTTATTTATTCTTTTTATTTATTTATTTTTAATTTTTTGTTTAATTTCTTTTACTCTTGGAATGTTAACATGATGCATGGTGGTTTGCAAGCAAAGTGATAATATTCCAAAAAGCCTTGCAATATCATGAAGTAAACATCTATTGTTACAACAAGTTGATTGTTCTAAGGAAAAGTGCTTATGTCCCACCTCCTCTTACTTGACATGTTGACAAATAGTTGTTGACGTTCTTCCCTTGTAGTTGGTGCATGTGCATTGAACCAATCTCGTGAACATTGGCTTTTAAATGATGCACTTCATTTTGTAATAACCATGAAAACAAAACAAATGGAATTTTTGAAAAATCCCTTAGGTTTGACAACATAAGTGATGAAGATTCTAGGATGGTTGATAAACCCTAAACCCTAAACCTTATTGGCTTCAAATATCAAAAAGGAAGTTTGTGTTGTTCCTCATTCATTTCTTTTTTTCTTTTTTTTTAAATATGAAAAAAGAATATCACATAACATGTTGTCCCTAATGTTAGATCCAAAATTCAAGGACCTTAGGTTAGTTTCATCTTTGATTGGTCAAGAACAAGGGTTTCTACTATTCATGAATATGAAATGGGGTCCTTATTTCCCATACTTTTCAAATGCCCTCAACATTTGCATCCCATAGGAGAATATGAAATTGCATAACAAAACATTGATTTTGTTATGCATAAGGTTTTGTTATGCATAAATAAACATTGATAAACATTTGATTGCAATGTCCATTTATGATTTTCATAAATAAAAAGTCATCCTTGAATTTTATTAAAAATTTTGTGATTTTCATTGGAACATCAGAATTTTAAATCTATTTTTTTATTAATTTTTTAAATATTTGGATGTGGATAACCACCTTTGAAAACTAATGGTTTTCATATTTGCAAAAACCAATTTCATGAAAACCAAATTGAAAGCCTAGCCAATCTTCTAAAATGGAAAACAAAATCAAAACAATTTGGTCAATTCTCAAATTATGTTTCATAAACAAAAAAAAGTGAAAACCACCCAACATTAGTTGAAGCCCATATTTTAAGGCGTGTAACTTGAGATATCTAGTTCACTAATTATTAGGCCTTTTTTTAATTAATTTTTGATACCCAAATAGGTTATATGAATAACCCCTAGTTTTGTTCTTGAGGGTCTAGGAGGAGGTTAAAGAAAACTCCCTCCTCCAATGTATCTTTTTTTGTGCAATTTTTTGCCAAAAGGTTAAAGAAAAAAAGCCACGACCTAAAAATATGTCTAAAAAATGTGAAAATGTGGGTGCAATTGCCAAATCCATTTGAGTTACATACATGTGGTCACAATTAATGTTCCATCCTAGATATTTTGGATGGAAGAGCTAGATCCTTTTCTCCAAACAACAAGGGGGGTTCACATTGAAATTTGGGGGAACTAATACCAACAAATACATTCATGGGTCAAGATTAATTAATAGGTAGTTATATGGGAACAAATAACCTTGTATTCAAGGATGTTGTAAAGAGTATTAGGTAGTGTTTCTCCATCCTAAATATTATTCACCTAAAAAACATTGTCAACACATATTTTGCACTAGTTTTTTTGGTCGGTGCCTCTTGAATTTACCTTTCAAAAAATGATAATAATAACCTTGGGGTATTTTGAAATATATATGTTTGTCAAATGTGGAGTCAACAAGTGACCAAGAAGTCACCTATTCCTCCATCAAAATTACATAAATAACTACTTACACATATTAAAAGGCCATCATGTTGTCACTTTGGCACATTTTATAGTTTATTATTAAAAAAATTGTTGTCTAGAAGTTTAAGTTAGGGGTTAGTCAAACATCTTTGAAACGTGATCACGTATTTTTGTTCTAGATAGTAGAGATTTGTATGAACCTTGCACGTTTGTTTTTGACATATGGAAAATTTGAAAATTTACAAATATTTTAAAATCTTAAAATGAAGTTTAAAAACTAGCTAAATATAACCAACTAATAAATGAGTTAAAAACTAGTTGGGCATGAAAAAAAACTTTGTGAATAACTAGGCAAGGTATTAAATTTTTAAAAATAAAAGTGAAAATTATCTCAGTTTCAAAAATTAAATTTTTTGAGAAATCAAAACAACTGGTTATGACAAAAAGTGAATAACCACCCAACATTAATTTGTACCTTTTACTTTCATATAATGAATGAATTTGAACTCAAGTAGGTCATCTAGTAGCAATGATACCCAACATTAATTAACATTAAATGGCAATTATCACATGCGGGTTGTATCATTTTTACAAAAATGTTACTACAAGTGGTGACCTAAGAAGTGCTTGGGTCTAGATGTGGTTAATTCAATTATATTTATTTTGAAAAATGGCTTAAAATTATTTTTATATATAGAAAAATTCACTAAGTTTCAAATTTTCACACACAAAAAAAATTGCATTAGTCATGATGGGAACGAAACAAACATTAATAAGCTTCAAAGTTTTTCAAACAATTTTCTTTTTATAGATAATTGAACACAAATAATTAAAAATACTTTAAAATATCCCAATTGTCTAGATGTTTGGTGTTTATAATAGTTAACCATATAAGGTGGAACATCATAAATGTGCATCAATGATATTCTTCCATGATATAAGTCTTAAAATTAAAGTATTTGTTATTGTTTAAAAGCTCCTAGAGCTACTAGGAGCTAGTTACATTTAATAGCATTCAATAGAATATGAAAAAGATCTAATCTCTTAATACTAAAACACCAAAAGAATTATTAGTGTCCTACAAACTTTGCACTAAGGAATAGGTGATGTTATGATATATTCTCATCACTTGGTGTAAGAAATCTAAAATATGGGAAATCTATATAGTCATGTGTAGGGTTATACATATTCATGAACACACAATTTTGAAGGCTTTTAAGCAAATTTACTCACAAGGTAGAATTTTAATCTTTGATTTTCTTTTAATATGTTCAAAAGTTGTTGCATCCATGATATACTTGTCTCATAGTGACCATATGAAACAAATTTTATATTACAACTCATGTATGTCATAAACAATGATCTTAAGTTACAAATCTATAAGTATTTTTTGGTTTATCCTACTTGGGCTCCATGACACTTACATACTACCAATGACAATCAATTGATGGAAAAAATTGAATTGATTTCATGGAAATTAAGTTCCGTTCAAATGAAATTAATTAATGACATTGCAAGAAACTTGAATTAAATTGAATTGAATTGAATTCAAGTACATTGAATAGAATTTGAATTGAATTGAATTTAATTCCAATCCAATTAAATTAATTCTTGAAATTAATTTAAGATTCAATTAAATTGCATTCAAAATCAATTGAAAAGAAATGGGATGGAAAATGGTGGAGGAGGCATTGAAAATTTGCACATGAATATGGTGTTGAAAAAAACATATTTCCATGCCTCTTTACTTGGGAATGGGTTGAACAAATTCCAATTTGGAATTGTCTAAGTGATGACTTATGGAGCTTAAAGTTATCTTATCCAAACCAACATGAATTCAATGGAATTTATATGAATTATATATATGTGTGTGTATTGCAAAATGGTTCAATGCCAAAACAACATTGAGTTTGAATTGCCCTAGGAGACTTAGCAATTGTTTTCAACTTCCATTATATTGGAATGTTATAAACTTCATGTTTGCACAAATATTGCATGAATCATATAATTTTCATGATAAGTGATCATAACTTCACCAAAGCAATATCATATATTATATGGGAGCAAGACTTGTACCATGATTGTTTGAAACCAAAAATACATATTCGTGGATATTTGTCACAACATGTAATCCATAGTCGAAGAGTCTTAGCATTGAGTCAACACCCCAAGTGGTTCAAAGGACTCAACATGCACATTCCAAGTGGTTGTGGGTTCAATTTGTCATGCACCACAATTGTTAGTAAACTCACAAAAACAACAAGATCCATAGTAATATTTTTGCAATAAGTCTCAAAAAGTCAAAACTATCTTCATAATACCAAAAATATGATCAATTATCATATCATCAATTACAAACATATCCACTAGCTATGAAACAAATTTAAATAATAATAATAACATTGAAATGGATGCCAATGGTTTTTCTTCCAAGGTCCATTAGGAAACCACTAAACACAATGGTTTGGTAGTGGCAAACATTGGGGATGGTTCAATAGAGGCGGATGTAGTTCACTCAAATCAATTTGAGTGGAATTATTATAATGGAATAGGACATGATTTGTTATAATGCAACTTTTATTATGCAATCATATTGTACATGTGACAAATTCACAAGTACATGAAATGTTGTCTTATGGTATATCTATATTTGGTATCATAGATTTAGTTGACAAGTAGCACACTTTATTTAGCAACTTGATGTATCTAACCCACATCGTGCCATTAGTACCCGACACATTATAGAAATAAAAAAGATTAGTTTCAAACATGAAATGCATTGGAGATTTTTGAACAAATATGTTGATGAAAATGCTTGTTTTCCTATCTACAAATGAGTGTTGACAAATTCATCACTAAGCTTCCAAAGTTTGCTTGCCATACTTGGGTCTTTTGCTAATTTGTTGATGTGAGGGTCTTCATTGCAATCTGTGAAATATTTTCCTGTAACGTTTTTCAGCAAAGGGCTTGTGGCCACATAACATGTCGTTGCTGCACCCTATGAAATATCCACATTATTGGATAATGTAATAATCCCACTTATGGGTTGTGAATAATTAATATCATTTCTGAAGCCTTATTTATCTTTTTTAAAAGACAATTTAAACAATTGGGAGGTTAATAAAAATTATATAAAGACCACAAGATAATGAAACAAATGACAAGAAAAATATGGCAAAAAGTTTGCAAAGCAAATGAAATTTTTTAAATGGCAAGAAAGGTGAGGGAATTGCACCTGAGGAATTGTCTTCCAAAATGGACCAAGAAGTATAAAGAGCAAATCTATTTCAAATACAAAAAAATCATCATTAGATACTTCCCATCCTCATGCTCATCTTAAAATGTAGCACACGTGCACACACACACACACACACACAACACACATTATGTCAATATTTGATTCTTAATTATTGGACATTCTTCAAGGTTGGTTCTTGAAATTACTATTAACTTCTTAAACCATCCTAAATGTTGCAAATGCAATTTGTGTTCTATCCAAAGAAAGAAAGCTCAATTAATGTTTTATCTTTAATTTGGCTAGTGCAAAATATGGGAAAATTATGTCCATATTTATGGTTGTGCAAGTTTATGCAACAAATAACCTTAACTAATTTTATGCCAAATAAGAAAGGAAACTTACATCTCATGAACAAACCCATGGATTCATTGACCAATTTGGTGCGAATGGCTCCAGGGTGAAGAGCATTTGCCATTACATTTGACCCCTTCTCCTAAAATAACATCCATCCACAAGTTTTGCATATTTAACAACTCATGTGACTCACCTACAAATTTAAAGATGTTGATTACCAACTTTTTTCATTTCATATTCTAACCAAGTTGCATTTGAAATAATGACCATTGCAACATGAAATCAAAGGGAAATCAATTTTGAAAATGAAGGGGAAGGAAGTAAGGTAAGAAAACAAATTCCCAAATTATTATGCAAAAAAAAAGAAACAATCTTTGCTTTAATCAATTTCAATTCTCATTCAAGATCCATTAACAAAGGTGTGAACTAAGAGAAAAAGACATTTGACATGCGATGGTTTTAGACATACACTTCATGAAAGTGGGATAGAACAAGAGGAAGAAGGCATTGAAGAGTTTCATACAAAATTAGATAATTAACTTACTTGGAGATGACGACTGAGCTCCTTAACATAAAGAATGCTTGCTAGTTTGGATTGTGCATACCTAACATGATGAACGTGTCTACTCCCCAAGCCCAACAAGAAAAGTCAACACTTAGAGAACACAACCCTCTCCTTTTTCAATTTTAATTAGGCTTATATTTCTTCCCATCGATCTTGTGGGTCATGCTTGAGACATTTACAATGAAATTTGTTTAAAAACATTCCTAGAGTCACATTTTTTGTTTGAAAGTTTTGCACATTATTCAAGTCATGTGTCTTTCACCATCCCAAGCCATATTTGATTTCTTTCTTGTCCTTAAATCTCCCAAGAGAATCTATGAAAAATTTCATGAAATGATGGTTTAGTTCTTTCTCTTGCTAACCTTGTTTTTTCATTTAGCTTGTCAAAAGTTATTCCTTCCTTCGGGGCCCAAAAGTGAGCAGAAGATGAAACAATCACAATGCGTCCCTCCTTGTTGGTCTCCTTGGCAGTTATTTCCATTTTGTCAAGTAGGAGATTGGTAAGCAAAAATGGACCTACGAAAAAAGGCAATAGAATGTGTGTATTTATGTTGTCAAGTTGGGTTCACTACAACAAAAGGTGTCCATGCACGCCAAGTGATTTCACTAAATTTTGAGTGAATTCACTAGTGGTAGTGAATGGGGACTAGTGAAGAAGCAGTGAATTCACTAGTTCTAGTGAACAGGGACTAATGAAGAAGCAATGAATTCACTGATTTAGTGAACGGGGACTAGTGAACTACACCCACATTTTGTAGTAGTGGTTTCATGGGCATTTGGCATGACCTTCCATAGTTGGTTTCAAAGATGAGTAAACAACAAATGTGAATGAAATGGTTCTACAAAACCAAAAGAAAACCAACAAGTGGTAATTGCTTCAAGGAAACTAACCAATGTGGTTTGTGGCAAAAATCTTTTCCATGCCATCTTTAGATAACTCAAACTTCCTCGCATATGTACCCGCATTATTTCTACAAAAAAATCCACAAAAAATTATCCTTCGAATGTTGGAAAATGAAACATTTTGAAAAAAATTTAACTATGGTTATGTAATGAAGGAACTACTACCAGTTGAAAGACTACGTTTAAGAAGAATAATTGCTTAGTGATTCAATAATTTTGTTAGATCGAATAGACACAAAAAAACTAAAAATGTCATTAAAAAAAATGGAATTATTTGTAGGCATTTTGTAAATACATACATGAGTATGTTTAGAGGTAGATTTCGTGCATTGAAATCTTCCACAAATTTGCGGATAGATGCTAAAGAGGACAAGTCCAATGGCATGACATCTACAATTGCATTTGGTGTTTCTTCTAGAAACTTGTGCTTCATTTCTTCTCCAAGTTTTGTGTTACGAACCGCCATAATCACATGTGCTCCTTTCTTTGCAAATACCCTTGCTGTTTCTTTGCCTATACCACTTGTTGTTCCTACCATTTTTGTATTTGTCACATATAAAGATTAGTTGTTTTGTGAATGTGTAACAAATGTCAAAAACATAAAATTCAACACAACACAAAAACAAATATTCTTGATGAGATAAATCAGTTTTTGAACTCATACTAACTGACAAGAATGAATGTGGTCATAACCTTAACATATTAATATTGGAAGTTGTAGTTTTACATATGTGTGCACAATTCCTAACTGTTGGAGTTTGTAGCTAATGATGTTGCAACAATTCATAATGAAACTTTAATGTATTGTGTACATTAGACAGCTTGGATTTACATGAAAAGAAGACTACAACAAAAAATATTTTGTAATAATAATAATGCATTGCAAGGTGATGAAGAGGGCAAAGAAACAAAAGCACCAGTGATAATCACAGTCTTGGAATGTAGTTCCACATTTTCAATCACATCTTCTACAGTTGATTTGGATCCAAAGCCACTAGGACCAAGTGTCCCTAATAGGTGACCCAATACTTGCCCCATTGATTTTTGCCTCTTCTCTTCCTACTATTCCTCCCTTTTTTTGCACCCATGTATAAAGATTAAACCCATGCCTGCACCATCAAATTCTATTGTTAATAAATAGGCATCATGTTATTTTTGCTTTTGAGATACTTGCTAGTGTAATCAACATAACTTTGTTTCTTTCTATTACAAATGCCTAGCTAGATTCAATGTTCATTTTCCCACAAAAAGCTTTGTTTTCAATTTTTCAATTCTAGTCAAGTTCAAAGTGTTTGAAGTTGTGCACTTTAAAGCTTGTATCTAAACACAATTCCATAGTTCTCAATGCAAGTAAAAAAGTCGATGCTCTTTCTAAAACCAAGCAAATTTCAAATTTTCTCTTGAATCTAAAGCTCTATCAAGTGTTGAAAGCAAGTGCAAGGTCTTCTTCAAACCAAGAAAAACTCAAATTCTCTTTCAAATTCAAAACATATTCAAGTGCTAAAAACAAGTTCAAATTTGTTTTCAAATCAAGGAAAGATCAAATGTTCCTCCTCAAATTTGACAAAGTTCAAGTTCATCTTCACATCAAATGAAACTCAAGGTCTTCAAATCAAACAAAGCTCAAGTGTTGAGAAAAAGCTCCAATTCTTCAAATCAAACAAAGTTCATGCAATTTGAAGTTGTTTTCAAGGAGATTGCAAGTATACAAATATGTAATAGCAATTTGGAATATTTTGGGGCAAGGATTGAACATAAAGAGAGGAATTAAAATTTTCTAGTTTTTCTTTGCTCCATTCTAAAACATATATTTCCCCCTCTTTAGCTTCCCACACCAAATAAAAAAAATAAAGGAATAATTTTTTTATAAAATCTATTTCCAAAATTCAAAACCCAAAAAAAACAAAAAACAAAACAAAGCTTCATGAATCATGGGTTTCATAAATTTTGTTAAAACTCATTTTCAAAATTCAAAACCCACCAAAAAAAACAAAACAAATTTTCATTAAAGTGCTTACAACAATACCTCTATTATTACATCTCAAAAATCTTCATATCTAAACATAACAAATCATGTGGTTGAACAAAACTCTGAAAATTCCATAATCATCAAATCCCAAATTCAGTACTTTATTGGTTTTAATAGATGTTTGTAAATCTCATTTCTGAAATCGAAAACAAAAAAGAAGCAACCCCCAAAATAAACCTTTGAGCAATGATCACAACAACACCCTCCTAACATATAAAAATTCTAATACCAAAGCATCACAATAGAATTTCTCATCACTAGTTTGAACAAAGCTTTGAAAACTCATAATCATCAAATCTCAAATTCCATGAGTTTTAAACACTAGCTCGTACCTTATATGTTCAACCTTGAAGATAAAATTGAGGACAAATTTTGAAGGAAACTTTTGAAATCTAGAACTAGAAAACTCCACCAAGCTCAACTCAATTTGCAATCTACAAAACTTAGGTATGTATTTGGACATCTTGCTAATACTTTTAGTTGGATGTAAAGGACAAGCCTACATAATGTAGTTTTCATTTGGTCCCACATGATGAAAAAGTTATAAATGAAGATAAGTATTTGTTTTGTTTGGTTGTGACCACATCATAACCCTTCCAAATTGTGGGCCCCTTCCTCCACTTTTGGTATGGTCAGAAAGCTTAGCTCAATTTGCACACCACAAAACTTATGTACTTGGGCATCTTGGAATTAATGCTTTTATTTGCATGTAAAGGGTGAGAGACTATGGAATGTAGTTTTTATTTGCTCCCACATGTTGAGGAATCTATCTATTGCAACAATCAACTTATTTTTCAAAATGTTGATTTTTTAAAGAAATTAAATGTTTGAAAATTTAAAATTCAAGGAAATTACAAGAAGAGAAATAAATAAATAAAAATGGAGGAAACACTTAAATGCTTTTCCTTTGAAGCCAATCCATCCTTGCAAAGGAGGTATCCAATAATTGACAATATTTTTCTATCCTATAATTTAGTGGAACATTATGTTTCCCTATTTTTGTAAAAAGAAACAATTAAAAGTATTGTGAAAGGTCTCATTATGTTAAGGGTTCAAAGTCAAGACAACTACCAAACAACCTACCTATATTTATTGCCAGAATTCCATAAAATTATTTTTTCCTCCTATCAAAGTGGATTATATATATATATATATATATATATATA